>LNFM01012262.1_pt1 | contig 11312 bp, 13 predicted proteins | sample 596031 | NCBI WGS metagenome assembly LNFM01 (sample SAMN04254537, study PRJNA301005) | activated carbon metagenome | isolation source: dual media filters at the Ann Arbor, Michigan drinking water treatment plant | place: USA: Ann Arbor | reverse complement strand
GTGCAGCAGGCCGAGGAAGCCACAGCGGAAACCGAATCCCAGCGCCTGGGAAGTTTCCGGTTCGTAGCGTAGCGAGGAGTCGTTCAGGTGCAATTTTTCCAGGGCATCGCGCAAGGCCTCGTACTGGTTGGATTCAACCGGGTAGAGGCCGGCAAAAACCTGAGGCTGGATTTCCTTGAACCCCGGAAGGGCTGCCGCCGCCGGCCGTTCCGCCAGCGTGACGGTATCGCCCACCTTCGCGGCCTGCAGTTCCTTGATGCCGGCGATGACGAATCCGACCTCGCCTGCCGAAAGCGAGCTGCGGGAAACTGACTTTGGCGTGAATACCCCTACCTGCTCGCACAGGTAGCTTGACTTGCTCGACATCAGGAGGATGCGATCCTTCGGTTTGAGTGCCCCGTCGACCACCCGCACCAGCATTACCACGCCGACATAGTTGTCGAACCAGGAATCGATGATCAAGGCCTTGAGCGGCCCGTCAGGGTCGCCTTTGGGCGGCGGAATCCGCCGGATCAAGGCATCCAGTATGTCTTCCACCCCGAGGCCAGTCTTGGCGCTGGCCCGAACCGCATCTTCGGCGGGTATGCCGATGATGTCCTCGATCTCGGCAATGACACGGTCAGGTTCCGCAGAAGGCAGATCGATCTTGTTCAGCACGGGCACCACCTCGACACCCTGCTCGGTGGCGGTGTAACAGTTGGCGACCGTCTGTGCCTCGACGCCCTGGGAAGCATCGACAACCAGCAGCGCGCCTTCGCAGGCCGCCAGCGAGCGGCTCACTTCATAGGAAAAATCGACATGACCCGGCGTATCGATCAGGTTGAGTTGATAGAGTATGCCGTCGCGCGCACGATAGCTCAGTGCCGCCGTCTGCGCCTTGATGGTGATGCCGCGCTCGCGCTCAAGGTCCATCGAGTCGAGCACCTGGTTCTCCATCTCCCGATCCGAAAGTCCGCCGCAGATCTGGATGATGCGGTCGGCAAGCGTGGATTTCCCGTGGTCGATATGGGCGATGATCGAGAAATTGCGGATATGCTGCATCACATCAGAAAAAAGGGCACCCAAGGCGCCCTTTTAATGGAAATTCGAGGCGGCGAATTGTAACGGATTTTGCCCCTGGACGACGGGTTTTCCAGACCTTCCGCAGCCTCGACTGCACCGCGGAATCAGTTGCCGTCGATGCGCAGCGGCACGTACAACGCACCCTCGCCCCGCCGTATCAACAGCGCAACGCTTTTTGCCTTCTCGAACTGGTTGATCATCTGGGTCAGCTGCTCCACCGATTTGATGTCCTGGTTATTCAGCGCCATCAGAATGTCCCCCCGGCGTATTCCGGCCCGCGCCGCAGGTCCCTGCGCGTCCTCGACCAGCAGGCCGCCGCCGATGCCAAGTTCCTTGCGCTGGTCGGCGGACAACTCCATCAAGGTCAGGCCGAGTTTCGCCACCACGTTACCGGATTTGCCTTCCGGACGCCCGGAGCGCTGTGCCACCCGTTCTTCCGGCATCTCACCCACGGTCACGGTGACATCCTTGGCGGCGCCCTTGCGCCAGATCTGGATCGACGCCCGGGACCCGGGCTTGGTCTGGGCCACGATCCTTGGTAAATCCGAGGAATTGTTGATGTCCTTGCCGTCGAACTTGAGGATGACATCCGAGGGTTCCAGCCCGGCCTTGGCTGCCGGGCCGCCCTGCTCCACTGAATTGACCAGCGCGCCGGCAGCTTTAGGCAGCCCGAAGGATTCGGCGAGTTCCCGGGTCACTTCCTGGATCACCACGCCGATGCGCCCGCGACTGACCCGCCCGGTAGTACGCAGTTGCGTGGCGATGTTCATGGCCACGTCGATCGGTATGGCAAAAGACAAGCCCATGAATCCGCCGGTGCGGCTGTAGATCTGGGAATTGATGCCGACCACCTCGCCCTTGAGATTGAACAATGGTCCGCCGGAATTGCCGGGATTGATGGCGACGTCGGTTTGGATGAAAGGAACGTAGTTTTCCTGAGGCAACGAGCGGCCCTTGGCGCTGACGATACCCGCCGTCACGGTGCTTTCGAAGCCGAAGGGCGAACCGATCGCCAGCACCCACTCCCCGACCCGGAGTTTCTCCGGGTCGCCGATTCTTACCGCCGGCAACCCGCTCGCCTCGATCTTGATGATCGCGACGTCGGTACGCTTGTCCGAACCGATCACCTTGGCCTTGAACTCGCGCTTGTCGCTGAGCTTGACCGTGACGTCTTCCGCGGCCTCGACCACATGGGCGTTGGTGAGAATGAACCCGTCGGCGCTGATGATGAAGCCGGAGCCGAGCGAACGAGCCTCGTAATCGCGCGGTTGCGGCGGGCCGAAACGGCGGAAAAAGTCGTAAAACGGGTCATCTTCCGGCACCGGCGAACGCGGACTGGCCTGGGGCGCTGCCGTGGTGCTCACGTTGACGACGGCGGGACCCTGCTTGTCCACCAGATCGGTGAAATCGGGCAGGCCCTGAACCTGTGCGAAAGCAGATAACGGCAGGATCAGCAGCAAGAACGCGGAAACTAGAGATCGTTGCATCGAAAACATCCTTACACTTGGGAATCGGGGGCGGGACGGACAGATTGCGAGGATAAGTCTGCCTACTTGCCGCGGAAAGATACCGAATTGGCAATCTGCATCACGGTCGCAGCCGGCGCCTCGCCGAGCACGGTCACCACCTGGTCGTCGATGGTGCGCGTGTAGATATTGATCGCGCCCTGGTGCGACAGGCCTTCGTTGATCCTTGAACGGCTGGCGGAGGGCTCGATGAAAACCGACCCTGCCGCAAGCCCGTCCGAAAACACCATGTGTGTCACCGGTACCGAATTGCCTTGCTTGCTGCGCCGCATTTCGGTGACCTTCCTGAAGCCGGCAGGGTAACTGGTCACCACCCAGCCTGACTCGACATTGTTCATCAGGTGATTGGAAAACTGATCCAGGCGCCATTCTGGAAAGCGCACCTGGTATGTTGGCTTGACCATATCCCGCGTCACGCTGTCGCCGATGACCAGCTGGGTGAAACTGAACTGCTCCACCATGCTGTGGCGTTCATTGACCATGCGCGCCTTGAGCAACAGTCCCGATGCCCCATCCGCCCAGAATTTGTGGCCATAACGCATGCCGTCCTTCGGCTCCAGCACCAGCGCTTCCGAATCGAAACCGGCGATGCGCTCCGGCTTGCCTTTGCGGATCTGGTAGTACTCGGTCAGCGCCGACAACTGCTCCGGAAGCAGCGAAGGGAAGGTACGTCGGGCCACGCGCTTCTCGCTGCGCACGATCTTGGCATCCGGGTAATAACACAGCACCTCGTCATTGTTACGAATGATCTCCCGCCGCGGACCGTCCAGGGTTTCCAGCTTTTCGTACTCGCCGCTGCCATCGACAAAATGGACGATGCGAGAGGTTTCCGCCTGATCGCCGTGCTGGTAAACGAAGGTGCCGGCGTAACTGAGCTGGCGCGCCGCGTTGGCGATCTTCTCAAGCATCGCCAGTGCCTCCTGTTGATCCAGGGTGTCGGCACGCGCGATGGCTGTTGAGAGTCCAAACGCAAACAGCGCAGGAAGCAGAAGCGCCGCTCGCATCATCTCAGCGCATGTCCGTGTCGCGCCCGGACACGGTCCGGACATAGGAGGCCACACCCTGCATCGCGGTGCTCGGCGAGAACTGCTGATGCGCCATGAGATAGTCGTTTACTGCGCCGTCAGCAGGTGCGGCAGCCAGCTGTGCCTGCGCGGGCTGCGGCACCACGGCCAGGTTCTGCTGAGGCTGAAACGGATTGTTGACCAGGGCCAGCCACGCCACCAGGGCCACACCGCCGACCGAAGCCGCGGCTGAAAGTGCGATTCGGCGGACCGTGCGCTGCTGCATGCGCGGGCGCGGCGCCAGTACCGTCGGTTCCGCGGCGAGACGGGCACCGAGTAATTCCATGAACCGGGGCGACAATCCAGTATCACCGCGTACCGAGTCACCGATCAGGTGGTAGACCTCCCAGGTACTGCGTGCCTGGGAATCATCCTTGAGTCGCCCGATCTGACCGGCGCTCTCTTCCTGCCCGAGTTCGCCATCCATGAAAGCAGAGATTCGTTCCATGCTCACCACCTCTTGTCCTTACTGGTATCCAGCAACGGGCGCAGCTTTTCCGCTATGGTCTCGCGCGCCCTGAAAATTCGCGACCGTACGGTACCGATCGGACAGTTCATAACACTGGCAATGTCTTCGTAGCTCATGCCCTCGATCTCGCGCAGCGTGATGGCCGTCCTTAACTCCTCAGGCAACTGTTCCATCGTCAGGTTCACTGTGGCCGCAATTTGCTTGCTCATCAGCTCTGCTTCCGGGGTGTTTACATCCCTCAACTGGTCCCCGTCCTCGAAATTTTCGGCCTCCTCGCTGTCGAATTCGGTCGTGGTCGGGGCACGACGTCCCATCGCCACCAGGTAATTCTTGGCTGTATTGATGCCAATCCGGTAGAGCCAGGTATAGAACGCACTGTCCCCCCGGAACGAAGGCAAAGCCCGGTAGGCCTTGATGAAGGCCTCCTGGGCAACGTCTTCGACTTCTGCAGGATCGCGGATGAATCGGGACAGGAGACGCGCCAGCTTGCGCTGATACTTCACAACCAGCAGCTCAAAGGCGTGCTTGTCTCCGCGTTGCGCCCGCTCGACCAGCTGCTGGTCGACTTCACGGTCGCTCATCTAGCCACTTTTCCTGAATTTTCTGGTTGTTTGTTCGCACTGGCACCTCAAAAGGCGCCTAAGTATACCCGCGGGACCCTGTCCAGGAAACGCGCTGCGATTCGCTAAGCCACAGACACCCGGGTTCGCGCATTAGTTCACTACCCTGCAAGGGATTGTTCTCCTGGCGCCGGTGATGGCTTGGGTTAAACTGCCGCGCTGCGGAATCCCGGGGCGGACATGAAGCGTTTCGATGTTGTGGTGGTGGGTAGTGGGCTGGCCGGGCTGACGGTAGCGCTCGGCCTGGCAGACCGCAAAAAGGTCGGCATCGTAACCAAGGGTGAATTCCTGGACGGCGCATCCAACTGGGCCCAGGGTGGCATTGCCGCCGTGCTCGCCAAGGATGACACCCCGGAGGACCATATCCGCGATACCGAGGTCGCGGGCGCCGGCCTGTGCAATCCGGACATCACGCGCTATGTGGTCGAACACGGGCGCCAGGCAATCGAGTGGCTGATTGGCCAAGGCGTACCTTTCACCCGGGACCAGTCCGAGGTCGGCTACCACCTCACCCGCGAGGGCGGTCACAGCCACAGACGGGTGATCCATGCCGCCGACGCCACCGGGCATGCTGTACAGACCACGCTGGAAGCCAAGGTCAAGGCGCACCGGAACATCACCGTGCTCGAGCATCACATGGCGGTGGACCTGATCACCGGCCCCAAGCTCGGACTGGAACCGCGCCGCTGCTACGGTCTCTACGTGCTCGACGAGGTCGCCGGTTCGGTCATCACCATCGCCGCTGAACAAGTGGTCCTGTCCACCGGCGGCGCCGGCAAGGTCTATCTGTTCACCACCAATCCAGACACCGCCACCGGCGACGGCATTGCCATGGGCTGGCGGGCGGGCTGCCGGGTGGCCAACATGGAATTCATCCAGTTTCATCCGACCTGCCTTTACCACCCGCACGCCAAGTCCTTCCTTATTTCCGAGGCGGTACGCGGCGAAGGCGGCATATTGCGTTTGCCTGACGGCACCCGCTTCATGCCCGCCCACGACCAGCGTGCCGAACTGGCGCCGCGCGACGTGGTCGCCCGCGCCATTGACTTCGAGATGAAGAAACGCGGCTTGGACTGCGTCTATCTCGACATCACCCACAAGCCGGCGGCCTTCCTCCGGGAACACTTTCCGAACATCCACGCCCGCTGCCTCGAACTCGGCATCGATATCACCCGCCAGCCGATTCCGGTCGTCCCGGCGGCGCACTACACCTGCGGTGGAGTGCAAACCGACCGCCACGGATCCACCGACCTCGAAGGCCTGTACGCGGTAGGCGAAACGGCGCACACCGGACTGCATGGCGCCAACCGGCTTGCCAGCAACTCGCTGCTTGAATGCCTGGTATTTGGCCAGGCAGCGGCCAGCCATATCCTGGAGCAACCCGCGGTTCAGGTCCCCGCCCTGCCCCAGTGGGATGAGAGCCGGGTGACCGACGCCGACGAAGAGATCGTGATTTCCCACAACTGGGCCGAACTGCGTCGTTTCATGTGGGACTATGTCGGCATCGTGCGCACCAACAAGCGCCTGGAACGGGCGCAGCATCGTATCCGGCTGCTGACCGGGGAAATTCACGACTACTATTCGCACTTCCGGGTTAGTGCGGACCTGCTGGATCTGCGCAATCTGGTGACCACAGCGGACCTGATCGTGCGCTCTGCCATGCTGCGCCACGAAAGCCGCGGCCTGCATTTCAGCCGGGATTACCCCGGTACCCTGGCGGATGCCCGGGACACGGTGCTACAGCACACCTGATTCGGTCGACTTCTCGACGCAGCGGTACTTGAGCCACACCCGCAATTCGCGCAACTCTTCCGCGCTGGCGCTATCCCAGGCAAGCGCCAGCGATAGGCGGCGCCGGCTGGGCTCGAGCCGGAGATTGACGACGATCAACCACGGGGAAACGAAAGTCGAGCCCTGCACCTGCCCTGCCAGAGTTGCACCGGCGCGGGTGATCATCTCGCACCCGCCCCCCTCGCGCAGCAGCAGTTCAACCACCGCATCGGCGGAGTACTGCAGGGCATCGAGGCGCAGCCGATACACCGCGCTGGCTATGATGGCAGCCACCCCCGGAAGCGCCGCGCCGGCAGGTAGGCTGAGGGCAATGCAGCCGGCGGCAAGGACATGCACCACCAACAGGGCGGCTGCAAGCACGGCTGATTTCCCGACATGAACGCGCAACATGCTGCCGGCCTCCGGACCCGTGGACTTATAATCCGCCCTGCAACTATCCGCAAACATGAACAACAACTTCGACTGGAATTCGATCGCCGGCGGCCAGGCCGCAGTTGATCCGGATCTGGGAAATCTCCAGGCGGAACTCGCAGCCGCCCGCGACGCGGCGGTGCTGTGTACGCTGGCCCAATTCCGCCTGCTGCAGTTTTCCGGAAACGACGCGCAGGCATTCCTGCAGAACCAGCTCACCTGCGACTTGCGCCAGCTGGCCCCGAGTGCCGCGACCTATGGCGGTTATTGCACGCCGAAGGGGAGGTTGATCGCCAACTTCCTGCTGTTCCGGACGCCTGAAGCTTACTTGATGCAACTGCCGGCGGCGCTGACCGATGCCGTTGCCGTGCGCCTGCGCAAGTTCGTCATGCGCTCCCAGGTGCGCATCGACGTTGAAACCCGCATGCACACGATCGGCATTTCCGGCCCGGACGCGGGGCGCATACTCAGAGAAGCCATCGGCGAACCACCGCGCCATCCCCTGGAACAGGTCCACTACCCGGGCCTCACCCTGACCCGCCTGCCGGCTCGTGGCTTTCTGCTGACCGCGGCCATCGGGAAACTGCCGGAATTGTGGGCTGTTCTCGCCGGCAATGCCATGCCGGCCGGAACCGCTGCCTGGGACTGGAGTGAAATTCAGTCCGGCATCGCCTGGATCCGCCCTGCCACGCAGGAACAGTTCGTTCCGCAAATGATCGGCCTGGACGCGGTCGGTGGCATCAGCTTTCAGAAGGGATGCTATCCAGGTCAGGAAATCGTGGCGCGCACCCATTATCTGGGGGAGGTCAAACGACACCTGCGTTTCGGGCATTGTCCTTCTCCCGCACAAGACGCGGATACGCTGGTGGAAGGCGACCAGGTGCGCGGCACGATCGTCAACGCCGCACCTGCGCCCGGGGGCGGGTCGGATTTTCTGGCGGTGGTTGCCAACGACGCCGGCATCGCGCTGCGGCTTGGCCACGCCACTGGCCCGCAAGTCGACCTGCTTCCGCTCGCCGTGGCCGACGCCAATGTGCCGGACTAATTCCTGACAAGCTGAATCTTGCCAACGTCGCTTTACATCTACTATCGGGTCGCGCAGCCGACCGAGGCGCGGGCTGCCGTGCGCGAAATCCAGACGCGGCTTGGCGCAGATACCGGCATACGCGGCAGGCTGCTACAGAAGGTCGAGGAGCCGGCGCTGTGGATGGAAATCTACGAGCGGATTGCCGATGTCGCCGGCTTCGAGGCAGCACTGGCAAAGCTGCTGGAGGAAAAACACTTTGAATCGCTGCTGCAACCGGGCAGTCGCCGGACCATCGAACGCTTTACCGAAGCATGTGCCTGATCCTGCTGGCTTACAGAGTATTTAGCGGCTTTCCGCTGGTCCTGGCTGCCAACCGCGACGAGTTCTTCCAAAGGCCGACCGCCAGCGCCGGATACTGGGCAGATGCGCCGGACATCCTTGGCGGTAGGGATCTGGCGCACGGCGGGACCTGGCTTGGAGTCAGCCGAGACGGTCGCTGGGGCGCGGTAACCAATTTCCGCGATGGCATCCCGGCCCCGACCGGCAGCCGCTCCCGGGGCGAACTGGTTGCACAGTACCTGCGTGGCGGTTACCAGGCCGGAGATTACCTGCAGCAACTGGGCGGCACAGCCCCGGCCTATCACGGCTTCAACCTGCTGCTCGGCGATGCTTCCGGCGTGCTTTTCTTTTCCAACCGCGGATCGCAGCCCGGCAATCTAGCCTCAGGCATCTACGGTCTGAGCAACCATCTGCTCGATACACCCTGGCCCAAGGTGGCACAAGGCAAGCAGGCGCTGGCAGCATTGGCCGACGCCGCTGCAGCCGACAGAAATGGCAACCGCCTCACCGAAGACCTGTTCCGCTTGCTCCAGGACCGTGCCGCGGCGTCCGATCCGGATCTGCCCGAAACAGGTATCAGCCGCGATTGGGAAAGGCTGCTTTCGCCGATGTTCATTTCGGCGCCAGGCTATGGCACCCGTGCCTCGACAATCCTGCTGATCGACCGTGCGGGCGGCGTGCAGTTTCATGAACGCGACTTTGGGCCCGACGGTACGCCACGGCAACTGCGCAGCTTCAGGATCGAGACCGGCGTTCCAGTTTCGGGCTAATGCTCACGCCGCATCCGGATGTGCGGAATGCCGGCGTCGGGAAATTCGTCGCCTTCGGCAATGAAACCATGGCGCAGGTAAAAAGCTTGGGCCCGGGTCTGGGCGTTCAGGCACACCACCCTGCTGCCACGCGCTACGGCAAGCTCGACCAATGCCGTTAGGATGGCGCCGCCGACGCCGCGGCCACGCCACCCCGGCAGTACCGCCATGCGCCCGATCTGATCGTCCGGCAACAGGCGCCCCGTTCCGATCGGGTCGCCGTCGGCCTCGGCGAGTACATGCAGGCTGATGGCGTCGTACTCGTCCCATTCCAGTTCCACCGGCACGCCCTGCTCGCGCACGAACACCGTTTCCCGTACCGACTGCAATGCCGCTCGATCCGCGTCCCACAGTGCCGGGCGCACCCTGAAAACATGGCGAGACGTCACGGTTCAGCCGGACAGTGGTGGCTAGATCGTGGCGCCGCCGCTGACCTCGATCACGGCACCGTTGATGTAGCTGGCCTCATCCGAGGCCAGGAAAGCGTAGGTATTGGCGATTTCCTCCGGCTTCGCCAGACGCCCCAGAGGCACCCGGTCAACCAGCGCCTGCATGACCTTGTCCGGAATCGACTTGAGGATCGAAGTCTCGACAAACCCGGGACAGACCGCATTGGCACGGATGCCCTTGCGCCCCAGTTCCCGGGCCCAGGTCTTGACCATGCCGATCACGCCGAACTTGCTGGCCGCGTAATTGGTCTGGCCGAAATTTCCGTAGATGCCGACCACCGAGGACGCGTTAAGGATCACGCCGGAGTTCTGCGCCACCATGATCTCCACCACCGCCTTGGTGCAGTTGAAAGTGCCCTTGAGGTTGATGTCGAGTACCCGGTCGAACTGTTGTTCCGACATCTTGCGCAGCTGCGCGTCATCGACGATCCCGGCATTGTTCACCAAAGTGTCGATGCGACCGTATCGGTCCATCACCGCCTTTACGGTCGCCGCGATCGTCGCCGGGTCGGTGACGTCGAGCCTGCAACCCATCGCTTCGCCGCCGTCGGCGCGTATTTCCGCCACCACTGCGTCCACCGCCTTGCTATCGAGGTCGCAGACCACGACCTTGGCGCCTTCGCGGGCGAACTTCAGTGCCGTCGCGTAACCGATGCCGCGCGCGGATCCGGTAATGATCGATACCTTGTCCTTCAACCTCATCAAGCTCTTCTCCATGCATAAGGGGCCGTGGTGCGGCCGAAACCTGCCCGCAAGCGGCCAGGACGTTTACTTGTTGACGATCTCGACCGGGGTGCCGGCGTCCACCTGGTCAAACAACTCCATGATGTCTCGATTGTGCATGCGGATGCAGCCGATCGAGCCCGGCCGACCCATGACCGTGGTGTCGGGGCTGCCGTGGATGTAGATGTAGCGGCGCATGGTATCGACCTCGCCCAGCCGGTTGAAGCCTGGTTCGCAGCCGGATAGCCAGAGGATGCGGGTCAGCATCCAGTCCCGTCCCGGATAACGTGCCGCAAGGTCCTCTGACCAGATCTCGCCGGTCGCCCGGCGCTTGACGAACACGGTATTCGGGGCGGCGCCGTCGCCGATCCTGGCCCGGATTACGTGACGTCCGAGCGGCGTGCAGAAACTGCCGTTCTTCTGCCCTACGCCATTGCGCGAGGTGGAGACCAGGTAGCGCCGCAAGATCGCCCCGTCCTCGGACAGTTCCAGGGTCTGCGCCGCAACGTCGATGTGGATTGCCTTCACTGGTCGGCCGTGATCCGCCGTTGCCGGAAAAACTGGCTCAACAGCGCGCCGCACTCCCCTGCAAGCAGACCGCCCTCGACACTGGTGTGATGGTTCAGACGGGGCTCGGCAAACAGGTTCACCACGCTGCCGCAGGCGCCGGTTTTGGGATCTGCCGCGCCATAGACTAGACGACTGATTCGGGCATGCATGATGGCGCCGGCGCACATGGCGCAAGGCTCGAGTGTGACGTACAGGCTACAGCCGCCAAGCCGGTAATTGCCAAGCCGGGCTGCCGCATCCCGCAGGGCGCGTATTTCAGCATGGGCGCTGGGATCATGACCGCCAATCGGGGTATTGAAGCCCTGGCCCAAGATCAGCCCCTGGTGCACAACGACCGCACCAACCGGGACCTCCCCGGCTTCGCCTGCCTGCCGGGCCAAGACCATCGCAGCGCGCATGAATTCCATGTCAAACATTGTTAATTCAATTAGTTACAAGTCCTTTATGATAAA
>LNFM01012260.1_pt1 | contig 11315 bp, 9 predicted proteins | sample 596031 | NCBI WGS metagenome assembly LNFM01 (sample SAMN04254537, study PRJNA301005) | activated carbon metagenome | isolation source: dual media filters at the Ann Arbor, Michigan drinking water treatment plant | place: USA: Ann Arbor | reverse complement strand
AGCACGCTCCGAACGGATCTTGGCAGCACGCTCCGAACGGATCTTGGCAGCACGCTCCGAACGGATCTTGGCAGCACGCTCCGAACGGGTCTTGGCAGCACGCTCCGAACGGGTCTTGGCAGCACGCTCCGAGCGGATCGACACAACAGGCCGAGTCGGGCGCGGCGCAGCACACACCGAACGGATCCTGGCAGCACGCGCCCAACGGGTCCATGCAGCACGGGGACCCCGGATCGAGACAGCACGCCGACTCGGGCTCGAGGCAGCACGGATCACCGCAGCACGGGTCGGCGCAACACCAGGGGTGGCCGATGCCGGCCTCGCAGCACGCCGGATCGCCCGGCGCCATGCAGCACCCCGGATCCTCCGGATCGCCGCAGCACCACGGATCGAGCGCCGCGTCGCAGCACCACGGATTGCCCGGCGTCAGACAGCACCCGGCATCGCCCGGCTTCGTGCAGCACTTCGGATCGTCGGCGCAGCCCGTGCCCACGTCCGTCGGCGGCACGCCCGTGTCCTCGCACGGTCCGTCGCAGCCCGACGACGCGGTGTCGCCGTCGGAGGTGCCCGGGCCCTGGGTCGTGGGCGACATCGGATCACCGTGCGACACCACGAAGAGCTCCTCGGTGCCGCACCCAGCGGACATCGAGGCCCCGAGCGTGCACGCGAGCGCGGCGAGCCAGCCGTGACCGGACCGCGACGCAGACACCCCCCGCGTCATGGCGTCGAGCCGGACGACCAGCGATCGGCGTGACGGCGATACGCACCGGCCGGGAAGCGATCGACGTAGCCCTGCCAGCACGCGGCCTTGTCCGCGGTGTCGGCGATGCGGCACAGGCCCGCCTGGGCGTCGTCGGCGAAGCGACCGGCGGGGAACTTGGCGAGGTACGCGTTCCACAGCGCGCGCTGGACCTCGGTGCCGCGGCCACGCGCCAGCGAGAAGCGCTCGGCGAACGCGATCTCGACCAGGGGATGCCGACGACCGCGGGCGACGATCCGGGCGTAGAGCTCGTCGGCCTCGCTGCGATCACCGCGGGCGAGCGCAGCCTGGGCGAGCTCGTCGAGGCGCCGCAACGCGGCGTCGGCGGGAACCTTCGCCGCGGCCCCGCGTGCCACCGCGCGTGGGTTCACCACCGCGTCGGACTCGAGCGGCGCGGCCTCCTCGGGCAACACCGCGGGCGCCGGCGCGGCCTCCAGCGGGGCCGGCGGCAGGGACTCGATCGGATCGACGTCGACGCGTGGACGCACCGGCTGCGGGCGCATTGCGGCGCGCTGCAGCTCGACCGCCTCGACCGACGCGGCGTCGTGTACCACCGGCTCGTCGCGCACCGCGGCGACCGCCTGCGTCGAATCGGGGGACTCGTGGGCCCGCCGCGCGCTCCAGCTCTGGAGGAGATCGAGGCCGAACACGACGACCGCGGCCGCAGCGACCGCGCTGACCGCCGCGATCCACCGCCGCGTCGACGCGGCGCGGCGCCGGGCCTCGAGATCGAGCAACAGGCCGCACTCCGGGACCCCGAGGTCCTCGCGCAGACCGATGTCGCGCTCGGCGTGGGCGCGCAGCACCGCGATCATCGGCGCGAGATCGTCGGTCGCGGCGGACGGCACCGCGGCGCGCACCCGCGGCGCGCGGTGGATCCTCGCGGCGCGCTCGATGGCATCCGCGCCGACAGCCCGCGGATCGATGCGGTGGGCCCGGGCGACGATCGCCGCGAACGACGGCGGCGCGTGCCCCTGCGCCTCGGCCTCGGCGCGCAGATCCTCGTCGTCGAGCGCGTCGTCGAGGACCTCGCCGACGTGATCGTCGGGCGGCGTGGTCATGACGGCCCCCCGTCGGTGCCGGGCAACCACCCGCGACGGCCGAGCTCCTCGCGGATGCGGACGCGCGCCCGGTTGACGCGCACGGCGAGGTTCTCGGCGGTGATGCCGAGCATGCCCGCCGCCTCGGAGGTCGACATGCCCTGCAGCTCGCGCAGCACGAAGGCCTCGCGCCAGCGTGGCGGCAGATCCTCGAGCACGGCGCCGAGCGCCCGGCCCCGCTCGCGGCGGACGTGGCTGCTGTGGGGATCGGCGCCGCCGACCGGCCCGACCCGCAGCGTCTGCTCCAGCCGCTCGTGGGCGCGGGCGGCGTTGCGTTGCTTCCGCCAGAACTTGCGGACCACGTTCAGCGCGATGCCGTGCAGCCAGCCGGCGACCGGTCGCGCGGGATCGAAGCGCGCGTGGCAGGCCATCGCCTGGGCGAAGGTCTCCTGCGCGAGCTCCTCGGCGAGGGCCGCGTCGCCCGCGAGGTACCGCAGCTGTCGATAGACACCCATGTAGTGGAGCTCGTAGAGGCGCGCCCAGGCGTGCACGTCGCCGCGCTGGGCCGCGGCCAACACGTCAGCCCCGAGGTGCGCGATCGACTCGTCCGCCGCCGGCTCGGGCGGGGACTCCACGAATCGCAGGTGGGGGGGACGGGTCGCCATGCGGGCTTCGCAGCGATCGGGGCGAGGGGACAAGGCGTCTTTGCCCCGACCCCCCTCGGGATAACACGCCGGCGGCGCCGCGTCCGCCCGGGCCGCGGGCGCGCGCGACCGGGCCGCGCTACTCGGGGATCCAGAGCCGGACGTTGCGGTCCTCGGGGACGCCCTCCCCCGTCGGCTGCCAGCCCGAGGTGAGGTCGGTGATCCCGCGCAGCCGGCCCTCGGCCGCGAGGTCGTCGTCGTCGAACGCGAGATCGAGCGCGACCGAGGTCAGGCTGAGGAAGCCGTTGTCCTCGTCGCGGATCTCGAGGACGCGCATCTGGTGCGGGTGATCGGCGATCGCCGAGGTGATGACCTCCCAGTAGGCGTTGCCCCCGAGCGGCTCGATCGCCGTCACGCGGTGGACGTGCGAGTGGCCGCACAGGTGCGCGATGACGTTGTCGTACTCGCCGAGCAGCGCCTGGAACTCGGCGGGGGTGATCGCGTCGGCCTGCACGGTCCCGCCGAGGCCACCGCCGTCGGACAGCGAGGTCGACGCGTGGTGCGACGCGAGCAGCACCCGCTTGCCGTCGTCGACCGCCGCATCGAGGGCGGGGCGCAGGAAATCGTCGACCTCGGCCTCGCGGATGAGCCCGTCGGCGCCGCCGGTCTGCCCCGCGGTGTCGATGATGATGAAGCGCAGATCGGTGCCCGCGACATCGAACGTGTAGTTGGCCTTGCCGCTGGCGACCACGGCCTCGGAGACGCCGTGGCCGTCGCCGCTGTCGAGCACCATGCCGAGCAGCGTCATGCCGTCGAGCAGCGCGCGGTCCTCGTCGGGCACGACGGGGCCCATCGTCTGCGGGCCGCCGGGCATCGACCAGTCCCGCGTCGCGCCGGCGACGTCGACGCCCAGCGCGTCGTCCTCGCGCCCGTCGATCGCGAAGTTGCCCTGCACGAGGACGTCGTGGTTGCCCATCACCCAGTACCACGGCACGTCGAGGCCGACCGGCGCGAAGGGGTCCTTGGGGTCGTTGTCGGGCCCGGGCACCGGATCGTCGTCGATGCCCGAGTCGCACTCGACCACGGGCGCGCCATCGAGGATGTCGAGGAACCACTGCACCTCGTTGGTCTGGGCGCTGTCGGCGTTGTCGCCCCCGAGGACGACGAAGTCGATCGGATCCTCGGCGTGCGCGGCGTTGACCGTGCGCGCCGCCGCGTTGGTCATCGCGCACGCGTAGGCCTCCTGGGGGCGGAACGCGCCCGCCGTGGCGCCGGGGCTGTCGAAGCCGAGCAGCCGCGTGGGCGACTCGTCATCGGGGATCTGCGTGTCGGCGAGGTGGACGAACCGCGTGATCCGGGCCGCGGCCGCGCCCGGCGTCGGGGCGTCGCTGCCATCGAGGGTCGCGTCGAGGATGGGCTCGCCCGCGACCTCGTCCTCGTCGCCGTAGCCGTCGGCGATCATTTGATCGAGCTGCGCCGGATCGCGCAGGTCGTTCATCGGCTCCGGCGAGATCGCCTGCACCGCCACGCGCCGCGCGTCGGTGGTCCACGTGATGCCATCGAGCGGTGGCAGCGGGTCCGGCAGATCGACCTCGCCCGTGCTGCCGCCCGTGCCCGAGGTGTCCGCGGACGTGCCCCCGCTCGAGGTGTCCGCGGTCGTCGTCGTGCCGCTGCCACCGGTGCTCCCGTCGGTCGCGACGCCGCCCGTCGTGCCGTCGCCGGCATCGGCATCGGGGTCACTGCACGCGCCGAGGATCGTCACACCACCGAGGAGCAGGGCAAGGCCACGCATCCCCCGATGCTATCCGGAGGTCACACGGTTGTCACAGCGGAGCCACGGCGCGGTCTCGCCCGCGTCACGGCGTGCAGGCGAGGTCCTCGTACGCTCCGCAGCCGCCGCACGAGGCCATCGGAAACAGCAGGCCCGTCGCGTGGTCGCACCACTGGCACTGGCCCTGCGCGGGCGCGTGGCAGTTCGAGCACTCGAAGCAGAACCACGTGCCGAAGTTCACCGCGCCGGCGGCGTCGGACTGGCCGCACCACGGCGTCCAGCAGCCGCCGGGGTTGAGGCCGTTCACGTCGCACTGGTTGGGGACACCCTCGGGGATCTCGCAGCCGTTCGACCAGTCGCCGTCGCAGTTGGCCCACGCGCCTTCGCACTGCATCTCGCACGCGCCGGCGTTGCAGCTGCCGCTCGCGTTGGGGCCACCGTCGCAGCTGTTGCCACACTCGCCGCAGTTGCCGTCGTCGACGAGCGGCAGCTCGCAGCCGTCGACCCAGTCGCCGTTGCAGTTGCCGAAGCCCGGATCACACATGAGGCCCATGCACAGCCCCGCGTTGCACGTGCCACCGGTCGCGTTCGGGGCCACGCACGGCAGCGGCTCGCCGATGCACGTGCCGGCGCCGTCGCACACGTCGGGCCCGGTGCAGGTGTCCGCGTCGTCGCAGGGATCGCCGGCGAACTTCGGTGGGTTCTCGCAGACGCCACCGACGCAGTGGCCGTTGGCGTAGCAGCCGGCGTCCATCACCAGGCAGTCGTCGTCGTCGACGCACGCCCCGAGGTCCGGCGGGAGGCTCGGCTCGCCGTCGTCCTCGTCGGGGACGCCGGTGGTGGCCCCGCCCGAGAGCGACGTCGACGACGGGTCGTCGCCCCCGTCCTCGAACTTGCCGAAGTTGCCCGGGTCGTTGCCGACACCGCCGGCGCACGCCGCCAAGAGCACGCCCACCGCGGGGGCGCCCAGGGCGAGCCGGCGTGCGCGGGTCATTGCGGCAGGATATCAGCAACCGCGGTGCGCGGTTCGCAAGTGGGAGGCGCGATCGGTCGAGACGGGTCGTAAGCCGGGTTCTGTCCCCGGTTCGATTGCTCTCGCCGGGTGACGATCATTCCTCTTGGCGGCACTACCCGAGGCGGGGCGGGCCGCCCCTGGTGGACTCGCGTCCACCTGCCCCTGCTCGGCCTTGCTCCGGATGGGGTTTACCGTGCGATCCCCGTCGCCGGGGATCCGGTGTGCTCTTACCACACCGTTTCACCCTTACCCGCGCGGACGCGGGCGGTCTGTTCTCTGTGGCACTTTCCTTCGGGTCACCCCGACTGGCCTGCGCCAGCACCCTGCCCTGTGGAGCCCGGACTTTCCTCGACGCCGCCCGATCCGTGGATCGAGGACGCCGCGATCGTCTTTTCCCGCTCGGCCGACCTGCCTCCCGCGTGCAGGGTGCACGCGGATCGCCGCCGGCGCAAGGCCGCCGCTGCCGGGCCGCTTCAGCGCAGGACGCGGCGCACCGGCAGGATCGGCGAGGGCAGCTGCTCCTCACCGAGGGCGGAGCGCAGATCGATCTCGATGTTCCGCGAGATCGCCGACAGCGGCAGGTCGTTGGCGTCGAAGCCGAACGGGTTCTCGAGCTCGTCGCCGATCGCGTCGAGACCGAGGAACGCGTAGGCGATGAACAGCACCACCGCGGGCGTGAGCGATCCGGTCACGTCCACGAGCCCGAGCGGGAGCGAGAACACGTAGACCGCGACGATCCGGTGGATGAGCACCGAGTACGACGCGGGCAGCGGCGTGCTCTTGATCCGCTCGCAGGCGCCCATGACGTTGGTGAAGACGCCGAGCGTGGCCTCGAGCATGGGCACGTGCAGCGGATCGACCCCGCGATCGAGGCGGGCCACGCGGAGGTGCTCGCCCAACCACAGCAGCGCGGCGTTGGGTCGGTGGCGCGCGCCGAGCACCGCCGGCGCGACCTCGCTGGGGAGGCACGCCCCTGCATCCGCGGCGTCGGCCTCGTCGCGGAGGTGGGCCCGCAGCAGGTGCGTGAACGCGACGGCGCCGAGGACGAGCTCGTGTTGACGGGCCGTCGGCGCACCGCCGGCCTCGGCGTCGACGAGCACGTGGACCTGCCGCGCCCAGGTGCGCGCCGCGTTGACGAGCTCGCCCCAGAGCTTGCGGCCCTCCCAGAAGCGGTCGTAGCTCGCGCTGTTGCGGAAGCCGAGGAAGATGCCGATCGCCACGCTCACCAGGGTGAACGGCAGCGGCGTCAGCACGACGACCGAGACGCCCCACTCGGTCTGCATCAGCGTCAGCAGCGTCGACGCCACCGTCACCAGCACCAGCCGCGCCCAGATGCGCTCGAGCGCCGTGCCGTGCCAGACCCAGAGCTGCCGCCACCAGGTCCGTTGCTCGAGGACGATCACGGCCGCGGAGGGTACCCCAACTCTGCGGCGACGCAGGCGGACCCGCCCGGAGACCGCGACGCGGGCTTCCGCTCCCTGGCTACGGCGACGCTTCCTCGACCCACACCCGGACCTCGCGGCGGCGGTTGCCGTCGGAGTCCTCGCCGTCGATCACCTCGACGTGGGCGTCGCCTTGCACGCCCTGGGCATCGAGCTGCAGCAGGATCTCGGCCTTGGCCGCGTCGGCGCCGCGCTCGTCGATGACGACGTCGAGCCAGGCGTGGGAGAGCCGGCCGCCGAGCGTGCCGTGGATCACCGTGCGGAGCTCCTCGTCCTCGAGGCGGCCGCCCTCGAGCTGCGGGAATTCGCCGACGAGGTCGTCCCACATGCGATCGGTGTCGAGGTCCTCGCCGACCGCATCGATCTCGATGCGCAGCTCGGAGCGCTCGTGCACGCCGCCGTCGTCGTCCCGCTGGCGCACGCGCTCCTGCGAGACTGCCATGCGCAGCTCGTCGGGTGCGTAGTGCTCGGTGACGAAGCCGGCGATCGCCTGCGGATCGACCTCGACGTCGTCGGTGACGACGATCGCGAGGCGGTGGCCGAGGCCCGCGTCGTAGTCGGCCGGGAGCGCGCAGGCTCCGACCGCCAGCGCCGCGCCGAGGCCGATGCCCAGGGCGAGCCTCGGCCAGCGCCGCCGCGGCGTCGGGGGCCTCGCCGCGAGCTGCTGCAACAGCGCGGCCTCGAGCGCGTCGCGCCGCTCGGCGTCGAAGGGCGGCGTGCGATCGCCGGCGAAGACCCGGCGCAGATCGTGGTCGAGATCAGACGGCATGGACCGCGGCTCCCTTCGACGCGAGTGGTTCGGCGACGCGCGTCCGCAGCTCCCGCAGCGCCCGCGCCATGCGCTGCTTCACCGCCGCCTCGGTGGCGCCGGTGAGCTCGGCGATCTCTCGGTAGTGCAGGCCGTCGCCGAAGTGCAGCGCCAGCATCTCGCGCGTCACCACCGGGAGCTCGCGCACGGCGGCGAGCACCGCCTCCGTCCGTCGATCGAGCCCCACCGGTGTGGGGTCGACGACCGCGAGCAGCTCGGCGGCGTCGTCCAGCGCGACCAGCTCGCGGCGCGTGCGGAGGTGATCGATGACCGCGTTGCGGGTGATGCCGACGACCCAGCCCCGCACCGACGCCTTCGCGGGATCGAAGCGCTCGAGGTGCTCGAGCACGCGGTGGAACACCTTGGCCACGAGGTCCTCGACGTCGGCCCCGTCCGCGATGCGGCGCGCGACGTAGCCGTGCACGACGGGGTGGAGCTCGCGGTACAGCGCGCGGAACGCCCGCGCGTCCCCGTCCGCGGCGCGGCGGACCAGGCGGACCGAGGCATGGGGCCAGGCGAACAGCACGCTCGGACCAGGGTACGAGCGACCGGGGCCGCCGGTGACATGCCGGGGCCGGGCCGCGCCGATCCACCCGTGCGACCGGCCCGGCGGGCTCCGACATCGCCTTCAGCCCTGGGTCAGGCTCTCGTCGTACAGCGCCTCGCCGGTGTCCGGGTCGAGGAAACGCACGTTCACCGCGTTGGCCTCGGGATCGAACATCAGGATCACGCCGCGCGGCTGGCTCGAGCGGTACGCGAACTGGCCCGCGGGCAGCAGGTCACCCAGGAGGTTGGTGTTGCCGGTGGTGCAGGCGATCTCGCGGGTGCGCGCCGAGAGGGCGTCGCCATCGGGCTCGAGCCGCGACACGAAGCAGACGTGGAAGTCGCCGGACAGGAACCACACGTTGTCGATCTGGTTGGCGTCGATGTGGCCGAGCAGCTCGGCGCGCTGCGCCGGGAAGCCCTCCCAGCGATCGAACGCCGCGAGGTCCCACAGCAGCGGCATGTTGGTGATCGGCACCGAGTTCATCACCACCTTGAAGTGGCACGGGCTCTCGAGCAGCCGCTGCTTGACGAAGTCGAGCTGGGCCTGGCTCATGTACAGGCCCTGCGACGCGCGCCGCTCGTAGCGGCAGTCGAGCACGATGATCTCGGCGGTGAGGCCCCAGCGGAAGCTCCGCCACAGCCGGAAGTCCTCGGCGCTGCCGTCGATCGGCAGCGCCTCGAAGTACGCGGTCATCGCATTGTGGCGGCGCTCGAGATCCAGCGGATCCATCGAGCGCGGATCGAACCCGGAGTTGTCGTCGATCTCGTGGTCGTCCCACGTCGCGTAGAGGCCCGCCGCCGCGTACGCGCGCCGATACCCCTCGGAGCCCAGGTACTGGCGCCAGTTGGCCCGGTACTCCTCGAGCGAGAACAGCCCGTCGTTGTACGCCATGTCGCCCAAGTGGACGAACACGTCGAAGTACTCGTCGGCCATCACGTCGAGGGCGCCCCAGGTGTAGCTGCCCCCGGCGTCGCCGTTGCACGACGCCATCGCGATGACGAGCGGCTCGAGCGCGTCGTCGGCGATCGCGGTGCGCACGCGGCCGATCGCGCTGCGAGCGACGAGCTCGCCGTCCTGCTCGACGAAGTAGCCGTACTCGTACCAGGTGCCGGGACACAGCCCCTCGACGGTGACCTTCACGAAGCCATCGACGTCGGGCACGACCTGCTGCTCCGCGACGAGCGTGACGCTGCCGGCCTCGGCGGGGATCCAGACGCGCAGCAGCTTGGGCTGCGCGTCGGCGACCCACACCGCGAACATCACCGACTCGGGGCGCATCTCGCCGGCCATCACCGCGAGCGGGAAGCTCGCGTCGTCCTGGGCGATCGCGGCGGGGTCGAACGTGATCACGCGGCCGTCGGGCTCGCACGCCTCGGTGCCCGTGTCGGTGCCGGACTCGCCGCCGTCGGTGCTGCTGCCGCTCGTGCCCGCGCCGGTCGTGTCGGCGCCGCTGCCCGTCGTCGTCGCAGCGGTGTCACCGACGCCGGTGCTCGACGCGTCGACGCCGGTCGAGTCCGACGTCGAGGTCGAGCCGACGCCGTCGCCGCTCGCCGCCGTGTCGTCCCCGCAGCCGACCATCCACGCCGCGGCGGATCCGAGGCCGAGCCCGAGGAACGTACGGCGGTCGAGCACCAGGCGCGGTCGATCGTCACGGGCCATCGCCCACGGGTAGACCAGTTGGTCGCGCCTGCCAAGCGCCGCGGGCCCGCGATCCCCGGGGCCCGAGGGGCGCGCGGGGGCCCCGGGCGGCGGATCGGCGGGCCTGGTGGCCGGATGGTAGGAATGTCGGATTACCCTGGCCGGGTGCGCCGCGCCCTGACCCGAGCCCCCGTGTCCTCCCGCCGTCCCGCGGCCGACCGCACCCGTCGACCCTGGCTCGGCGCCTTCGGGCTCGCGGTCGTTCTCGCGCCGACCTCGGCCTCGGCCGCGCCGCCGCCCGACGACCTCATCCACCGCTGCGGCACGGCGGCCCGCCCCGCCGTCGACGAGCTGCGCGGCGCGCCCGAGGCGATCTTCGCCGTCGAGGACATCCCGGGCAACGCCTACCCGCGCAAGCACACGCTGTACATGAACTTCGGCGGCGCCGACCTCAACGCCGGCGCGGACAACTCGGCCGAGAATTTCTCGACGCTCGCGAAGCAGGGGCCCTACCCCGCGTTCTCCGGCAACGAGGCCACCGCCGTCGCGGCCGCGCAGGGCGTCGCCAACGACGTCGCGGCGTACGGGATCCGAGTCGTCTACGCCGAGCGTCCGCCCGAGATCCTGCCGTACACGATGGCGATGATCGGCGGCAACTGGACCGACACCAACCTCGACTCGCCCGCCGGCGGCGTGGCCCCGATCGCGGACTGCGGCGCGCTCGGCCAGCGCCACGTCGTCTACGTGTTCGCCGACGGCGGTTGGGGTGCGGTCGCCATCGCGAACGTCACCAGCCAGGAGGCCGGCCACGCGTGGGGCCTCGATCACAACCTCAACTGCGGCTCGGTGATGTCGTACTGCGGCGGCGGCGACGGCGTGTTCTCCGGCAGCTGCGACGGCCTGTGCGAGGAGCAGTGCCAGGGCGCCGCCGGCTGCCGCCTCACCCACGAGATGTTCTGCGGCGAGGGCAGCGACGAGCAGAACGAGGCCGCGGAGCTGGCGTGGATCTTCGGCGGCAACGAGCCCGATCTCGAGCCACCGTTGGCCGACATCGTCGAGCCGGTCGACGGCACCACGGTCGAGGCCGGGGCGAGCGTCGACATCCGCGCCATCGTCGACGACGACTACGGCGGCTTCGGCTGGCGCTTCACGATCGAGCGCGACGGCGAGGTCGTCTGGGACGAGGTCGACTACGATCGCGAGGTCGACGCGGACTACCGCGCGGCGCTCAACCTCGTCGGCATCGAGGCCGGCGAGTACGTCATCACCCTCGAGGTCCGCGACCAGGGCGATCAGTCGAGCTTCGACACGGTCACGCTGCACGTGACGCCAGCGGCCGGCGACGCGGCCGACGGCCCGGCGACCGCGTCGGGCACCGACGCCGACGGGACCGCCGGCGACTCGGCCGGAACCGCGGACGCCGACGCCGGGGACGACCCGCCCGACGACGACGATGGCGGCGACGCGTCGAGCGGCGGCAGCGGGACGGCGCCGATGGCCGACGACGCCGCGGGCGGCTGCGCGTGCAGCACCCGCGACGCGCCCGCAGGCGGGTTCGCGCCGCTGGTGGTGATCCTCGCCGCGATCAGAGCCCGAGCACGCCTTCGACCTGCTCCGTGATCCGTCGCGGCGATCAGAGCCCGAGCACGC
>LNFM01012259.1_pt1 | contig 11315 bp, 8 predicted proteins | sample 596031 | NCBI WGS metagenome assembly LNFM01 (sample SAMN04254537, study PRJNA301005) | activated carbon metagenome | isolation source: dual media filters at the Ann Arbor, Michigan drinking water treatment plant | place: USA: Ann Arbor | reverse complement strand
CGTTGCCGTCGAGCGTCCGCTCGCCGTCGATTCGCACCACGCGCGCCTTGATCTCCTTGCGCGGCTTCGGGGCTTCGACCGCTTCGTCGTCGAGCTGGCGCGAGATCAGCGCCCCGATCCGCGTGGCTTCGGTCGAGGCCGCGAGCGCGGCTTCGCGCGACCGCAAGCAGTTGTCGCAGCGTCCGCACTTCGGCGGCTCTGGCTCGCCGAGGTACTGGAGGATGACCTGGTTGCGACACCCCGGCGCCTTCACGAACGCGAGCAGCGAGTCGAGCCGCTGGCGGTCGGCGATGCGGCGCGCTTCGTACTGCCGCGCCCGCTCCATGAGCTCCTCGGGCTCGGGCGGCGGATCGGCGACGAAGTAGAGGCCGGCTTCGTTCTCGGTGATGAACTTCTCGTCTTTCAGCAGCGAGAGCACGGTGCGCGTGCGTTGCTGGCCGACCCCCGAGGAGAGCGCGATGTTCGCGACCGTCGGCGGCGAGTCTTCCGCGAGGTGATTCCCCTTGGCGTGAAGATCGGTGAACGCCTCGAGGGCGCCGAACACCATCTTGACCTGACGCTTCGTCGGGTACGTGCCGCTGAGGAAGTACTCCTGGATGGCGACGTCGTCCGGGGAGAACAGGAGCACGCACCGCGCGGCCTTGCCGTCACGACCACCACGTCCGGCTTCCTGGGCATACGCCTCGAGCGACCCCGGCACGTGATAGTGGAGGACGTTGCGGATGTTCGGCTTGTCGACGCCAAGTCCGAACGCATTCGTCGCGATCATCACGATCTCCGACGACGCCATGAACGCGTTCTGGCTCTCGTCGCGATCCTTCTTCGTCATGCGCCCGTGGTACTTGCCGACGGGGATGCCGTGGCGCGTGAGCGCCTCGTACAGCTCTTCGACCTTCTTGACGGTCGCGCAGTAGACGATGCCCGGTCGCGGCAGCTTCTTCAGCAGCGTGACCAGCGTCTTCATCTTCTCGTCTTCGTCGGAGAAGGTGATGACTTCGTAGTGGAGGTTCGGGCGGTCGAACGTCGTCGTGACGATCGTCGCGCCCTCGATCCCGAGCTGGAACAGGATGTCGTCGCGGACGTGCGGGGGCGCGGTGGCCGTGGTCGCGAGGACCGGCGGACGACCGACATCGTCGAGCGCCTTGCGGAGCGAGAGGTACGCGGGCCGGAAGTCGTGGCCCCATTGCGAGACGCAGTGGGCCTCGTCGACGACGAACCGCGACACGCCGGTGCCACCACACGCCTCCCGCAGGAACGTGCGGAAGTCGGGATCCGCCATACGCTCGGGCGTCGTGAGAAGCAGCTTGCCGCCCGGCTGCAGGATGAGCGCGTCGACCTCGCGGCGCTGCTTCACGGTCAGGGTCGAGTCGATGCGAACGGCCGTGACGCCCTTCGCGACCATCTTGTCGATCTGATCCTTGATGAGGGCGATCAGCGGGCTGACGACAACGGTGACGCCTTCGAGCACGAGCGACGGCAGCTGATACAGCAGCGACTTGCCACTGCCGGTCGGCATGACGGCGAGCAGGTCCTCGCCTTCGAGTAGGTGGGTGAACGCCTCGGTCTGACCCGGGCGGAAGGTCTTGATGCCGAGCGTCTGCTGGCCAACGCCGAGCAGCGCACCGACCTTCTTGGGGAGGTCCTTGCCCTCGGGAGGAATCGGACCGTCGAGGGTGTAAGCGGGACCGGGGCGCGCGGGGGCCACCGGGGCGGCCTTGGCGGCCTTCTTCGACACAGGTGTTTCGGCCTTCTCTGACTTCGCAGGTTTCTCGGACGGCTCCGTCCGTGCGGGCTTGTCTGGCGGTGGCGGCTTGGCCGCCTTCTCGGGCGGTGGGGGCTTCGGCGCGCGCGAGGGCGCCTTGGCCTTGGGCGCGGCTTTCGTAGCCTTCGCCGGCTTTTCGGCCGCCTTCTTCGGAGCCGCTTTCTTCGCGCCAGAGCGCGGACGTTTTGCAGTCGACATCAGGTCGCCACACCCGCCAGGAGCGGTCCCTCAGATGAGAGGACACGCTCCGCGTACACCAATCATCAGCATACGGCTCGTCGAGGTGCAAGGCCCTACGCCACCGATCCCCCACGAAACCCGTGATATGACGGCCCTCGATGGGGTCGCACCGCCCGGTGGTCGAAGCGGAGAATCGGCTCGAGCGCTTCAACGCCGACCGCGAACGCCTCCTGTCGGAGGTGGAACGACGCGTGGTCGCACGCAAGGTCGACGAGGCCAAGCGCGGCGGCGACGCCTCACTCGAGTACGTCCTGAACGACGTCGCCTTCAACGAATCGAAGCGTCTCGAAGGCAAGCCCGGCGCCGAGCGCTGGCGGGACCTCTCGCGGCGCCTCCTCGGGATGACCGATGGCGACAAGCGCGAGGAGCTGCGGTCTCTCGTCAAGTACTACGGGCGCGACGTGGTCGGCTCCTTCGATCCACGCGTCTACAAGATGATCACGGGCATTGGCCCGGCGTTGCTCGGGTTCGTCTTCAACCCGATGACCTCCGTGAAGGAGGGCCTCGCCACGCTCCGCAACCTCGATGCCCGCATCCATGCCGACGGCGAGCTCGACGTCGTCCGCGCCTGCGCCGAGCGCGGGACGCTCATCTTCACGCCCACGCACTCGTCGAACATGGACTCGCCGGCCATTGGCCTGGCGCTCCTCCGCGCGGGCCTCCCGCCGGCGACCTACGGTGCGGGCAAGAACCTCTTCTCGAACCCGTTCATCTCGTTCTTCATGCGGAACCTCGGCGCCTACCGCGTCGATCGCCGCCTTCGCTTCGAGCTCTACAAGGACGTGCTGAAGGAGTACTCGACCGTCCTTCTCGAGCACGGCTACCACTCGCTGTTCTTCCCCGGTGGCACCCGCTGTCGATCGAACATCATCGAGAAGCAGCTGAAGCTCGGCCTCCTCGGGACCACGGTCACCGCCTACCGGAACAGCGTCCGCGAGGGCGCGCCGAACAAGCGCCTCTACATCGTCCCCGCGACGATCAACTACCGGCTCGTGCTCGAGGCGGAGACGCTCATCGACGACTACCTCGCCGAGACGGGCAAGAATCGCTACATCATCACCGACGACGAGTTCTCGCGCGTCGGTCGCATGCTCGAGTTCTTCCGCAAGATCCTCGCGCACGAAGGCTCCGTGATCGTCCGCTTTGGCCGGCCCCTCGATCCGTTCGGCAACGAGATCACCGACGATGGCGAGTCGATCGATCGGGCCGGGCGCCCGGTCGACCCGGCGAGCTTTCTCCGGGGCGCCGACGGCGAGGTGACCGACGACGATCAGCGCGACGCCGAGTACACGCGGGCCCTCGGGCGCCGCCTCGCCGCCGCGTACCCGACGCTCACTGTCTTCCACTCGACGCACCTCGCGGCCCGCGTCCTCTACGACGCCATCGCGAAGCAGGCCGGCACGCGTGACGTGTACCGCCTGATGCGCGCCCCCGCCGGGCACCTCGAGGTGTCGTTCGACGCTGCCGTCGCCGCGATGGTGGCCCTCCGCGCCCGCCTCGCCGAGACGCCGCGCTGGGGCGCCGAACATCCGCTCCACGCGGATCAGTCTGCGGCCGACAAGCTCGAGGACGCGGTGAAGGGCCTCTCGACCTATCACACCCGTCCGATCGTCGAGCGCAGCGGCAGCCTCTTGCTCGTGAAGGACGTGAAGCTCCTGCACTACTACATGAACCGCACGGCGCACATTCCCGCCGAGGCCGTCCCGTGAGCGAGCGCGCCAACACGGTCGGCATCGTCGGCGCCGGCACCTTCGGCACCGCCCTCGGTGCGGTCCTCGCGAAGGCCGGCCGCCGCGTGATCATCTGGTCGCGCGACCTCGACGTCGTCGAGTCGATCCAGACGAAGCGCACGAGCCCGCGCCTCCCCGCGGCCCCGCTGGGCGATTCGCTCGACGCGACGGGCGATCCGCGCCGCCTCGCGGCCGAGGCTCGCTTCATCGTCATGGCCGTCGGCTCGCAGGACGTCCGGCATCGCTCGCGCGAGCTCGGCGACGTCCTCGATGGCTCGCACATCGTGGTGCACGCGGTCGGGGCGCTCGCCGCACCGAACAACTCCCGCGTCTCCGAAGCCATGCTCGAAGGCCTGCCGACCTTGAAGGTCGGCTGTCTCGCCGGCCCCTCGCTCCCCGCGGACCTCGTCGAGGGCCAGTTCTGCTCGATGGTGGCCGCGTCGGCCTTCGCGGAAGTGGTCGCCGAGGCGCGCCGGCTCCTGAACGTCCCACCCGCTCTTCGCCTCTACGGCTCCAAGGACCTCGCTGGCGTCGAGCTGGCCTCGGCTCTTGCCGGGGCCTACACCGTCGCCCTCGGTCTCTGCGACGGCCTCGGCATGGGCCCGGGGCCGCGCGCCGTGCTCCTCACGCGGGCGGTCGCGGAGGCCTCGCGCCTCGGCGTCGCCGCGGGGGCCGAAGCCCGGACCTTCTCGGGCCTCGCCGGACTCGGCAACCTCCTCGTGCGCGCCACCGGCGATCGCTCCGCCGACTACGTCCTCGGCAAGCGCCTCGCCGCCGGCATCGTCAGCGCCGACAACATCAAGACCGAAGGCGCCCGCGCGGCGTCGGCGGGGCTCGCCCTCGCGAGCTCGCTGAAGATCCGCATGCCGGTCCTCCAGGGCCTCGCCGCTGTCCTCGCTGGCAAGCTCGAGCCCCGCGAGGTCGCGCAGCTCATCGGCGAGCAGGCTGCGTCCGAGGAGTAGGGCGGTCGGTTACTTCGTCGCGATGACGATGTACTGATCGGGCAACGTCACCGACGAGACCGTGGCGCTGAGGCCGGCGGACTGCAGATCCGCCATGATCTGCTCGGGCGTCAGGCGGTGCTCCACGGGCGGGCCGTGCGAGGCGTCGAGCTTGAAGTCGACGATGGCGACGCGGCCCCCCGGCTTGAGCGCGGTCGCGATCCCCTTCGCATAGGCGGGGCGATCGGCGATGTGGTGCCAGACGTCGACGATGAGGATGCGATCGAGGTGACCGGCGGGGAGCTGCGGATCGTTCGCGCCGGAGAGGGCAGTGTGGACGTTGGCGATGCCGTCCTTCTGCGCGCGCTCGCCGAGATAGCGGACCATGTCGGGCTCGATGTCGGTCGCGAGGACCATGCCCTGCGGGACGGCCTTCGCGAGCCGCATGGTGAAGTAACCGGTTCCCGCACCGACGTCGGCGACGTGCATCGCCGGTGTGAGCTCGAGCGCGCCGATCACGTCATCGGGCTTCTGCCACGCATCACGCTCGGGGTCGTCGAAGGTCTTCGCCCACTCGTCGGCGTTCTCGAAGCGGTGCTGCATGTTGTGCCCATGACCGCCGTGGTTGGCATGCTGGGCGTGGTGCGCGTGATCGTGCGGGGGGGCGGGCTGGGCGCCACCACAACCGGTGACGAGGACGACGGCGAGGGCGCGACGCTGCATGGGCGCGACTGTGGCACGATCGGCCTCGAATGCAGCGGCGGTCGGCCTGGGTGCGAAGTTTGGACGCACGTCTGAAGCTCTTGCGGGCGCTGCAGCCCGACGGTCCGTTCACGCCGGGGAAGCCCATGGCGGAGGCGGCTCTGGCGAGATTCGAGAAGCAACATCGGGTGGTGTTGCCGGCGGCGTACCGCGGGGTGCTGCGGTTCGTCGGGACAGGCGTTGGCTACGATAGTGGGCTGTTGCCGCTGGAGGCGTTCGCACCGACGGCGATGCCGCGGGTGACGGTGACGATCACGTCGGTCTCGGGGGAGACGACGAGCGCGGGGAGTGGGGAGCGACCGGTGCTGGGGCGGGCGGCGGAGATGAAGCGGCCCTTCGATGTCGACGGGGAGCATCCGTTCGATGGCTGCGTGGAGCTGGTCGATCAAGGGTGCGGGTATCGCCTGTTGCTCGCCGTGTCGGGGCCGCGGGCCGGCGAGGTGTGGTCCGATACGACGGCCGCGGACGACGGCGGGTTCGAACGCGTGGGGACCTTCGAGGAGTGGATGGACGCGTGGGTCGACGAGGCGATCGTGTGGTGCGCGCTCGCCGTGGCGATACACGACCAGCCGAGCGCACGAGCGAAGCGGGCGCTGACCACCGCTGCGCCGATCGTCGAGGCGGTAGTCGCGAAGCCGGGCCGCAACCCCCGGCTGGTCGCGGGGCTCGCGCACGTGCGCTTGGCGCTTGGCAATCGGCGCGGCGCGCTCGCCCTCGTGCCGCGGCTCCTGGCGTGGGAACAGGGAAGGTTGCGGCGGGCGGTGTATGCGAACGACATCGCGGCCGCATCGGCGGCGAAGCCGGCGCTGAAGCACGTGACGCATGCGGCGCGCGAAGTGAGGCTCGCGCTGGTGGCGAATCCTGCGGTGCCGGCGAAGACGGTCGTGCAGCTCGCAGCCGATGCGGACAGCGACGTGCGGAGCCTGGCGGCGCGGCATCCCAACGCTCCGCCCGCGCTGCTGGAGCGCGTGGCGCGCAGTTGCATGGAGGGACCGCTCGGCGTCGAGGCGGCGAAGCTCGTCGAGCTGGCGCTGCGCAATCCGGCGGCCACCCGCAGACTCGTCGAGGACATCGTGGGCGCGTGCAAGGAGGACGATCGCGTGTATGCGGTGGTCCTGCGTGGGGCCGTGCTCGCAGATGCGTGTCCGGCGCCCCTCCGCGAACGGCTGGCGACGTCGCGGTGGCCCGAGGTGCGGCACGCGGTTGCGGCGTATCGGGCCACCGGTCAGGCCACGCTCCGCGCGCTCGCGGGTGACGCGGACCGACTCGTACGCGCCGCGATCGCGTGCCGACGTGACGCCCCCTCCGATGTCCTCGACGCGCTGACGACCGATGTCGATGCGTGGGTGCGCAACGTCGCCGCGTGGAATCCCCGTACCCCGGCCAGCGCGCTGGCTCGGCTCGCGGCGCGTGGTGACTCGATCTTCTACCTCTCCCAGAACGCGGGCTTGCCAGCGCCCCTCGCCGCCGCGCTCGGGCACCTGGCCGGCCACGAGAAAGAGACGTTCCAGCCGCCACCGGAGGATGTGCCCGTGGTGCGCGACTGGGTCGACGAGGTCGACATGAACAGGACCCCGGCCACCGCGCCGGCCGCGGACGTTGCCAACGTCCGTCATTGGTCGTACCCCGTGGTCGCGCTCCGTGACTACGTCGAGCCCAAGATGGGCTCGTATGACCTGGCGTCTCGCCTCTGGCTGTCTGCCGATCACGCGGCGTTGCTTGCTGGCGACTCGTACGCGTACACGCGTGCATACATCGCGCGCCGTGCGGACCTCGAGCCCCGCGTGCTCGCGCGCCTCGTTGCCGACAAGAGTGACATCACCCGTCGCGCGGCCGCGGAGAACCCGCACGTGCCGCCCGCGCTGCTCCGCGAGCTGGCATCCGACCCGGTCGACGCGGTTCGCGAGCACGCCGCCATGAACCCCGCGCTCCCCGCCGACGCCCGCGCGCGCCTCCTGACCGACCCCGCGCCGTACGTTCGCCGCGGCGTGGCGCGAGGTCCGCACGTGACTTCCGCCGACCTGCTTCAGCTCGCCCGCGATCCGGACGCGGAGGTTCGCCGCTGGGTGGCGTTCGCCGCTGTCGCGCCCCCCGAGGCGCTCGCCCTGCTTGCCGACGACCCCGACGAGCAGACCCGCGGTCGCGTCGCCTTTCGGCGCGCCGCCGAAGCGTACCTCGAGCGGTGAGCGTGTCCGGTACTCGGACAGGGGCGGGCCACGGATTCAGTGCGCTGCAGGTGGCCAGGGCGGACTCCGGCTACACGGCCACGTCGGCGAGGCCGAGGCGGACGATCTGGCCAGGATGCATGATCCCGTACGCGTACTCGCCATCGTCGTAGCGGAAGACGGCGTTGGCGCCGAGGAGGCAGGTGGTGCCGTCGGCGATCACGCGTGAGAACCACGGCGAACGATGATCCGCGATCAGCTCGAGAGCGCAGCGGGCGAGGAGCTCGGCCGCGCGGGCGGTCTCGATGCGGGAGGCGGGCTCGGCCACGAGGTCGCGATAGCGGGTGGCGCGGACGTCGTCGGTGACGGGCTGGTACAAGAAAGCCGCGACGGCATCGGAGATGGGCGGCGGTGCGGGCGTGCCGCGATACAGCTGGCCGCGGAAGTCGGCCGCGGTGGGCGTGTGATCGCGCGGCGACACGGCGAGGACCTCGTAGAACTGGGCCTGCGGGTAACAGCACCCGACGGCGTGGGGGATGCCGCGACCCTGGAGGACCTCGGCGATGCGGCCGGCGTGGTGGGTGCCGGTCGCGACGAGGACGACGTCGGGCGGATCGGCGTCGACGAGGCGCTCGATGTCGGCGCGCGCGTCGAGCGTCACGCACGCGGCACGACCGGCGAGGCGCTCGGCGAGAACGGTGGCCTTGGGGCGGCCCAGGTCGGCGGCTCCGAACCACTGGCGGACGAGGTTCCAGTCGGTGACGTCGGCGGCGTCGACGAAGGTCCAGCGGAGGCCGTGGGTGGCGAGGATGCGGGCAGCCTCACTGCCGAGGCTGCCGCAGCCGATGACCATCACGTGGCGACCGGCGGGGCAGCGCAGGCCCGGCGGTGGTGTCGCCGGCTGGCGAGGGTGCGCGCCGTCGGGGAACGGTGCGCGCCCGAGGAGGGCATCGCGGAGGCCGCGCGCCACGTGGTAGCTCGCGTCGGCGTAGACGAGGGCGTCGTCGGGATCGACGACGAGCTCGACGTGGCGCCGCATCGCGTCCCAGGTGATGCGCATCGGGCCGCGGCGCGCAGTGACGTATGTATCGGGGGACCACTCCGCGTGATCCGGCGACCGGCCGTGCTTCCAGGTGAGGTGGCGATCGAAGGCCCGGCGGTCCGGGGCGATGACGTGCTCGAGCATGCAGCTTGCGAGAAGCTCGAGCACCAGCTGCGCGACCTCGGCATCGGTGACCTCGATCGCGAAGGGAGCGAGGCCGTGTCCGAAGAGCGGACGAACCCGGGCGTAGTAGTCCTGGCCTTTGGTCACCGGTGCACCACGTGGTAGCGGGCGGGGAGCGCGGGGAAGGCGAGGGGGAACAGCACGACGAGAACGCGGCGCGCGGCGAGCTCTATGCGCGCGCGGAGCCAACCGTCGAACAGCTCGTCGACACGCGGGGTGAACCCACGGTCGATCCACTGCGCCAGCCAATCGCGGAGCCAGAAGCGTCGGGGCCGGGACGCCCGGGCGCGGACGACGTGCGGGTCGGTGTCTGGCACGACCTCGGCGTCGCCGAGCGGGATGACGCGGCGGTGGGCATCCATGGCGAAGCACGGGAGGTGCCAGCGGCCGCACGCGATGAAGGAGAAGCTCGCCTCGAGGCCGCACGTCTGGTTGTGCGCGAGCTGCGGCTCCAGGTGGCCGGTGATGTCGCCGTGCGAGGGCCACGTGGAGCGTGCGGCGAACGGGTGCGAGTGGAGGAACGCAGCCGTACGCAGGCGCGGCGATCGACGCACCAGCGCGCGGACCTGCGCATCGACGAGCGCATCCGCCCCCCTCAGCGCGCTGACGTGCGCCAGCGAATTGGCCTGGAGGTGGGCCGGTACCCGGATGGCTTCCGCGAGCACGACGGTCTCGATGTCTGCGAGGCGCATCGGCGCGCAGGGGGCGTCGCCGCCGAGACGCTCCAGGGCGACGAGCGGCAGGAGCACGCCCTCGCGTGGCGCGACCCGATCCAGCTCGGCCGTGATCGTGTCCCATGCGCTGCGTGCGACGAGGACAAGGGCCGCCCCCCTCGACCGAGTCACCGCGTCACGATCCCGAAGGCATCGTGCTTGCCGTTCGCGTAGTTCAGAAACTTGATGGCGTGGGGATACGCGCGCTGCTGCAGGACCACGCGCGGCGAGAGCTCCTCGCGCCAGTCGCCGGCGGCGAACAGGCACATGCGACCGTGCCCGATCATGTGAAAGGTGTGGCTGTACTCCTCGCGCGGGATGCCGGGGATGTCGCGGAACTCGGGCAGGTAGAACACGTCGAGTGGGGCGCGCGGGTAGGTCGGCCCGTACATCGCGACGAGCGGCACGAGGATGAAGGCGCCGAGCTCCTCGCGGCGCCCGACGACATGGCGGCGCGGCGGCTTCGCGAGCACCGCGTCACGCACCACCGGCAACCCCTCGAGACCGATCGGCGGAAGCAGGCCGAACCATCCCGCATGGGCCCCGGTCGGGACGCCTCGGATCGCCGTCGCGCAGCTCGCGCAGCGCAGCCCGTCGTCGAAGACGATCATGCCGGCGCAGGCGCTGCATGCCAGCGGTTGACCATCACGCACGAGCAGCAGTACCCAGCGCGGGAAGTGCGTGGCCATCTCGGCGGCATCCCGCGCGAGCCGGTCGCGATCCACGCCGCTGGCTCGGGCGGCGGCGCGCAGGTCGAGCGTCCAGCGCTTGTGAACGACCACGCCATCGACCTTCATCGGAAGTGTCTGCTCGCTCATGCGAAGGTCGCGCGCTCCAGACTGATCCGCGTCTTCTCGGCGGTGCGCGTCGGTCGGTCGGAGAGCAAGTCGGGCGAGTCGATCTCGCCGCTCGCCTCGGTAGGGGGCAACGCGAAGGTCTGCCCATCGGCCTGATATAGGCCGTCTCCGCGGTCCAGATAGGTCCGTCCGGTGGCCAGACAGAGCATGCGGGACACGCCGAGCTGGACGTGGTGGATGAGCTCCGCTGGTTCGGGACAGCAGGTGCAGTGGGCGTGAATGACTCCGGCGACGACTGACTTCACGGGGTTCTCCTTCGGCTGATGCCACTGGCGCAGATATCGGCGAGCCCGGCATCGAGGAGCTCGTCGATGGCAGCGGCGTCGAACACGGGCGCACTGGGCACCAGCGCGAAGGCGCCGCCGTCGGAGCTGCGGCGGTGCAGCTCGCTCGACTTCGTACAGCGGACCTGGTCACCGACCTTGGCGAGCGGGCGGCGCGGCCGACAGCACTGGCAGAGCCCGAACGGGAGGTCCTCGATCAGGAGATGGCCAGCCGGGCCGCGGATGTGCTCCTTGCCCGAGTGCGCGCAGCGTAACGCCTCGCTCCCGACGTCCTGCACGAGGAGCTGCTTCGGGAGGCAGCACGTGCAGGTGCCGAAGCGCAGCTTGGTGATGTCGAGGTAGTCACCGCGCAGATTCGCGATGTACTCGGCGCGGCAGGCGGTGCAGCGCAGGGCGTAGTCGCGCCATTCGGTCGCGCCGCGGCAGCGGCCGCAGGCAATGGGCGGGCCGCCCGCGCTGGTGGCTCCGTCGCCGAACACGTCGAGCTCGGGCGCGACGGAGAGGCACGCGTAGACGAGCGGCGCTTGCGGATGGGCGCGATTCGCGGCGCGCTCCTGGCCCTGCGGGGCAGGGGTGCAGGCGATCGTCGTCGGAGGGCTGGCCGTGGCCGCGAACCGGGCGCGGACGGTCAGCGTG
>LNFM01012258.1_pt1 | contig 11316 bp, 7 predicted proteins | sample 596031 | NCBI WGS metagenome assembly LNFM01 (sample SAMN04254537, study PRJNA301005) | activated carbon metagenome | isolation source: dual media filters at the Ann Arbor, Michigan drinking water treatment plant | place: USA: Ann Arbor | reverse complement strand
TGAGTATTCATCCTGGCGAGCGCACCTTCGCCTTCATCGACGGCCCTAACCTGCACGCGACCGTGCGCGCCCTTGGTTTCGAGATCGACTATCGCAAGTTGCTCGAGCACCTGCGCACTCAGGGCCGGCTTATCCGGGTGCTCTATTATACAGCAATCGTGGAGGACCAGGAATTTTCGACTTTCCGCCCGTTGGCGGATTGGCTCGACTATAACGGCTACACGATGGTCACCAAGCCGGCACGCGGATATACGGACTCGACCGGACGGCGCCGGTTTCGCACGAGCATGGACGTCGAACTCGCTGTTGATGCCATGCGCCTGGCCGACAAGGCGGATCACATCATCCTGTTTTCTGGCGAGCAGAGCTTCGCGAGCCTCGTGTCTGCACTGCAGCAACTCGGCAAGCGCGTCACCGTGATCTCGACTATCGAGACACAACCAGCAATGGTGGCGGACGAGCTACGGCGCCAGGCCGACCACTTCATCGATATCGATTCGCTACAGGCGCAAATCGCGCGCCAGGGCCGCACCCCTAGGCCGGCCGGCTTTGATCGCGAGGACAGGTTCCGCCGCAACCAAGGCGACGACGACAGATCACCTTCGGAAAGCGAGAGTGATGCCGTCGATACCGACATGCATGAGCGCGCGAGTTCTCATGATCATCGGGATGCCGAGGCGAACGTAGAGGAGACCGGCGGCACGGCCGAGACGACGGCGCTCGCCGACGGTGGTGCATCCGCGACCACACCGCTGGTTCGGACCACGGTGCGTCGACGCCGCACGCAGGCTTGATCGCATCGCGCTATTCGACATACGCAAACGAGGCTGCCCGGCAACGGGTGGCCTCTTTGCGTTCTTGAGGCCGAGTGGCCAAGTAACGGGCCCGGGGCAGCCCACAATCAGCCTATCGAGGCGGCCGGCTCCTTGACGACGCTTGATCGCGTCGCGCGCTGCATACCCTTTCTGACCTTGGTGGCCGTGCCACGGTTCGCAGCCAAGTGAATGACGTCAATCTCCGTCACCTCGAAGCCGAGGAAACGACGCGCAGACGTGCTGGCCGGGCCGGCATGCTCGCTCGTGTCCCTGACAACGAGGATGCCTGCATCGACGCGCCCCTCGATCGCCAGGAACAAGTCGCGTACCGCAGCATGCGTGCCGGTGATAATGACGTCGCCATAGGCCTCGTCCAGCGCATCGAGAAGAAGGTTCAAGCGGTTCGACTCGAGGGTCGACGCGCCAGAGCCCATTGGCATGCCACACGGCACGATATGGACATCTCCATCCGCCAGCGTTCGGATAACGTCCTCGAACTTGGCTGTCCCTGCCATCAATTCGGTGAAACCCGGCGTTGAGGCGATACCAAGCCCAGCCGAGATTCCCTGTCCGTCGAGGCTCCAATCGACCAGCAGAACCCGGCGCCCCGCCGCCGAGAGGCCAGCTGCGATGGCGGTGGCCTCCGCAGATATCTCGCTGGCACCGCCTTCACCGACAACGATCGACCGATAGCCGCCCTGCCCACCCGAATTGGCGATGAGCCGCTCCACCACATCCGCCACCGATCCCAGATGCGTGTTCTCCCTCGTCGGCTGTTGTATGAGCTCGACACCGCGAGGTTGAGGCCGAGCCGCGGCGGAGGCGCGATCCGCACCACCGCTGGCAGCGACACCCGCGGCAGCCGCTGCCCGCGGCTCTACCGATTGAACGGCGATGTTATCCGCGACGAGCCGCGCATCATCGCTCAGTCGGAATGATGAGCGTCTTGCACCACCGGCGAGAAGCTCGCGAAACAGAACCGCGACGAGGCCCAACACAAAGGTTGCTGCGGCAGCGAGCGCCGCGATCTGAAAGCGGTTCGGCCAAGACGGCCGGCTCGAGGCCAACGCAGTCGCGATGACCTGGATCTCAACGGGCACGGCCTTGGTGCTGCCGCGCGACCGACCTGCCTCGTAGCGCTCACGAAGCCCGTCGAGTTCGCGCCGCTTGGCCTTGGCCTCGTCCTCGAGTTGGCCAAGACGGACACGATCTCCGGCTTTGTTACCCAGGCCCGACTTGGCCTCTTCGAGAGTGCGCTTCTGGATCTGCTCGCGCAGCACGAGAGCTTTCACCTCGCGCTCGAGCCCCTCGACGATGGTGCTCGCCTCACGCTGTACTTGACGGCGAATGTCCGCGACATGGGCATTGAGTTGCTTCATTCGCGGATGTGCCGGAAGAAGTTGGGTTGCGGCCTCGGCAAGATCCCGCTCGGCGCGGACGCGCTGTGCGATGAGCCCCTGAATCACGGGCGATTTCTGCACATCGGGGTTCGCATCGGGTACGCCGCGACCGGCGAGTTCGCGCGCCGCCTGGGCACGTGCCTCGACCTCACTCCGCTGAGCGCGCACACGCGTCAGCTCGCTTGCCAGGTCGCCGAGCTGTTGCTCGGCCAACCCCGACGATTGACTGTTGCCACCACGGAATAGGTTGGCGCTCGAGCGGAATCGTTCCACCTCGGCCTCGGCTGCTGCAAGCTCGCCGGTGCGCTTCTCGATTTCCGGAAGCAACCATGCATTGGTGTCAGCTGTCTCGGTGACACCGCGCTGGCGCAGCCATTCCTGGTAGAGCTCGATCAGCCGGTTCGCGCCACGAGCGGCTAACTCGCCGTCCCTGGCAGTGAACCCCAGGTTGATCACACGCGTGTCCTTTACCTGGTAGACCTGCAGCGCGCGGTAGTAGGCAGCGAGAACGCGCTCCTCCTCGCTCTCGCCAGGGCGCGGTCCGCCGAGACCCGTCATGCGCATGAGGCGACCGAGCAACGTCTTGCCGTCGAGCGCACTGTTGAACTCGGGCCGCGCATTCAGCTTCAGTTCGCTGGCGAGACGCTTGGCGAGATCAGGCGAGCGTAGCTCCTGCACCCGGCTTGCGATCGCCTCACGATCAGCTTCGACCGAGGAGCCCGAGCGCCCGCCATCGTTGGTCGCTGCAGCCCCGACCCTGATCTGGGCCTCGGAAGAATACCTCGAAGGCACGAGCAGCAGGGCCGCGTATGTGATCAATCCAACGGTCGCAGCGGCGATAGCGAGAGCGCCCGCACGACGGCGAAGCACAACTGGCAGGGCCGAAATGTCGATGTCGTACTGAGGCTCTACGGGACGTGCGCGCATTGGCTCTTCCAGTCGACTGCGCCCGCACGGGAGATTGACGCGGGCCTTTTCGCGTGTGCCGGATTTGAACAGGGGGGCGTAACGATTCTCTTAAGGTCCGCTTGCGGCTCATCACTTCGAGACACGCGCTCAATGTTTCTTAACCCGTCGAGCGTAGTTTTCGGAGTGAGCCTGTATGTTCGAGGACCGAGCTATGCCGTTGCGTTCCCTGCTTGCCGTCATCGCCCTCGCGAGCCTGCTATCGGGCTGCGCTCATGTCGGAGATTGGGCGACGGAAGCGCACTACCCCGAGGAGCATCACGACGGCTGGGATGCGATCGCCACCCCCGCAGCAGATGGCTCCGGCATTGCACATCATGCCGTCAGCGAGCCGACGATCGTTGCGGTGAGCCTAAGGGGGCCGCAAGCCGTCGCCGATTCTGACGGGCCCTATCTGCTGGACACCAGCGACCGGCTGCGCGTCTTCGTCTATGGGCAACCGAATCTGTCGCGGCTCTACGGTGTCGACCACAGTGGCGCCATCAGCATGCCGCTGATCGGCCGAGTGTCCGCGCGGGGCCTCACCACCTACCAGCTCGAAGCCGCCATCAAGTCTCGGCTGGGGGCAAAGTACGTCAAGGACCCCGAAGTCACCGTCGACGTCGCGCAGAACCGCCCTTTCTTCATTCTCGGCGAGGTCCGCACCGCTGGCCAGTATCCATATGTGAGCGGGATGACGGTTCGGTCGGCTGTCGCGATCGCGGGGGGCTATTCGGAGCGGGCCAATCAACGCAAAATTCAGATCACGCGCCGTATAAACGGGTTGGTCGAGAAGCTTGACGTTCCGGACGACTATGTGGTCCAGCCCGGCGACACGCTCCTCGTTTACGAGCGCTTTCTCTAGGGCGCTCCACGAGTGGGCGTCGCGTGTCACAGTATAGAATCCTGCATTGCCTCAGAGCACCGGTTGGCGGCCTCTTTCGCCACGTTCGCGACCTGGCGCGCGAGCAAACCCGCCGCGGTCACGCCGTAGGACTGATCTGCGACGCCTCGGCCAGCGATCCCCTGACGGCCGGGCATCTTGCCGATCTCGAGCGGGAGCTGGCGCTCGGCGTGTCGCGCGTGGCCATGCCGCGCGAGATCGGGACAGGCGACATCACCGCTGCGCGCGCGACGCGTCACCTCGCCACGGCCATGCAGATCGACGTGTTGCATGGGCATGGCGCCAAAGGGGGCGCCTACGCGCGGGTGGCGGCAGCCGGCATGCGCGGACGCGGCCTAGCCGTGGCGTCGTTCTACACCCCGCATGGCGGTAGCCTGCACTACGATCCCAAGAGCCTCAAAGGCCGTCTCTTCATGGCCGTCGAGCGCCATCTTGCATCATTGACGGACGGCATTCTGTACGAGAGCGCTTACGCGGCTCGCATCTATGCGGCTCACGTCGGCGAGCCGGCATGCGCGGTAAGGGTCATCCACAACGGCATCCGCGCCGACGAATTCGAGCCGGTGACCGCCGACGCCGACGCCGCGGATTTCGTCTTCGTCGGCGAGTTGCGCATGCTCAAGGGCGTGGATCTCTTGATCGAGGCGACCGCCCGGATCGCGGCCGAGCGGCCGTGCCGGGTGAGGATCGTCGGAGCCGGGCCCGATGCAGCTGGCTTCGCGTCCGACGTCGCCGCACGGGGATTGACTGCCGCGATCGAGTTTCCCGGCGCAATGCCGGCGCGGGAGGCGTTCCGCCTCGGGCGTGCGCTGGTCTTGCCGTCTCGCGCAGAGAGCCTGCCCTACGTGGCACTCGAGGCCGGGGGCGCTGGATTGCCGCTTCTCGCGACCGATGTAGGTGGGGTTCGCGAGATTGTGCTCGGCACTGATACAGCGCTGATCGCCCCGGACGACCCGGCGGCGCTGGCCGAAGCTATGCGCGCTCATCTCGACACAACGGATCTCGCCCGGCAACGCGCGCAGCGGCTCAGGCTCTCGCTGACGCGCGGGTTCTCGGTCTCCGCGATGGCGGAAGGCATCCTTGCATTCTACGAGGAGGCCGCACGGCGCCGCTTGCCCGCACCAATGATGAGCCCTGCGCTTCGGGCGCGCGAGGCCGTCTGATCAGTTGCGGATTATCCGCCTTCAGCAATAGACGCTGGCGTTTCAGAGCGTCTCGCTTCGGGACGTCGGGTCATCATTAACCCGCGAAAACCCTTCTTTCTCGAAGATTACCGACCACTCCGGCTTGGCACGCAATGTGCTCCTGTTGCGGCAACAGGTTCACACATTCGAAACCAGGCCACGCCGCAATGCTCAACGTCCCGAGCCAATCGATCACCGCCGCCTCTCTGGAGCACGCCCTCGCTGCTGCCAGCGCCAGCCGCCCCCTCCGGACGACCCGCAGGGGCCGTGTGTCGCCGCTGGTCGTCGCGTGCCTTGCCGGGGCGGTCGAACTCATCGCGCTCGTCATCACCGGGTTCAGTCTGGCTGCATTCTGGGTCGGCCCGGCGGAGGCCATCGCCGATCACTATGCCATGGCGATCCTGGCCGGCGCGTTGGCGGGCGTCCTCGCCGCAGAGCGGCTCAGTCTCTACAGCGTAGCCAGCTTGCGGTCGCCGCTGCGTCACCTGTGGCGGATTGCGATGGCTTGGCTCTCGGCACTGGGTTTGCTCGTCGCCGCGCTGTTTCTCCTCAAGGTCGGCGACGAATTCTCGCGGGTGTGGCTGATGCTGTGGCTCGGCGGCGGGCTTGCAACCACGCTCGCGGTACGGGTTGCAGCACGCACCGTCGTCCGCCAGCTCGGTGATGCCGACCGCCTCAATCGGCGCGCCGTCGTCTTCGGCGCCGGCGAGGCCGGAGCGGAGCTGGTGGCACGTCTCGAGGCCGACCGGGACAGCGACGTGCGCATCGCCGGCATCTTCGATGATCGCGGCACGGACCGGTGCCCCGACAGCCTCGCCGGCTATCCGATGCTCGGCAACGTCGACCAGCTCGTCGCATTCTGCAGGACGAACGATATCGACCTTCTGATCCTGTCCCTGCCGGTCACAGCTGAGCGGCGCCTGCTCGAAATCCTGAAGAAGCTGTGGGTTCTGCCGGTCGATATCCGCCTTGCCGCCCATGCGAGCGCTCTGCGCTTCGGTCCGCGTGCGTACAGTCATGTCGGCTCGGTTCCGCTCCTCGACATCCTGGATCGTCCGCTCGACGAATGGGACCAACTCGTGAAGTCGGCCTTCGACCGTACCGTTGCCGCACTCGCAATCGTGGCGCTCGCCCCGGTGATGGCGCTGGTCGCTCTCGCGGTGCGCCTCGACAGCAAGGGGCCGGCGCTGTTTCGCCAGAAGCGGCTCGGCTTCAACAACGAGATGATCGATGTCTGGAAATTCCGCTCGATGTTCGTCGAGCAGTCCGACGCGACCGCCAGCCGGCTGGTCACAAAGGGCGACCCGCGCGTGACCCGGGTCGGCCGCATTATCCGGAAGACCTCGCTCGACGAGTTGCCGCAGCTTTTCAACGTGCTCGCCGGCACCCTGTCTCTGGTCGGCCCGCGCCCGCATGCGTTGCATGCCAAGGCGGCGGACCGCCTCTACCACGAGGTCGCCGACGGCTATTTCGCGCGCCACAAGGTGAAGCCCGGCATCACCGGCCTCGCCCAGATCCGCGGCTGGCGCGGTGAAACCGACACGGAAGAGAAGCTCAAGGGGCGCTTCGCCTCCGACCTCGAGTACATCGAGAGCTGGTCGCTCCTCCTCGACGTCCACATTCTCGCGCGGACGCCGCTGGCGCTGCTCAAGTCCGACAACGCGTACTGATCCGGGACGCCGGGGAGCATAGGCCATGAGCACCGCCGCCCTTCGAGGCATCAGCTACACGCCTGCCGTCGCCAACGGAGGCCTGACGGTCAATTTGTCGAGCCTTGGACGGGCGGGCGTCTTCCTCGCCGTGGCGGCCTCGGGGGTCGTATTCAGCGAGCCCGCACCGGTCGATCTGCTGATGCTCGGCCTCGTGGCGCTGCTGCCGCTCGCAGGCCTCCAGCTGTATTCACAGGGCATGCTGCTGCAGCTTTTGCTCTGGCTCGGTTGTGGCGCGGGTGCCCTGATCGCCGCGAGCGCTTCCCAGGACATTGGCGACTCCGCGCGCCACACCGGCATCTCGTTCTATCTCTACGCCGCGTTCCTGGTGCTCGCCGGCTTCATCGCTCTCGTCCCAGTGCGGCACGCGCGGCTCGTGCTCGGCGCGTGGGTGCTTGCGGCACTCGTTGCAGCCGTCGCGGGTCTGGTCGGCTATTTCAATCTCGCGCCCGGTGCGTTCGAACTCTTCACGCGCCATGGACGTGCCGCCGGGACGTTCAAGGACCCGAACGTCCTCGGGCCTTTCCTCGTCCCCGCCGTGCTCTATCTCGGCCATCGGGTTCTCTATCGCGAGGCACGGTGGCCGGTTGCTGATCTCGCAGGATTGGGCGTTCTCGTTCTGGCGCTTCTGCTCAGCTTCTCACGCGGGGCCTGGTTCAATCTGGCAGTAGCCCTCGCCTTCTATGGCGCTCTGACACTGGTAACGCTTGGGACGATCGCAGCACGGGCACGCCTCGTCGTTCTGGCGATGCTCGGGGCGGCTCTGGCGACCGCCGCCATCCTCGCCGCATTACAGATCGAGGAGGTGGCGCGCCTTCTGTCCGAGCGCTCGACGCTGGTGCAAGGCTACGACATCGGCCCGCAAGGTCGGTTTGGCGGGCAGGAGAAGGCAATCGGCCTGATCCTCGCCAACCCGCTGGGCCTCGGCGCCAAGCAGTTCGCCGCGCACTACCATCCCGAAGACGTGCACAACGTCTATCTCTCGATGTTTCTCAACGCGGGCTGGCTCGGCGGTCTGCTCTACATTGCAGCCGTAGCGACGACGCTCGCGGCTGGCCTCGCGCACGTACTGCGCGGCACCGAGACCCGGCCGCTGTTCCTGATTGCCTATGCGGCGTTCGCCGCGAATGTCCTCGAAGGCCTCGTTATCGACACCGACCACTGGCGGCACTTCTACATTCTTCTGGCGCTGCTCTGGGGCCTGATGGCGGCCGAGCAGCCCGGTCGTTCGAGCATGCGCCGCAGGTAGAAATTGGCTCGCTTACCGATGCCTATGCGCACGGATCGATCGCGTACTGCCACGGCCAGCCGTCAGGGCGGCGTCCTGCAACTCATGGCGGAACTCGTCGCGCCGCTCGTGGATCGAGGCAATGACTGGCCCCGTTGCCACGCCGATCCCGACCAGGACGGCTTCAGAAAGCTGCAAGCTCGCCTCGATGGTCTCGGGAACGGCGTCGCTCACCCCGATCGCATAGAGGTGGCGAGCGTGCTCGGCATCCCGCGCGCGGGCGACGATGGTGAGACCGGGATAACCTGCGCGAACCCGCTCGACGATCGCGTCGATTGCCTTGCGATCGTGGACGGTGAGCACCAGAGCCTTTGCCTCGGCCAGCCCGCATCGCTCGAGGTAGCCGGGCTCGACAGCGTTGCCGTAATAGACCGGACGCCCGCGACGGCGCTCGTTGGCCACCGTGGCCGGATCGCTGTCGGTGGCGAGGAACGGCTGCCCGTGTCGCTCGAGCATCTCGGCGACCATCCGTCCAACGCGCCCATGCCCAACAATGATGGTATGGCCGGCCTCGGCATGCGGCGGCATCGGCGGCTCGACGTGGGCTGGCTCGTCCATCAATCCCGCAGCCTTGCGGCCGAGCTGATGGAGCATCGGAATCAATGCCATTCCCAACGCCGTCACCGCGAGCGCGAACCCGGCCTCCCTGGCCCCGACCAGATTTGCCGCGGTAGCAAGGCCTATGCCGACAAAGGCGAATTCACCTGCTGGCCCCAGCATGGGGCTCGCCTCCATGATGGCTGGGCGCGGCAGTCGGAAAAGCCGCATCAGTCCCATTACGATCGCAGTCTTCATAACGATCAGCAGCAGCACCGCCAGGGCTATGGCCATCGGCTCTGCGAGAACAGCAGTGACATCAATGCGCATGCCGATGGTGAAAAAGAATACGCCGAGCAACAGCGCCTTGAACGGCTCGATGATCGCCTCGACGTGCTTCCTGTACTCGGTCTCGGCGATCATCAAGCCTGCGACGAATGCCCCGAGAGCCATCGAGAGGCCCGCCAGGGCTGCGGCAACACCAGCGCCCACCACCACGAAAAGTGTCGCGGCGATGAAAAGCTCCGACGCGCCCGAGGCCGCCACGATCCGCAGTAGAGGACGCAGCAGAAACCGTCCGGCCGTCACGATCAACAGAAGTGCCAGGAACGCCTGCAGCATGGCCGTGGCCAGACTACCAAGCACACTGCCATTGCTTGACGCGCCGAGAACCGCAATCAAAAGAAAAAGCGGAATGACGGCCAGATCCTGCGCCAGCAGAACGGAAAAGGTGGCACGCCCACCCGTCGTCGCCATACGCTTATTCTGCGAGAGAACCTCCAGGACAATCGCCGTAGAGGAGAGAGCCAGACACAACCCCAGCACCAGCGCCGCTTTAGGCTCGACGCCCAGCAAGGAGAGTGTGCCGAACAGGGCCGCCGAGGTCACCACCACCTGCAGGCCGCCCAAACCGAAGACCAGACGGCGCATGGTCGAGAGTCGCCCGACCGACAACTCCAGACCGATCAGGAAAAGCAGGAACACCACGCCGAACTCAGCGATGCCGGCCACGTTCTGCGCGTCCCGAATGGTCAGAAACCGCAGGAGGGGCAATTCGTACTTGAGCGAGCCCAGGCCCAACGGACCGATGATGGCACCGGCTGCCAGATACCCGAGCACGGGACTGATGCCGAAATGCCGAACGAGCGGCACGACGACACCTGCTGTCCCGAGCACAAGCAAGGGATCGATCAGCGACTCGATGTTGACGTCTGCTGCTGCCAAATGCGCGACTCGCGTGCCAGATTGCCCTCAAGCAGACCTAGCACGCCGGAATGACGCGGCAAGCGCCCGACACACCCCCTGCCCTAACAGGGGAAACGCACGAGCAGCAAGAAAAGTTCACCCGCGCCGCCGCCGCCGCCGTCACGCGTCGAGGATGAAGCGCGTCAACTCGTCTGGTGTCGAGAGCATGGGATAGTGTCCGGTATCGATGACGTGCCAGCGCCCCTTCAACTTGTCGCAAGAGCGACGGATGTGAGCCTCGCCCGGATTGGGCGCCTGCGAGCAATAGAGCACGGACGCCTTCCACGGCATGCCCCAGAAGCGGGAGAGCTTCACCGGCTCGTAGAAGCACGCGCGCGGGTGCAGCGTGATGCGGTCGGCTGCCCAGTTCTTGGTCGCTTCATCGAGCCCGGCGAAGAGGCGGCCGGCGGCATCCTCACGATTCGGGCCCATGGCGATGTCGCCCTCGATCGAGGCCGGGCGCTTGACGATGTCACGGATCTTTTCGCCATCGAAAAGAGCGAGCGCATCGGCAAACACGACGCGCGCCACGCGCTCGGGCGCGCGCTCAGCCGCCGCGGCCATGACCATTCCGCCCGACGACGTGCCGACGAGAACCACATCCTTCAGGTCCTCGTAGAAGAGAAGCTCCGCGATCTCCTGACCGTGCGTCTCGGTGGTGATGCCTGGCCGCATGGACGCCTTGCGGTCCCCGCAGCCATCGAGAGTCGGGGCATACACGGTGTGGCCCTGGGCGCGCAGACGCGACGAGATGCGCTGCCAGATCCAACCGCCCTGATAGGCGCCGTGGATGAGGACGAACGTTGTCATGGGGAACTCCAGTGTGAGGTTGGATAGGGTGGCTCAGAGGCCGCCAGTAACGTCGATGGTCAGGCCGGTGACGAAATCGGATTGCGAGGAGGCGAGGAACGCGATGACGTTCGCCTGATCGACAGCTAGAGCCATGCGCCGGAGTGGTGTGCGCTCGATCTGCTCCGCCTTCTTCTCTGGCGGCTGCTGCTCGAAGCGCGGACCGATGCGCTCCGTCAGCGTCATCGACGGCGCGATGGCGTTGACGTTGATGCCGTGCGGCCCAAGCTCGGAGGCGAGCTTGGTAGTGAAGGCGATCACGCCGCCTTTGGCTGCGGCGTAGGCCGAAGAGGACGCAATGCTTTTTCCCCGCCCGGCAATAGAGGCGATGTTGACGATCTTGCCGCCCTTCTGGCGCTTCATGATCGGGATTACGGCATGCGTGAAGAGAAACGTGCCGTTGAGGTTGAAATCGACGATGGCCTGCCATTCCGCGAGCG
>LNFM01012256.1_pt1 | contig 11317 bp, 8 predicted proteins | sample 596031 | NCBI WGS metagenome assembly LNFM01 (sample SAMN04254537, study PRJNA301005) | activated carbon metagenome | isolation source: dual media filters at the Ann Arbor, Michigan drinking water treatment plant | place: USA: Ann Arbor | reverse complement strand
ACCCGGGGCGATTCCGCCGCGGACCTGCTGCGGCGCGCGGAACTCGACACGATCGTGGACCCCGGGCCGGGACGGCGCGGCACCCGGGGCGCCTCCGGACTGGCGGTGGAGGCGGAGCGCCTGCTCCGCGCCGGACTGGACGGCGACGCACGGGCCGTCGCGGAGATCGTGCGGATGTGCGTCGAGGAGCGCGGACATGCCGCCGCGTACGACGAGGTCATCCAGCCCGCGCTGCGCCGCCTGTCGCGGGCGAGCGGCCCCGAGCCGGCCCGTCCCGCTGAGGAGCACCGGGCGCTCGCCCTCCTCGAGTGGAGTCTCGCGCGCCGTCCCCGGGCGTACGCCCCACCCGACGCGACGGTCCTGGCGGTGCTCCCGATGGGCGTCGACGCCCGCCGGGTGACGACCCCCGCCGCCGTCGACGCGGCGGCCCTGGCCGGGTGGATGCCGATGATCCTCGAGGTGCCGCCGGCATCGGACGTGACCCGTCCCGTGGCGGACCTCGGCGCCCGTGCGGTGACCCTCGTGCTGGGCGACGACTCCGACCTGCTGGAGACCGCCCACGTGGTGGAGGACCTCGCCGAGACGATCCCCGGGCTCATGATCGTGGCGATGGGGCCGCCGGGCGGCATCCTGCGCCGCTGGAACCCGCCGCCACCGGCGCGCGCCCTGTCGTCGGCGAGCGCGCTGGTCGCGGCGCTGGGCGGCCCCTCCCGGCGCGGGGTGACCGCCCCCGGCTGAGCCGGTCTCCGCCCGGGGGTCAGTCCCGGTCCCACCCCGCGACCCAGGCCTCGATCTCGGCGACGACGCGGGCGAGGGCCAGGCCCTTCTGCGTGAGGTGGTACTCGACGGCCCCGTCGGGTCGCGGGCGTCGCTCCATGATCCCGGCGGTCTCGAGTTCGCGGAGACGCTCGGACAGGAGGCGGGCCGACAACCCGTCGACCCGTTCCTGGATGTGGGTGAAACGCGCCGGCCCGTCCAGGGTGACGCGGATCACCGCGGCGCTCCAGCGGCGGCCGACCAGTTCGGCCGCGCGCTGGTACCGCGGGCAGACGTGCGTGTCATCCGGTGACCCCACGCCGGTACCGTCTCACGCCGCGGCGGCCGCCGAGTGGCTGGGCGCCGGCTCGAGCGCGAGCTCGAGCACCTCGGCGACGGTGAGCACCGGGTGGACCCGCAGGTCGGCGAGGACGGCCGCGGGGACGTCGTCGAGGTCCCCGCGGTTCCGCTCCGGGATGATCACGTCGGTGAGCCCCGCCCGGTGGGCGGCGAGCAGCTTCTGCTTGACCCCGCCGATCGGCAGCACCCGGCCCTGCAGGGTGACCTCGCCCGTCATGCCGACGGTGGGCTTCACCGCACGTCCGGAGAACAGGGACGCCAGGGCGGTGACCATGGTGATGCCCGCCGACGGCCCGTCCTTGGGGATCGCGCCCGCCGGGACGTGCAGGTGCACCTCGCGCCCGCCGACGTCCGCCCGGTGCAGGCCGAGCGTGTCGGTGTTGGCGCGGAGCCACGACAGGGCGATGCGGCCGGACTCGCGCATGACGTCGCCGAGCTGCCCGGTGAGGACCAGCCGGTCGCCCGCGCCCTCCGCGGGCATCGCGGTCGCCTCCACGAACAGCACGTCCCCGCCGGTGCCGGTGACCGCGAGACCCGTCGCGACCCCGGGGACCGCGGTGCGTTCGGCCGCCTCGTGGTGGAAGCGCGGCCGGCCGAGGGCGCCCCGCAGGTCGTCCGGCCCGATGTGGACGTACGCGGTCTCTCCGCCCGCGACGCGGGTGGCCGCCTTGCGCACCACCTTGCCCAGCTCGCGCTCCAGCGAGCGCACGCCCGCCTCGCGGGTGTGGTCGGCGATCACCTGGCGGAGGGCCTCCTCGGTGATGGTGATCTCGTCCTCGCGCAGCCCGTTGCGCTCGACCTGCCGGGGCAGGAGGTAGTCGCGGGCGATGGCGAGCTTCTCCTCCTCGGTGTACCCGTCGAGGGTGATGACCTCCATGCGGTCCAGCAGGGGGCCGGGGATGGTGTCCACGACGTTCGCCGTGGCGATGAACAGCACCTCGGAGAGGTCCAGCTCGACGTCGAGGTAGTGGTCGCGGAACGTGTGGTTCTGGGCGGAGTCGAGCACCTCCAGCAGCGCGGAGCTGGGGTCGCCCCGCCAGTCGCTGCCGACCTTGTCGACCTCGTCGAGCAGGATCACGGGGTTCCGGGTGCCGGTGTCGCGCAGGGCGCGGACCAGCCGGCCCGGCAGCGCGCCGATGTAGGTGCGCCGGTGCCCGCGGATCTCCGCCTCGTCACGGATGCCGCCGAGGCTGATCCGCACGAACTCCCGGCCCATGGCGCGCGCCACCGACTCGCCGAGGGAGGTCTTGCCGACGCCGGGCGGGCCGACGAGCGCCAGGATGACCCCGGAGCTCGCGTCGCCCAGGTCGCGCTCGCGCCGGAGCTTGCGCACCGCCAGGTACTCGAGGATGCGTTCCTTCACCTTCTCCAGGCCCGCATGGTCCTCGTCGAGGACCCGCTGCGCCTCGGACAGCTCCAGCCGGTCGTCGGAGCGGGTGTCCCACGGCAGCGAGACCATCCACTCCAGGTAGTTCCGGATCATCCCGGCCTCGGGGCCCTCCCCCTGGCGCTCCAGGCGCGACAGCTCCCGCTCGGCCTCCTTGCGGGCGTGCTCAGGCATCCCGGACGCCTCGATGCGGGCGCGCCAGTCCTCCGCCCCGTCCGCGTCGTCCTCGTCGAGCTCGCGGCGGATGGCGTCCATCTGGCGGCGAAGGATCGCCTCCTTCTGTGCCTTCTCGAGCCCCTCGCTGACGTCGTCGCGGATCTTGCGCCGCAGGCCGAGATCGGCGAGCCGCTCCCGCTGCGCCGCGACCGCGCGGCGGAGGCGGTCGACGACGTCCACGGCGGCCAGGACCTCCGCCTTCGTCGCGGCCGTGACCTCGGGGGCGTAGCCCACCGTGTCGGCCAGGCGCCCCGGGTGCGTGATGGACCGCAGGAAGACCGCGACGCGGCCGCCGTCGCCGCGCAGGCTGGCGACCTCCTCCACCACCGCGCGGTACTCCTGCGCCAGCTCGTGGGCCTCCAGCGGCACCTCGTCGGGGTCGTGCAGCTCGCGGACGCCCACCACCAGGCCGTCACCGACGACCGCGGGGCCCAGCTCCGCGCGGTGGAGGGCCTCGACGGCGACCCCCTGGGTGCCGTCGGGGAGGGTGATCTGGCCGGTGATCTCCGTGACGACGCCGATCGCGGCGAACGAGCCGTCGATGCGCGGCACCGCCACGACGCGGCCGTCGACGGCGCGCTCCAGGGCGGCGACCTGCTCCTGGTCGAGCACCGGGAACGTCACGGACATCCCGGGAAGCAGCACGGCGTCGTCGAGGGGCAGGACGGGCAGCTGAGTGCGGAACTCGCGGTCCATGTGGGACTCCCGTTCGTGGGCGAAAGGGCCGGGAAGGCGAAGTCGCTAACCGGTGAACGACAGGTTACGAACAGTAATCAGCGGAGTCAAACGGGGTCGGTCCGGGGCGGTGCGGACGGGTCGCGATCTGCGAGGCTGCGGCCATGACCGAGGCCGTGATCTTCGACATGGACGGCGTGCTCCTGGACACCGAGCGCGTCTGGGACGTGGTCCGCGAGGACCTCACCCGCGAGACCGGGGGGTCGTGGCACCCCGAGGCGCAGCGGGACATGATGGGCATGAGCTCCCAGGAGTGGCCCGTCTACATGCACCGGCGTCTCGAGGTGCCGATGTCACCCGCGGCGATCCTGGAGGCGGTGAGCGCGGAGCTCATCACCAGGTACCGGACGGAGCTCCCGCTGCTGCCCGGGGCGGACACGGCGGTGCGACGGCTGGCCGAGCGATGGCCGCTGGGGCTGGCCTCGTCGTCGCCCCTGCGCGTCATCGAGGCGGCGCTCGACCTCGCCGGCATCCGGGACCGCTTCCGGGCGGTGGTGTCCTCCGAGGAGGTCGGGCCCGGCAAGCCCGCCCCGGACGTGTACCTGGAGGCCGCGTCCCGGATCGGCGTGGCGCCGGATCGGTGCTGGGCCGTCGAGGACTCCACCAACGGCATCCGGTCGGCGCTCGCCGCCGGGATGCGCGTGGTGGTGGTGCCGAACCCGGACTACCCGCCGCACCCCGATGCGGTGGGGGCGTCGCACCTCATCGTCTCGGCCGTGGCCGGTCTCAGCGCGGACCTGCTGGAGGAGTGAGCCGCGGCGGGCGCTCAGCCCGCCCGGCTGTACATCCGCCCGCGCCGGCGCTCCGGGCCGCCGACGGTCACGGTCACCTCGACCTCGACGCGCTCGCGACGCTCCTCGACGGCGTCCAGGTACACCAGGAACGCCTCGGTGAGGCGCCCGCGGCACGCCACGCAGAGGTGGTCCCCCAGGGGGGCCTCCAGCTGCCGGCACAGCTCGCAGCGGCCCGGCTTGCGCGGCGGGTCGCCGATGCGGCGCATCCCGCCGCCGCCGTACGTGACCTCGGAGATCATGGAGTTCGCCATCGCGGTTCGGACCTCGTGTCCCTTGAGCGGTGTAGAGGAGATATCGACCGGACTCCGGAATTGCATGACCCCTCCCCCGGCGGGGGATGTGCGAACATCGCCCGCCATGGACCTGCGGCAGCTCCACACGTTCCGGATGGTGGTCGAGCGCGGCTCGTTTTCCGGTGCCGCGGAGGAGCTCGACATCTCCCAGCCGGCCGTGTCGTTCCAGATCCGCGCGCTCGAGGAGTCGGTGGGTCATCGCCTGCTCGACCGGTCGGGCCGCCGGGTGGGGCTCACCGAGGCGGGGGAGATCGCCTACCGCTTCACCAAGCGGATGATGGCCATCGAGAACGAGCTGGAACGCGAGCTGCAGGAGCTGGGCGACACCATCGCCGGGCCGCTGGTGCTGGGCTCCTCGACGGGGCCCGGGGAGCTGGTGCTGCCGCGCCTGCTGGGGCGGTTCGCGGAGGCCCACCCCGATGTGCGCGTGCGGCTGGCGGTGCTCGACACCCAGACCGTGTGCGACCGGGTGCTGGAGGATGAGCTGGAGCTCGGCGTGGTGGGCGCCGCGCGCGCGCAGCGCGGCCTCGTGTTCGAGCCGTTCATGCGCGACGAGCTCGTCGCGATCGTCCCGCCCGGTCACCGGTTCGCGGACCGCGCGTCGATCGGCATCGCCGAGCTCACATCCCAGCCCCTGCTGATCCAGCAGGAGGGATCGGGCGTGCGCTCGGTGGTGGAGCAGGCCCTCCGCGATTCGGGCGTGCGCGACCGCGACCTCACGGTCGCGATGGAGCTGGGGCTGCAGCAGTCCGTGAAGGCGGCGGTCCTCGACGGCTTCGGCATCACCGTCATCTCCCGCCTGGCGGTCGAACGCGAGGTCGCCGACGGCAGCCTGGTGGCGGTCTCCCTCGAGGGGGACGGCCTCGCCCGCCAGTTCTGGGTGGTGCGCCACGCCGGACGCACCCCTCGCCGCGCGGCCCGCGCGTTCATGGACTTCGCCGCGGCCGCGCTGCGGCAGGCCGCCGCCTCGCCCTGACCCCGGGCTGACTCGTTTCATAAGAACGACTTATCGTGCTGATTCGGTGGGTGATCGGATAGCCTCCCCGACGTGACGGGACCTTGCGACGCGCGCTTCGACGTGGTGGTGGTTGGCTCCGGGGGCGCGGGGATGAGCGCCGCCGTCGCGGCCCGGGAGGCGGGCGCCTCCGTGCTCGTGATCACCAAGTCCGCGCTGGGCGCGTCGAACACCGGCCGGGCCCAGGGTGGCATCCAGGCGGCGATGGGCGACGACGACTCCGTGGGGTCGCACTGCGAGGACACGTTCGCCGCGGGCCACCGCAACGCCCGCCCGGAGCTGGTCCGCAAGCTGACCGGGGAGGGGCCCGACGCCATCGCATGGCTCACCGGGATCGGCGTGGGCTTCACGCACGACGACGGGCGGCTGCGCATCCTGCGCTGCGGCGGCGCGAGCCGGCCGCGGCTGCTGCAGGCCGGGGAGCGCACCGGCGCCGAGATGGTCAAGGCGCTGCGCACCGCGGTGCGCGCCGGTGCGACGGAGGTGTGGGAGTCCACGGCGCTGCGCGACATGCGTCCGACGGGCGCCGGGTGGCGACTGGCCGTGGACGGGCCGCACGGCACGGCGGTGGACGCCGGCGCGGTGGTGCTCGCCGCCGGGGGCGGGCTGCGCGGCGAGGCCGACCGGCTGGGGGTGGGCAGCACGAACCACCCCGACGCGACCCCGGAGGTCCTGGAGCTCGCCGTCGCGCTCGGCGCGGCGACCGAGCACCTGGACTCCTGGCAGCGGCATCCCACCGGGTCGGTGTGGCCGGAGGCGCTCGCCGGGTACGCGCTGCCCGAGACCACCCGCAGCTACGGCGCGACGCTCCACGACGCCGGCGGCGAGCGGTTCGTCGACGAGCTGGCCCCGCGCGACGTGGTCGCCGACGCCATCATCAGGGTCGTGGAGGAGGGCCGCGGCGTCGCCGCGCCCAACGGCATGACCGGCGTGTGGCTCGACACCGCCGCGATCGACCGCGAGCACGGCGCCGGCTTCACCGCCGCCCGCCTGGCGTACGTCCACAACCGCTACGCGAGGGCGGGGGTGGACATCACCCGGGAGCGGGTGCTGGTGTACCCGGTGCTGCACTACCGCAACGGGGGCCTGATGATCGACGTGGACGGGGCCACCACGGTCCCCGGCGTGTTCGCCGCGGGGGAGATCACGGGGGGCGTGCACGGCACGAACCGGCTCATGGGGAACTCGCTGCTCGACACCGTCGTGTTCGGCCGCACCGCAGGACGCGCCGCCGCTGCGGCCGCGCGATGACCAAGGGGGATCTGTGACCACCGCTGGCACCGGCACGCTGCCGGACTTCCTGTCCACCCCGGGCCGCCCGCCGAAACCGCGGCAGACCGGCATCACACACGTCATCGACAAGGGCCTGTCGGTGCGTCAGCTGGAGGACATGCTCGAGGTCGGCGCCGGCCTGGTCGACATCGTGAAGTTCGGGTGGGGGACCGCGTACGTGTCGGTGAACCTCCGGGACAAGATCGCGATGTTGCGCGACGCCGGGGTCACGCCGGTGCTGGGCGGCACCTTCTGGGAGGTGTGCCTGGCCCAGCAGAAGCTCGATGACTGGCGCCGCTGGGTCGACGACCTGGGGCTCACCCACGTCGAGGTCTCGGACGGCACGATCACCATGCCGCACGAGATGAAGCTGGAGCACATCCGGAGGCTGTCGCGCGACTTCGTGGTGCTCAGCGAGGTCGGCTCGAAGGACCTCGAGGTGGTCATCGCCCCGTACCGGTGGGTGGAGCTCATCGAGAGCGAGCTCCGGGCCGGCTCGTGGAAGGTGATCACCGAGGCGCGCGAGAGCGGCACGGCCGGCATCTTCCGTGGCTCCGGGGAGGTCCGGATGGGCCTCATCGACGAGATCGTCCATGCCATCGACCCGAACCGGCTCCTCTTCGAGGCGCCGCAGAAGGCGCAGCAGGTGTGGTTCATCGAGAAGTTCGGGCCCAACGTGAACCTCGGCAACATCGCGCCCGACGAGCTCATCCCGCTGGAGACGCTGCGCCTGGGGCTGCGGGCGGACACCCTGAAGGCGACCATCAAGGACAACGTGGACGGCGCGGGGATCTGAGCCCCGGGACCTCACCGCAGGCCGGGCCGGTTTGCGGTGGGCGGCGTGGGGCGAGAGGATGGCCCGCGTTGAGGACGGTGCCCACACTCCTCGGTGCCGCGGCCGCCCTGCTGGCCGCCGGGACGCCCGCCGCCCTGGCCCAGGCGGCCGACCGGCCCATGGGCGCGGTGCTCCACTGGGGGTACGAGCTCAACCAGGACGAGCTGCCCTCCTACGACCCTGACCGTGCGAGGCCGCCGTACCCGCCGGCCCGCTGGTACCGCATCATCGACGGCATCCTCGACGAGGCGGGCCGCAACGGCCTGTGGTTCACGGGGCCCAGCGCCCTGCCGTTCCCGCCGCTGCCGCTCGCGCCGAACGAGCCGGTGGGGTGGCGCAACCACGCGAACTTCGCGGCTCAGCACCGCCGGACCGGGCTGTCGTGGGACGTCGCCCACGAGGTGTGGGCCGCCCGCCGGGCGCTGCGGTCACCGGCGGTCACGGTGATGGACCCCACCGTCAGCCCGTTCGCCTACACCCAGCGCGTCTCGCTGCTGGATCCCGTGTACCGGCGCACGGCGCTCGCCGAGATCCGCCGCATCGTCCCCACGCTGCGCGACCGCCCGTACGTGTTCGCGTACACGGGATCCGACGAGCCGCTGGTGCGCCTGCCCCGTGGCGCCGCGGCCGAGCGCAGCCGCTATGCCCGTGCGATGCGCGCGCAGGTGCGCCGGTACGGCGCGCCCGCGCCGCGGGCGACGGCGCGCCGCACGACCGCGCCGGCCGAGGGGCTCCGCTGGCTCGCGTACAACCGCTGGGCGAGTGACCGCTTCTTCGCGATGAAGGCCGAGCAGGCCGCCCTCATCCGGCGCCTCGACCCGGGGGCGCTGGTGCTGCCGAACAACTACGGCTTCATCCGTGGCTTCGTGCCGTGGGACTACACGCGGCTCTCGGGGTTCGCGGACCTGGTGGAGGCCGACCCGTACGTGAGCTACGCCGAGGTCCTGCGCCCCGGCCGCGGCCGGTACAACCCCGGCTTCGGCGCGAAGCTCATGTCCGACCTCACCGGGAAGCGCACCCGCATCGTGCTGCAGGCGTTCACGTACGCGGGGTACGAACCGGAGGTCGCGGACCTGTACGCGTGGGCCGGGCAGGCGCTGCGGGCGGGGGCGACCGACATCACGATGTTCGCCTCCGGCAATCCTCGGTTCACCGACCGGCCGTTCCACCGGGGCATGCTCGACCTCTCCCGGAACCTGCGCGGCACCAGGCTGCCCGCGCCCCCCGTCGACCCGGCGACGCTCGTCCTCTACGCCATGGCGTCCGAGGGGCAGGCCCAGCCGGACCGCACCGGCGACGACCGCTATCTGGCCTCCGGGGACGCGCTGTACACCCTCTACGGGCTGCTGGGGGAGCTCGGCGGCGCCGCCTTCAGCTTCGACGCCGACACCCGCCTTCAGCGCGAGCCGGACCGCCTCGCCGCGGCGCGGGTGGTGTGGCTGCCGAGGGCCGACACCCTGGACCGTGCGTTCGCCGAGCGGCTCGCCGAGTGGGTCCGCGCCGGCGGAACCCTGATCGTCGGCGACCCGAAGGCGTTCAGCCGCACCCCCTCGGGCGGCACGCTGGCCGACATCCGGTCGGCGCTCGTCGGCGCCGGGCTCGGCGCCCCGCGGTCCGGGCGGCTCGTGCGCGTGGCGCCCGACGCGATCGCGGCGGGCCGGCCCGCCGACGAGCTGTACATGAGCGTGGAGGCGCCCGAGGCGCGGGCGTTCGACGCGGTTCCCGAGGGTGCCGCGGTGATCGCCCGGTTCGTCGACGGCGCGCCCGCGGTCCTGCGCCGTCCCGTCGGGCGGGGCCAGGTGGTGGCGTTCTCGGTGGACCTGCTGCGCCCCCAGAACCTCACGGAGCCGATGGATCTGGCCCGGTTCGTCCGGGACCTGCACGCATGGTCCGGCGGGAGCCTCAGCCCCGCGTGGTCGTACACGGTGCCGGGCTCCCCGGAGCCCGAGCGGCCGCCATGGGAGGACGCCGTGTCGCCCCTGGAGTGACCCGTCCCGGGCGACCGGCCCGCGTCAGGGCGCGACGTGCAGCAGGCGGGTGGTGCTGGCGAGGTTGCCGGCGCGGTCCCGTGCGGAGAGGCGCACCACGCGGGGGCCGCCGCGGGTGAAGCGGTGGTCGACGCGCGCGCCGCGCGCGTACCGGCCGTCCCCGAGGCTCCACCGCAGCGAGGCGGGGTCGAGCGTGGACTCGCGGTCGCTGGCCATGGCCACCAGCACGGCGTCCCGGCCCTTCGCCCGGTAGGCGATCGCGAGCTTCGGCGGCGTCCGGTCGACGATCACCACGCGACGCGCCGGGCTCCAGTCGACGGCGTCGCCGGCGACGGCCTGGGCCTCCACCACATTGCGTCCCCGCCGCAGGTTGACGCGGAAGCCCGCGGCCGCGGTGACCGCGCTCCAGCGCCCGCCGTTCACCCGGAAGCGGTAGCCATCGCCGCGGTTCACCCGCACCGGCAGGGTCACGGTGCGGTGGCGGGTCACGAGCGGCCCGCGGCCCGCGAACACGGCATCCGGGACCACCAGGGCCGTCGCCGGCCCGAGCACGGACCGCACGGCGTTGACCGCGTCGAGGCGGCCGCTGCCGAATCGCTGGTCCGGGCCGGCGGGGCCGAGGTCGGCGGCGGACGCCCGCAGGGCCTGCATCGCGGCGGCGCCCCGTGCCTCCGGGTTGGCCTGGGCCATGAGCGCCACCACGCCCGCGACGTGCGGCGAGGCCATGGATGTGCCCGAGAACGCCAGGTAGCCGTCACCGGCCGAGGAGGTGATGTTCACGCCGGGGGCGGTGAGGTCCGGCTTCACCAGCACCGTGCCCGCCGCCGGGCCGCTGCCGTCCACGTCCGTCCAGAGCACCGGGCCGCGGCTCGAGAAGCCGCCGAGGGCGATGTCCTCGTCGAGGGCGCCGACGGCGAGGGCCTCCGGGTACCCGGCGGGGCTCCCGATGGTCGACGCGCCGGGCCCGGTGTTCCCGGCGGCGAACACCGGCGTGATGCCGAGCTCCAGCCACCGGCGGATGATGCTGCGGAACCACGGGTCGTTGGCGTCCTCGGCCGACCAGGAGTTGTTCACCGCGACGGGCTGGTCGGCGGTCGCCGGGTCGCCGTCCGGGTCGGTCATCCACTGGGCGGCGGCGATGAGGGCGCTGCCGGGACCGACGCCGCTGGCGCCGATGGCCTTGGCCACGATGACCTGGGCATCCGGTGCCACCCCGATCGGCGCCCCGCCCTGGGCGCCGCCCACCATGGTGCCGATCGTGTGGGTCCCGTGGCCGTTGTCGTCGTACGGGGTGGGGCGCCCGCTCACGAAGTCCCGCCAGGCGACGACCTTGCCGAGCAGTTCCGGGTGGTCGCCGTTGACGCCCGTGTCGATGGAGCCGAGGCGCACCCCGCGCCCGGTGAGCCCCGTGGCGCGCCACACCTCTGGCACGCGGGTGGCGGCGAGTCCCCAGTTGCCCTCACCGGGGTCGGGGAAGCTGTCGAGGCCGGCGGGGATGCTCTGGGTGAGGCGCACCTGGACGTCCGCGTCGATGCGCTCCACGGCCGGGTCCGCGTCGAGCTCGGCGATCTCCGCGGGCGTGGCCCTCACCGCGACGGCGTTGATGAGCCAGAAGCGGCGCGCCGGCTCATCGACGATCTCCAGCACATCGGGCTGCGTGACGGCG
>LNFM01012255.1_pt1 | contig 11317 bp, 12 predicted proteins | sample 596031 | NCBI WGS metagenome assembly LNFM01 (sample SAMN04254537, study PRJNA301005) | activated carbon metagenome | isolation source: dual media filters at the Ann Arbor, Michigan drinking water treatment plant | place: USA: Ann Arbor | reverse complement strand
ACCGACGATGCCCCTCCCCAAATCCCCCGATTCAAAAACCCGCGGATCCAAGGGGCCGTTGCCCCTTGGTGGGGGGAGGTCCGGAGGGGGGCAAAGCCCCTCCCCGCCAGCACCCGCCGCGCTCATGCCGCCACCGCCTCCGGCCGTGCCAGCAGCGCGGTGGCGTGTTCGGCCACGTGGCTCGCAGACAGGGCGCCCATCGGGGCGGCGCCGGGTGGGCCCTTGGCCAGGACGGCCAGGGCGCGGGCGCCGATGGGGGCGTATTCCGAGGCCGGGGTTGGGCCGAACAGGCCGATGGTGGCGGTGCCGGTGGCGGCGCTCAGGTGCATCAGGCCGGAGTCGTTGCCGACGAACAGGGTGCAGCGGGCCAGGACGGCGGCCGCTTCGGGCAGGTCGAGCCGGCCGACCAGGTCGATCGCGCCGGGCAGCGCGTCCAGCACCGGGGCGGCCATGGCGCGTTCCTGGTCGCCGGGGCCGCCCAGCACGGCGATGCGCGCGCCTTCCAGGACGGCGCCGGGTCCGGTCAGCATGCGTGCCAGGCTCAGGAAGCGGTCGGGTGGCCAGACCTTGCGCACCCAGTTCGCGGTCGGCCCGAGCGCCAGCACGGCACCGCCGGGCGGGACCAGGCTTGCGGCGCGGGCGGCCTCGGCGGCGCCGAACCAGGCGACGGGGCGTGGGGCGGGGGTAATGCCGAGCGTCTTCGCCAGGTGCAGCAGGCGGTGCCCGGCCCGCCGCCCGCCGCGCATCACGGCGCGGCGGCGCGCCGGCAGCAGCCAGGCGATGGCCGATCCGCGCAGGTCGACCACGAGGTCCCATCGCGTGAACGCCACCTGGGACCAGAGGCCGAGCCAATGCAGGCCGTAGCGCTTCTTGTCGATCGGGATCACGCGTTCGAGGGCCGGCATGCGGCGGAACACGCCCTCGGCGACTCGGCCGCAGGCGATGGTGAAGCCGGCGTCCGGGTGGGCGCGCATGAGGTGGTCGAGCAGCCCGGTGGACAGCACCGCGTCGCCGATCCGGGTCGATGTGATGAAGAGGACGCGCACGCCGCGGCTGTATCACGCCCGGCGCGCGGGGGGGAGGTTGCGACGGGGGCGCACGGGAGGAGGGTTGCGCCGAGGGCGCACGGGCGGAGGTTGCGCGGCCGCGCGCGCGGCTGTTTGCCGGGGGAGCGCATCCGGGTGGTTGCGCCGCGCCGCGTTCCGCCACACCTGTTGGGGCATGAGCCTCGCCTCCCTTCCCGATCGCGGCGTGCTGGAGGTGGCGGGCGCGGATCGCGTCGCCTTCCTCCAGGGCCTTGTCTCCAATGACGTGGGGGCGCTGGCGCCCGGCCAGGCCTGCTGGGCGGCGCTGCTGACGCCGCAGGGCAAGTGGCTCGCGGATTTCTTCATCATCGCGACGGACGACGCGCTGCTGCTGGATGCCGAAGGCGCGCAGGTGCCCATGCTGGCGCAGCGCCTCGCGCGGTTCCGGCTGCGCTCGAAGGTGGAGCTGCGCGAAGTCTCCTCGGCATGGCACGTCCACGCCGCCTGGGGGGCCGTGCCGGCCTCCGCCGGACTCGTCACGCCCGACCCGCGCCTGCCCGAGGCCGGCTGGCGCGTGCTGTCGCACGGCGCCCTGCCCGTCGACGCCACCGCCCAGGACTACGACCGCCACCGCCTGGCGCTTGGCCTGCCGGATGGGTCGAGGGACCTGGACAGCGACAAGTCGGTCCTGCTCGAGGCCGGCTTCGACGCGCTGAACGGCATCTCCTGGACGAAGGGCTGCTACATGGGGCAGGAACTGACCGCGCGTACGCGCTACCGCGGCCTGCTGAAGCGGCGGCTGGTGCCGGTGGACGTTGCCGGCCCGCTGCCGCCGCGCGGCACGCCGGTGACCGACGCGGCGGGGACGGAGGTCGGCGACATGCGGTCCGGCCGCGACGGGCTGGGGCTCGCGCTGCTGCGCATCGATGCCCTGGACCGCGCACCCTTCACGGCCGGCGGGGCCACGCTCACGCCGCGCATTCCTGCCTGGATGGGGCTGCCGGCGCGGCAGGAGGCATGACCGCCCCCGATCACGGCCCCGGCGTACGCATCCCGCCGCCGGTGATGGTGGCCGGGCTGCTGGCCGTCGCGTGGCTGCTGCGGCAGGTGATGCCGGTGCCGATCGGCCCGCCGCTGCCGGCGCTGGGGGCCCTGGTCATCTTCGCCGCCCTCGCGCTGATCGGCTGGGCCGTGCTGGTGATGGTGCGGGCGGGCGTCGACCCGCGGCCCGACAAGCCCGACGCGGCGATGGTGGAAGCCGGCCCGTTCCGCTTCAGCCGCAACCCGATCTACCTGGGCTTCCTGCTGGTGGTGGCGGGCTTCGCGCTGCGCTGGGGCGATCTGTGGGCCTGGGTGGCGCTGGCGGCGGCGCATCTGGTGCTGGACCGGATGGTGGTGGCGCGGGAGGAAGCCTACCTCGCGACCCGCTTCGGCGCGGCCTACGCGGCCTATCGCGGGCGGGTGCGGCGCTGGGTCTGACGGATCGTCCAGCGGCGCGGCCCGCACCGCTCCGCGTCGACGCCGGCGTGTGCTGGCCGTCCTCCGGGGCCGCCTGGACGGATTTCGGCAGGCGCGACGCGCAGCACCCCACGGCGCACTTCACCTCGCGTTGACCTATGCCCGGCAGGATGTGCCGGCATGACCAACCCGACCGCTCCCCGCCCGGCCGGCCAGGCCGCCGCACCCGCCGTGGCGCCGCGTCGCGCGCCGAAACACCGGGACTTCAAGCCGGAACTCGCGCGCGCCATGCCGCCGGCCAGGCCGGGCCCGGCCGCCCCACCCCGGCCCGCCGCGCAGCCCGCCATCGCGCGCGGCCCCGCCCCCGCGCCGACCCCGGCCGTGGTTCGCCCCAGCGCACCGGACGGCCTGCAATCGCCCAGCCTGCGCCCCTGGGAAGGCCTGTCCAACGCCACCTTCCGCCAACGCATCGCGGAGGCCGAGCGCAGTGCCGAACACAGGCGCGACGGCTACGGGCTGCGCAATGCGAATTCCGGCGCGCTCGGCCGCTACCAGTTCCTGCCCATCGCGCTGCGCGACATCGGCTGGATGGATGCCGCCGGCGCCTGGACCGAAGCGGCCGCGCGCCACGGCGTGACGGATGAGGCGACGTTCCTCGACAGCGCGCCGGCGCAGGAGGCCGCGATGTCCGCCTACCTCGCGCGGCAGGAAGCCATTCTCGACCGCGGCGGGACGCTCGGCGCGGTCGGGTCCACGCTCCGCGGGCTTGACGGGCAGGCGATCACATTGAGCGAGGGCGCCCTGGTCGCCGCGGCGCATCGCCGCGGCGCCGGTACGCTGGCGCGCTACCTCACGCATCGCACCGAGACGCCGGATGCGCCGCTGAGCCCTGCCCAACGCGCCGCGTTCGAGAGCGTGGAACACCGCCTGCGCGGCTTCGCGGACGTGCCCTACGCCAGCGAGCGGCCCGGCAACCGCATGATGGCGCGGCGCAACGGTCCGGCGGGCTGAGCGATCCTTCGCGAACGCGCGGTCCGGTGCGTCCGGAAGCATGGCGCCGACACGCCCCGCGTTCACCTCCGCCAGGATGCGGTGCCAGCGCCGCAGGACCCGGCAGGGGGCGATGGGCCGCGGGTTTTGACTTGCGCGGCGGTTCGGTGAAGGACTGCGCGCAACGCGCGCCCTCCCGCCGCACCATCACGGAATGAGCAAGACCCCGCCATGCCTTCACTGACCGGCCAGGTCGCCCTGGTCACCGGCGCCTCCCGCGGCATCGGCGCCGCGCTTGCCGTCGAACTCGCCCGTCGTGGCGCGCAATGCGTGCTGGTCGCGCGCACCCAGGGCGGGCTGGAGGAGACCGACGACGCCATCCGCGCCGCCGGCGGCCTGCCAGCCACGTTGCTGCCGCTCGACCTGCAGAAGCGCGCGCAGGACATCGACATGCTGGGGCCATCCATCGTGGCGCGCTTCGGGCGGCTCGACATCCTGGTGCATGCCGCGGGCGTGCTGCCGAAGCTGACCCCGGTCGCGCATATCCAGCCGCGCGACATGGAGGAATCGCTGGCAGTGAATTTCTCCGCCGCCTGGCGGCTGATCCGCACCTGCGACCCGCCGCTGCGCGCCGCCCCGGCCGGGCGCGCCGTCGTGCTGACCGATGCGGTGGCTGAGGCGCCGGCCGCCTATTGGGGCCTGTATGGCGCCGCCAAGGCGGGGATGGACCACCTGGTGCGCTGCTGGGCGGCCGAGGTGGCAACCACCCCGCTGCGGGTGAACCTGGCCGATCCCGGGCCGGTCGCCACGGGACTCCGCGCCAATGCCTTCCCCGGCCAGGACCCCGCCCGGCTGGCCCGGCCGGAGGATGTCGCGCCGGCGCTCGCGGATTTGTGCGAGGCGTCGGAAGCCCGCCACGGCGCGACCATCCGGGTTGCGGCACAGGCCGCGCGGTAACGCTGCCCGGGCGGCCGCCGCGCTACGGCGCCGCGGCCGGGCCTGCCGGCGGTGACAGGGCACGCACCGCCGCCCCCGCTGCGACTCCCGGCGAGGGCGGCGGCACCGGGGCAGCACGCGCGGCGGCCTCGGCCGCCACGGCCTCGATCGCCGGGGACGGGGCGGGGGCGATCACCGCGACCGGCGCCGGCACCACCACCGGCACCACGGGCGGCGGCGGTTCGGGCGGCGTCGCGGCCGCCGTGACGGTCCGCCCGACCCGGCCGACCCAGCCGATGCGGTTGTTCTCCTGCGCCTCGGTCAGGGTGGCCGGCCCGTCCGCCACGCCGCGATAGGCCGGCCAGGCCGCCGGCGGCACCGTCCAGCAATCCACCGCGCCCAGGGATCGGGTGCAGATCGGCGGCGGCGCGGGGGCGTTGTCCTGCCCGCAATAGGCATCCCCGCGGCCGATCCGGGCGATCGAGCAATCCTCCCCGGTCACCAGCGAGACCAGGCCATCGCCGATGGTGCGGCCGAAGACGCGCAGCGACAGCGCCTCGGCCGCCGCGGGGATGGCCAGAAGGGGCGCGCCGGGCGCGCCGACCGCCGCGCAGCCGGGCGCCAGGGCAAGCAGCAGGAACATCGAAGCGGGTCGCATGGGGCATAGGACCCCGCCCGGGCTTAACGCCCCGCCAACAGGCCTGTATGGTCCGGCCCCTTTCCGGGATGGGCCGCGCCCACCCGCCGCAGCCAGAGGTGCCGCACTTGCCCGACATTTTCGACGAGGTGGAGGAGGACCTCCGCGCCGAACGCGCCGCTCGGATGTGGAAGCGCTTCGCCACGCCGTTGATCGGCGTGCTCGTGCTCGTGGTCGCCGGCGTAGCGGGCTGGCAGGGTTGGCAGTGGCACCAGGCGCGCGGACGCGATGCCGCCGCCGCCAGTTTCCTCGCCGCCCACCGCGCCGCCGAGGCCGAGGGCGCCGACCTGCCCGCCATGGGCGCGCGCTTCGAGGCGATGGCCCCGGAAGGCCCGGCCGGCTACCGCACCATCGCCCTGCTGCGCGCCGCCGCGCTGAAGGCCGAGACCGGCGACCGCGACGGCGCGCTGGCGCTGTATGACCGCGTCGCGGCCGATACCGCGGTCGATCCACTGTATCGCGACCTGGCGTCGCTGATGTGGGTGCTGCGGTCGATCGACAGCGGCGACCCCGCCGTGCTGGCTGCGCGCATCGCGCCGCTGGCGCGCGCCGGCCAGCCCTGGAGTGCCTCGGCGCGCGAATTGGCCGGCCTGGTCGCGCTGCGCGCCGGACAGCCCGCCGAAGCCCGCCGCACCCTGGAAGCGCTGGCCGCCGACGTGACCGCGCCGCGCGCCATCCGCGACCGCGCCCAGCGCATCGCCGCCGGGATCGCCGGCTGATGCGCGCCCCCCTGACGCGCCGCGCCGCGCTGCTCGGCACCGCCGGGCTGCTCGGCGGCTGCGAGACACTCGACAGCATCTTCGGCGAGCGGCGCGAGCGCTTCGCGGGCGACCGCCTAGCCGTGATGACCGTGCCGGAACGCACGCTGGAAGCCGATTCGGCGGCGCAGCCCGGCGCCATCGTGCTGCCGCCCCCGGCACCGCGCGCCGACTGGCCGCAGCAGGGCGGGGATGCGGCGCATGGCGGCGGGCATCCGGCGCTCGGCGGGACGCTGGCGCGCGCCTGGAGCAGCGGCTTCGGCAGCGGCACGGCGTATCGGCGCCGGCTGGCCGCGGGGCCGGTGGCGGGTGGCGGCGTGGTGTTCGCCGCCGATGCATCCAGCGATGTCTCCGCCTTCGACCTGGCATCCGGCAGCCGCCGCTGGCGACGCGACGTCAGCCGCGAGAACGAGAGCGCGGGGTCGATCGGCCCGGGCCTGGGGCTGGCCGACCAGACGCTGTTCGTCGCCACCGGCCTGTCGGAACTGCTGGCGCTGAATGTCGCCGACGGCACCATCCGCTGGCGCGTTGACCTGCCCGCGCCCGCGCGCGGCGCGCCCACCATCGCCGAGGGCCGCGTCTTCGTCCCCACCGTCGCGAGCCAGCTGGTCTGCCTGTCGGTCGAGGACGGCCGGCGCATCTGGACGCACCGCGCCACGGCCACCGTGACCATTCCCTTTGGCCTGCCCGCCCCGGCGGTCGAGGGCGAGGTGGTGATCTGCGGTTTCCCCTCCGGTGAATTGTTCGCCATGCGCACGACCGATGGGCGCGTGCTCTGGAGCGAGAGCCTGGCGGCGGCAGGCACCGGCGCGCTGTCGGATATCGCGGGCGTGCGTGCCAGCCCGGCGATCTCGGGCGGGCGGGTGATCGCGATCGGCGTCGGCGGGCTGACCATCTGCGTCGATATCCGGTCCGGCCGGCGCCTGTGGGAACAGGAGACCGGCGGCACGGAAGCGCCCTGGGTGGCCGGGGACTGGGTGTTCCTGACCAATGATGTGGGCCAGGTGGCGGCGCTCGGGCGCGACAGCGGGCAGGTGCGCTGGGCGACCTCGTTGCGCCCGCCGGCGCGCGGCAGCCGGCCGCAGGAGCGCATCAGCCTGTCATCGCCGGTGCTGGCGGGCGGGCGGCTGCTGGTGGGCACCGGAGGCGAGGACCTGGTGGCGATCGACCCGGCGACCGGCGTGGTCACCGGGCGCACATCGCTGCCGGGCGCGCTGACCCTGCAGCCGATCGTGGCGGGCAACCTGCTGGTGGCGGCGACCGACGACGCGACGCTGGTCGCCTTCGCCGGCGCCGGCTGAACCGGGCGCCATGACGCCAACCATCGTCATCCTGGGCCGGCCCAATGTCGGCAAGTCCACGCTGTTCAATCGCCTGGCGCAGCGGCGCATCGCCATCGTGGACGACACGCCGGGCGTCACGCGCGACCGCAAGCAGGCGGATGCGCGGATCGGCGGGCGCGACGTCACGCTGGTCGATACCGCGGGGCTCGAGGAAGCGCCGCCCGACACGGTCGCCGGGCGCATGCGCCAGAGCTCGGAAGCCGCGCTGCGCGCCGCCGACCTGGTGCTGTTCGTGGTCGATGTGCGGTCCGGCCTGACACCGGCCGACCGCGCCTTCGCCGCCTGGCTGCGGAAGGCCGCGCTGCCGGTGCTGGTGGTGGCGAACAAGGCCGAGGGGCGGGGCGGCATCGCCAACGCGATGGAGGCTTTCGAACTCGGCCTGGGCGACCCCGTCGCGGTCAGCGCCGAGCACAATGAAGGCCTGGGCGCGCTGCACGAGGCGGTCAGCGAGGTGCTTGGCGCCGAGCCCGAGGAGGAAGCGGAGGACGAAGGCGCCGAGCCCGACCCCGACCGCCCGCTGCGCATCGCCATCGTGGGCCGGCCCAATGCCGGCAAGTCCACGCTGCTGAACGCCCTGATGGGCGAGGAGCGCATGATCACCGGCCCCGAGCCGGGCCTGACGCGCGATTCGGTGGCCCATGAATGGCGCGACGCCACCGGCGGGCGCGTGCGCCTGGTCGACACCGCCGGCATGCGCAAGAAGGCGCGCATCCAGGAACGGCTGGAGCAGATGTCGGTGGCCGCCACGCTCGGCGCGCTGAAGGAAGCCGAGATCGTCATCCTGGTGGTGGACGCGCTGCTGGGCATGGACGAGCAGGACCTGCGCATCGCGCGCCTGGCCGAGCGCGAGGGTCGCGCCATCGTGATCGCCTTCAACAAGTGGGACGCGGTGGAGGACCGCGCGGCGACGCGGCGCGCGCTGGACGACACGCTGACGGCCTCGCTGGCGCAGCTGCGCGGCATCGCCGTGGTGCCGCTGGCGGCGCAGACCGGGCGCAGCGTGGACAAGCTGATGCCCGCCGTGCGCGCCGCCTATGCGCTGTGGAACCGTCGCGTGGGCACAGGCGAACTCAACCGCTGGCTGGAGGGCGCGCTGTCGCGCCATCAGCCGCCCGCGGTCGAGGGGCGGCGGATCAAGCTGCGCTATGGCACGATGCCCAAGGCGCGGCCGCCGACCATCGCGATATTCGGCCCGCGCGCCGAGGACCTGCCGGAGGATTACCGCCGCTACCTGGTAAATTCGTTCCGCGAGACCTTCGAGATGCCCGGCGTGCCGATCCGGCTGCAGCTGCGCGGCACGAAGAACCCCTACGCCGAGGAGTGACCTCCCCGGTGTCGCGGCTCGGCCGCGGGCGGCGCGGACTGGCGCGGCGGTCCGGGTCGCACCGGGCCGCTTCCCGTGATCCCCACCGCTTGCCGCGTGCAACGGGTGATCTATACCACAACCGGCACCGACCCTCGCCGCCGCAGGAGAGCCTCGCCGGACATGGATGTTGAGCAGACGACCCCGCCGAGCATCGGCGCGCGGCTTTCGGCGATCGAGGACCAGTTGGGCCGCCTCGCACAGCGGCTCGAGGAAGCGATCGGCTATTTCGCCGTGCGGTCGAACCGCGTGGCGGACAGCCAGTCGATCTACCTCGGCGACAATACGGCGGTGACCTTCCTCGAGGACGGCACGCGGATCCTGGTGGATACCAAGAGCCTCGACATCGGCGTGCACCTGCTGACGCTGGGCCGCTGGGAACCGGCCTACACCGCGCTGTTCGCCCGGCTGGTGCGGCCCGGCGATACGGTGTTCGACCTTGGTGCCAACCATGGCGTCTATGCGCTGATGGCAGCGCGGCTGGTCGGCGCAGCCGGCCGGGTCCATGCCTTCGAGCCCAATCCGCGGCTGGCGCAGCTGGTCGACATGTCGCTGCGCATCAACGGCTTCGCCGGATGGGCGCAGGTGCACCGGATCGCGGCCTCCGACCGGACGGGCACCGCGCGGCTGTTCTTCACGGATTCCTATTCCGGCGGCGGTTCGCTCTCCGGCACCGAGGAACAGAGCGATGCGACCGGCGCGTCGAAGCATGCGGTGGATTGCCGCCTCGTGCCGCTCGATACGGTGTTCCCCGACCCGGCGATGCGCCTCGATGTCATCAAGATGGACGTGGAGGGTCACGAGGGCCCGGCGCTGCGCGGCATGCGCCAGCTGCTGGCGCGCTCGCCCGATGTGCGGATCATGATGGAATTCGGCCCGCAGATGATGCAGGGGTCGGGCATGGCCGCGCCCGAGGTGGTGGCACTTCTCGAAGGCCTCGGCCTGTCGGCCTGGACGATCGACCACGAGGGCGGCATCGCGCCGGTGGCCTGGGCGGAGCTCGCCGCGCAGACGGGCGGGCTGCAGAACATCCTCGCGGCACGGCACGCGCCTTTCTGACCGACCGCGATGCGGCCGCGCCCGCATCGCACGCATACCGAGGAACGCCATGGATTTGCCTGCCGGCGCCGGCGCCAAGATCGCCTTCGTCCATGTCCCCAAGACCGCGGGAACCTCGCTCACGAACGTGCTGGCGGCGGGCTGGGGCCGCGTCAGGATCGTCGGCCAGTCCAAGGAGCTCGATGCCCTGACGGACGCGGAGGTCGAGGACCTGACGCTGATCGCCGGGCATTTCTTCGCCTACCAGCTGCGCCGGCCGTGCTTTCACGACTACGTGCCGGTGACCGTGCTGCGCGACCCCTTCGACCGGCTGGTCAGCGCCTGGCGCTTCGCCAAGGAATGCGTCGCGCGCGAGCAGCAGGTCGGCCCCGCGATGGCCTTCGCCGCCCGCGTCAGCTTCTCGGAATTCGCCTTCTCGGTCTTTGGCACCTACGACCGCCATTCGCAGGTCTACAACCTGGCGCGCACGCCCGGCATGCAGCCGCATCACCAGCCCATGCAGCACATGCTGCGACGGGCGAAGCTGCGCCTGAACGGCATGTATGTCGGTACCGCGGACCGGTTGGACGATTTCGCCCGTGCGCTGTTCCGGCGCTTCGACCGCGGCGAGCCGCCGCCGATGCCGCGGCTCAACACCACCGAGGTGGTGCCCGATGACGAACTCGGCCTGTCGCCGGCGCGGCGGCAGGCGCTGATGGAGATCCTGGCACCGGACTACGAATTGCTGGCCCATGGGCGCCGGTTGATGAAGGCGCAGCTGGCCGGCAGCGCGGCCCCGTGACCGACGTCCTGTTCGCGCTGTCGAAGATCCTGTGGTTTCCCGCGCGGCCCGGGCATTTCGCGCTGATCGTCGGCTTCGTCGGGTTGTTCCTGGTCTGGCGCGGGCGGCGGTCCGGGCGCTGGCTGATCCTCGCCAGCCTCGGCTTCTTCCTGATGCTGGTCGTCACGCCGATGAACCAGTGGCTGCTGCTGCCGCTGGAGAACCGCTTCCCCCGCCCCGCCGAAGCCCCGGCGCATGTCGATGGCATCATCGTCCTGGGCGGCGCGGTGGAGCAGAACATCACCGAGGCACGCGGCATCCCGTCCCTGAACGGCGCCGCCGAACGCATGACCGAGGGGGTGATCCTGGCGCGGCGCTTTCCCGATGCGCGCATCGTCTTCACCGGTGGCCAGGGGTCCTTCGTGCATGGCACCACGACCGAGGCCGATGTCGCGCGCCAGCTCTGGTCCGCCATGGGCATCCCGCCCGAGCGCGTGCTCTATGAGAACGCGTCGCGCAACACGCACGAGAACGCGGTCTTCACCCACCGCCTGGTGCAGCCGCGCCCGGGCGAGGTCTGGCTGCTGGTGACCTCGGCCGCGCATATGCCGCGGTCGGTCGCGGTGTTCCGCGCCGCCGGCTGGACCGGGATCGTGCCCTGGCCGGTCAATTTCCGCACCGGCAATTCCTGGCAGGTTTGGTACGACGCACCCTTCCCCGAACGGCTCGGCCAGTTCGAATGGGCCTTCCGGGAATGGATCGGCCTGGTGGCGTATCGGCTGATGGGGCGCACCGACAGCCTGCTGCCGGCACGCGAAGTGCCGGCGCGCTGACGAGACCTGTGCGCGGAAGGCTTGCGGTGCGGCGTTGTGCTGTGCAGGACGTGGTTTGCCATCGCGCGGCGCTGGCGGCAGGCGTGTTGCTGCTT
>LNFM01012254.1_pt1 | contig 11318 bp, 12 predicted proteins | sample 596031 | NCBI WGS metagenome assembly LNFM01 (sample SAMN04254537, study PRJNA301005) | activated carbon metagenome | isolation source: dual media filters at the Ann Arbor, Michigan drinking water treatment plant | place: USA: Ann Arbor | reverse complement strand
CGCACGGCCGCGATACAGGCCTCGATCAAGCGCAATGATGACGATGTGGCCAAGTACCAGTCCCGCATCGAGGCCACCAAGGCGAGGCTGCTTGCACAGTACGGCGGACTCGACACCAAGATCAGCCAGTTGAACAGTCTGAACACGTACATCAATCAGCAATTCTTCGCGACGAACAATAAGAACAACTGAAGGGAACGTGCGCTCAAGTGCAGCGTGCGCCGTGCCGATAAAAAAAGCACTCGGACTTCTTCAGGAAACAAGCGATGTATGCCGCCGCCAACCCCTTTCGAAATGCCAGCTTCAGCGGTCAGTCGAATGCCTATCGTGAGGTCGGTGTCACCTCCGCCGTCGATGGTGCGAACCCGCATCGATTGGTCGAGATGCTCTACGACGGACTGCTCGAATCGATCGCGCAAGCGCGTGGCGCTCTGCGTACAAAGAACATCGAATTGAAATGCCACAGCATCAGCCGCGCGGTCCGCATCGTTGAAGAAGGACTGATCGGCGGACTCGACATGGCGTCTGGCGGCGAGCTGGCGGCCAACCTCAGGCTGCTTTATGGCTATGTGTCGCAGCGACTCACGTTGGCAAACCTGCGCAACGACGAGGCGATGCTGCAGGAGTGCGCAGACCTTGTGCAGCCACTGCGCGATGCGTGGTCGCAAATTGCAGCGCAGGCCGCTGCTCCGGCACCCAAGCGAGTCGTCAACGGATGAAGCTGCAGCCGCAAACCAAATCAACCGGGATTGCCATGAGTACCACCTTGCTGCAGTACTACGAGGCCATCGAACGCGCGAGCCAGGACATGCTTGAGGCCGCCCGCGATGGCAACTGGGACGCCGTGGTCAAGCTCGAAGGCGCCTGCGCGCTGCTCATTTCGCAGCTCAAGCATGCCGCTGCCGATCAGAAGCTCGCCAGCGACGAACTTCAATTGAAGTCGCGCATCATGCAGCGCATCCTTGTCAATGACGCAGAGGTGCGTGTCTTGGCCGAACCCTGGCTGGAAGGTCTCGATCACTTGCTGGGCGGCACGCGCGCCACGCTGCACTGACTGCATTCCGTCTAGATGGACACGTTGCCGATGCCGCTGGACGCCGTGGCTGCCGCCCACGGGGGTCTGGACGACTTCCACATCACTGCACCCGCCGAACTGGCGGCGATGCTCAAGCAGCTGCTTGATGCCAATGTGGTGCTGAACCTGAACGCGCCGAATGGCACCGCGGTGGCGGTCTCGTTGTGGACGGTCGACGCAGCGCGCGGTGTCCTCAGCTTCAGCGCCGATGCGCAGTCCCCGCAGCTTCAGGCACTGATCGAATGCAATGAAGCGGTGGCCGTCGGCTACCTCGACAGCGTGAAGGTGCAGTTCGATGTGCAGGGCTTGCTGCTGGTTCACAACGGTCGCACGAGCGCGATCAGCTGTGGCTACCCGCGAGACATGTTCCGCTTTCAGCGTCGCAACGGCTACCGCGTGCGGCCACTGGTGCGGCACGCTCCCTCGGCGCGGTTGCGCCATCCGATGCTGCGCGACATGCCCCTGTCATTGCGCGTCCTGGACGTCAGCATCGGCGGCTGCGCATTGTTCCTTCCCGACGATGTGCCGATGATCGAGCCGGGTGTGCTGCTCAATGGTGTCGAGATCGACCTCGATGCGGACACCCGCATCAGCACGCCGCTGCGGCTCCAGCATGTCACTTCCCTGCAGCACGACGCCGGTGGTGTTCGACTGGGGTGCGAGATGGTCAATGTCGGCAGCGACAGTCTGCGTGCGCTGCAGCGCTACATCGACCAGACTCAGAAGCGCCGACGCCTGATCGCGCTGGACTGAGGAATAAGCCACGGCTTGTTACAAATTGACGGCTTGGTGCCGTCAAGTCCTGCGTGCATCCGCCGACATCCTGGATACAGGCATCCCGCCTCGATTCCGGGAGTGAATCATGAGCCTCAGCAAAGTTTCTTCCATCGCCGCGGTTGATCCGCCGGTCGGTGCTGTTCGTCCCGCCGGCGCGGCCAGCGGGTCATCTCAGCAGTCGTCTCAGCAGGAGCGCAGACCGCCAGATGCGCCCGAACCCATGACTCGCCGCTTCCCGTGGCTCAGCTGGGAAACCAGGCAGCTCGAAGCGGCCTCGAAACAGCCTTCTCCCTACGGCCAGGTGCCACTGCTCGGCAAGACGCTGGACCAAAAGGTCTGAGTCCGCGTCAGGCGTGAGCCAACGCATCACACCTGCATGTTCATGATGTCGCTGTAAGCCTGCACCAGCTTGTTGCGCACCTGGATCGTCGCCTGGAAGCCAATTCCCGCCTTCTGCATCGCGACCATCGTCTCTTCGATGCTCACATTCGGGTTGTCGAATTGCACTTCGCGCTGCAGCCGTCTCGCCTCTGCCTGCGAGTTGCTGACCGCACCCAGCGCCTGGGTCAGCGCTGCCTGAAAGCCGCCGCCCTCGCTCGGCGCCGCCTTCCCCAGTGGCTGTCCCTGCGTATTCAGCCCGGCACGGGCCACCGCCTGGGCAAAGTCGAACGGCTTGAGCGTGACATTCATTGCGAACCCCTGAAATGCACCTGCGCCAGCGCCTCGAATCGACGCACGGGCGGCAGGTTTTGATGCCATCCATCGTAGACAGACGAGCGCGCCACGATGGGGCGAACTGGCGGGGGTTTGCTTCGCTTCTCGATCCTTGGAACGCGACGCGGCGTTCGAATAATGGCTCCTATCGGCCGGTGCTTTCGGCCTTGCCCATGCCTTGAACGAGAACGATGGACAACGCTGTCATCCTGAAGTCCCCCGGCGACCTGACCGCCGCACCCGGCTTCGGCGCCCGCCTTGCAGGCCTGCCGCCGAAAAGCAAATTCAATCTTGGTCTTGGCGCTGCTGCGCTGGTCGGCGTCGTGCTGGCCTTGCTCATGTGGAGCAGTCAGGGTGACTACAAGGTGCTCTACGCCAACCTGTCCGACAAGGACGGCGGCGCGATCATTGCGCAGCTGTCTCAGATGAACATTCCGTACCGCCATTCCGACGGCGGTAACGCGATCATGGTGCCGGCATCGATGGTCCACGATGCCCGGTTGAAGCTGGCGTCGGCCGGCCTGCCGAAGGCCTCGGTCGGTGGTTTCGAGATGATGGACGGCGCGCGCTTCGGGCAGACGCAGTTTCAGGAACGGCTGACCTTTCAGCGCGGCCTCGAAGGGGAGCTGAGCCGCTCGATCACATCTCTGGCCGCCGTCGAAAACGCGCGAGTGCATCTCGCGTTGCCAAATCAGAACGGCTTTTTCCGTGAGCAGCAGAAGCCGAGCGCCTCGGTGGTGCTGACCTTGCATGCCGGTCGTACGCTGGACCGCGGCCAGGTGGCCGGCATCGTGCACCTGGTGTCGAGCAGCGTGCCCGAGATGAGCCCCAAGGCGGTCAGTGTGCTCGACCAGACCGGTGCGCTGATCTCGTCTCCGCCCGACACCAATGCGCAGGCGGGTCTCGATGCGCAGCAATTGCAGTACATCTCGCAGATTGAGCAGGGCTACTCCAAGCGCATCGCCGAGTTGCTGGAGCCCGTGGTCGGCCGCGACAACCTGCGCGCCAACGTGACTGCCGACATCGATTTCGCGCAGATCGAGTCGACTGAAAAGCTCTTCAAACCCAACCAGGGAGCCAGCGCTGAGGTCACCGTGCGCAGCGAGCAGACGACTGAGCAGTTGGGCAGCAACCCGGCGGCGCCGTCCGGGGTACCGGGTGCTGCAAGCAACCAGCCACCGTTGCCGGCCGCAGCCCCACTCGCCGGTGCCGCGGTGCCGCTACAGACTGCGCAGGCAGGCGGTCCGGTCGCCAACAGCCGTCGCGAAGCGGTGAAGAACTACGAAGTCGATGAGACGGTGCGCGTCACACGCAACGCCACCGGCACCGTCAAGCGTCTGAACGCAGCGGTGGTGGTCAACAACCGCACTGTCACCGACCCGAAGGGCAAGGTCACACAGGTGCCACTGGCGCCAGATGAGCTGGAAAAACTGACTGCACTGGTGCAGGAAAGCATTGGCTACAACAAGGATCGCGGCGATTCTGTGCGCGTGATCAATGCGCCGTTCAAGGTCGAGCCCGTGACGGTGGTCGACACGCCGATCTGGAAGCAGCCCGAGATTCTCGACATGCTGCGTGCGGCCGCCGTTCCTGCCGGGCTGTCGCTGGTCGCGCTGCTGGTTTTCTTCGGGATGATCAAGCCCGGCCTGCAAGCCGCGCTGGCGCCCGCCGTTCCACCACCCGGCAGTGCCATCAACGCCAGCGTCGGTGACGCCGAAGCGTTGCCGGGCCTGCCCGCGCCGCGCATGCAGGTGCTGGAAGCGCCTCGTGACACCGCCAGGCTCGATGCGGCACGTTCGCTGGCCAAGGAAAACCCGGCGGCGGTGGCGAACATCGTGCGTGGCTGGGTCAATGGCCAGCCTGCGTGATGACTGTGCACGCCCTTACTTCCATCGCCCACGGATGAACCCACGATGAGCGCCGATACGCCCGAAGAAGGCCTGGAGAACGCCGCCATCCTGCTGATGTCGCTTGGCGAGGAAGAGGCTGCCGAGGTGTTCAAGTACCTGTCACCGAAAGAGGTGCAGGCGCTGGGAGAGACCATCGCCAAGATGAAAGCGGTCACGCACGATCGCGTCGAAGGCGTACTGGTGAAGTTCTCGGAGATGGCTGGCGAGCAGAGCATGCTGGTGCCCGACAACGACGAGTACGTGAAGAGTGTTCTGCGCCGAGCACTTGGCGACGACAAAGCCAACCTGCTGATCGATCGCATCCTGCAGGGCAGCGATATATCCGGCATCGAGAGCCTGAAGTGGATGGACCCGCAGTCGGTGTCCGAGCTGCTGCGCAATGAGCATCCGCAGATCGTCGCGGCGATCCTGGTGCACCTCGACCCTGACCAGTCCTCGTCGGTTCTCAAGCTTTTCACCGAGCGCCAGCGCAACGAGGTATTGGTGCGCATTGCGACGCTCGATGGCATACAGCCGTCGGCGCTGAAAGACCTCAACGAGGTCATGAGCAAGGTCCTGGCAGGCGGCGACAGGATGCGCAAGGCTTCGCTCGGCGGTGTGAAGCCTGCGGCCGAGATCATCAACATGATGGGCGGCAGCATCGAGACCGCTGTGCTCGACTACATCCGCGAAGCCGACAACGATCTGGCGCAGAAGATCATGGACAACATGTTCACCTTCGACGACCTGGAGAAGCTCGAGGACAAGGCGATCCAGACCCTGATGAAGGAAGTGCAGAGCGAATCGCTGGTCATCGCGCTGAAGGGGGCGACGCCAGAGATGCGCGAGAAGGTGTTCCGAAACATGTCCACGCGCGCGGCCGAAACGCTGCGCGAAGACCTCGAATCGCGCGGGCCGGTCCGCGTCAGCGAAGTCGAGAGCGAGCAGAAGGAACTGCTGAAGATCGTCCGCCGCCTGGCTGACGAAGGTCAGATCCAGTTGAGCAGTGGCAGCGACGATGACTTCCTCTAAGTTCAAGAACGTGCCGCCGCCGGAAGGTGGGGGTAAAGCCTCCGCATACGCCCGCTTCATTCCGCGTGAAGAGCTCAGCTCGTTCGAAGCGTGGAACCCGAATGAGCTGTTGGGCGCCGATCCTCATGCCAACGCGGGCATGCCGACTGCCGAGCCGGAGGCGCCCACGCTGTCGGTGGCCGAGCAGCTGGCGGCGCAGCTTCGTGCAGCACGGCAGAGTGGTTACCAGGACGGTTACCGGGACGGCCTCTCCGCGCTCGATGGGTTCAAGCAAAGCTATGCCGCGCAGATCACCAGCCAGCTCGGTCGCCTGATGGAATCGCACGGCGCCCAGCTCGACAGCCTGCAACAGCAGCTGGCACAAGCGATCGCGGTGTGTGCCACCTCGATGGCACGCCAGGTCGTGCGCAGCGAACTGAAGGGGAACCCGGAACTGGTTGCCGCCGTCGCGCAGGAAGCCGTCGAGGCGCTGCTCCTCAGTGCCCGTCACGTCACCGTTCGCGTGCATCCCGATGACCAGCCGCTGGTCGCCCAAGGCGCTGCAGACGTACTCGAGGCTCGCGGAGCCCGACTGATCCCCGACGCCAGCATCGCGCGCGGTGGCTGCCGTGTCGACAGCGACATCGCGAGCGTCGATGGCACGGTGGCCGCGCGTTGGCGTCGGGCCTCGGCGGCGCTCGGTTCCGCCAGCGAATGGACCGCGGCTGAGCCCGTCGTGTCTGCTGAAGTCGACCCCGATCAGGACCCGCGATGATCAACAGCCCGCTCGAGAACGAAGCCTTGCAACGCGCTGCGCTCAGCGCCGAGAGGGCGCAGTCGAATGCGGCCGGTCGATCCGACGATTGGACGCGCTACCTCGAGACATTGCAGATGTTCGCTGCCGATCCGGTGGCTCTGGAGACACAGGGCATGCTGGTGCGCGTGGCGGGTCTGGTGCTGGAAGCGGCAGGTATCCGCGAGCCCGTTGGTTCGGTCTGTGAAGTGCGCATGGCGGGTCAGCCGCCGGTGCCCGCCGAAGTGGTCGGCTTCTCAGGCGACCGAAGCTATCTGATGCCCACGGGCGATGTCCATGGCCTGGCCAGCGGTGCGCGCGTGGTGCCGAAGACCTCCCCGATGGTGCCACTGCAGTTGGGGTCGCCCCGGCATCCCTGGCGACGCAGTCTGGACCGCACCTTGCACCTGCCTGTCGGCGACGGCCTGCTCGGCCGCGTCGTCGATTCGCATGGCCACCCGATGGACCGCAAAGGTCCGTTGGTCGGCGTGCACAACGCGCCGCTGGTGCGCCGGGCGATCAACGCGATGGACCGTGATCCGGTGCGCACGCCGCTCGATACCGGTGTGCGCTCGATCAACGCGATGCTCACCGTCGGACGCGGTCAACGGCTGGGCCTGTTCGCCGGAACGGGCGTCGGCAAGTCGGTGCTGATGGGCATGATGGCTCGCTACACCGAAGCCGATGTGATCGTCGTCGGTTTGATCGGCGAACGCGGTCGAGAGGTCAAGGAATTCATCGAGGACATCCTGGGCGCCGATGGTCTGGCGCGTTCGGTGGTGGTGGCAGCGCCCGCAGATTCCCCACCACTCACGCGCATGCAGGGCGCCAACTACGCCACCGCCGTGGCTGAACACTTCCGTGATCGTGGCCAGCATGTGCTGCTGTTGATGGATTCGCTGACCCGCTACGCCATGGCACAGCGCGAGATCGCGCTGGCGATCGGCGAGCCACCAGCGACCAAAGGCTACCCGCCAAGTTGTTTCGCCAAGTTGCCACAGCTGGTCGAACGCAGCGGCAACGGCACGGTCGGCAGCGGCTCGATCACTGCGATCTACACCGTGCTGACCGAGGGCGACGATCCGCAGGATCCGATCGCCGACGCGGCACGAGGCATTCTCGACGGCCACATCGTGCTGTCGCGCGAACTGGCCGAAGCAGGCCACTACCCCGCAGTCGATATCGAGCGCTCGATTTCGCGGGTGATGACGAATGTGGCACCGGCGACGCACGTCGACTCGGCGCGGCGGTTTCGCCAGCTGCACTCGAAGTACCAGAAGGCCCGTGACCTGATTCAGCTTGGCGCCTACGCGCCTGGCCACGATGCCGAACTCGACAGTGCCGTGCGCCTGCATGCGCCGATGAGCCGGTTTCTTCAGCAAGACATGCACCAGCCCGCCACGCTCGACAGCAGTGTCGAGTGGCTGCGTTCAGTGGTGTCGGGCTGACTTTTCCTCCCTCCCACCCGAGGCATAGCCGATGAGCATCCTGCAACCCCTGATGACCCTGCTGGGCCAGGTCGAGCGCGAGCGCGACGACCTGGCGCTGAGCTGTCGACGTGCTGCCCAGGCGCAGCAGACTGCCGCCAATCAGGCAGAGCAGTTGCTGACCTACCGGCGTGAGTACGAAAAGCGCTGGGCACATCAATTCCGCACCGACGGCCGGATGGAACTGGTCAACTGCTACCGCGGCTTCATGGAACGCCTGACCCAGGCTGTTGAACAGCAGCGTGCCGCCGCCGTTCAAGCCCAGGCCGAGCTCGACCACGCACGGGTCGCGCTGCGCGACGGCGAGTTGCGTGTGGCATCGGTGCGCAAGCTGATCGAACGCCGTGTTGCCGAGGCGAACACCGCCTCGCAGCGCCGCGAGCAGAAGGCCTGCGACGAGTTTGCGTCCCGCGCCAGTTGGAATCAGGTCACGGGTCTGGCGGGTGCTGCATGAGCGCGCCGGGCCGTCCGATGAGCACGCTCGACAGTTCGCGGGCGCTGAATGCATTGAAGCTGAAGCCGCAGACACTTGCCGTCACCGGCTTGTCGGCGACGGGCTCGACCCGGGCGCCAGACGCCAAGGACGAGAGCAGCAAAGCCACGTTTTCGCGACTGCTGGCGCACAGCCGCGCCGAGGCTGCCGCCGCGAAACAACCCACCGAAGCGGCAGCCCGCTCCACCCCGAATCCGGCATCGCCGACGCGCACGTCACGCGCTGCCGACAGCCGCACGCAGGACAACGCCGACAAGACCGCCGAGGCGGATGCGCCCCGGGCATCGACAGTGCCGTCTCGCACCAGCGCCGCAGACCGCAGCACCTCCACGAACGAGACACCGGATCGGCACGCCGATGCGGACGCCGCTGCTGAAGGCGTTGACGCTGCCAGCTCGACCGACGACGAGGCGCCGCCTATGCCATCAGCGGGCATCGCCAACGATCTCGTTTCGCTGTTGCCTGGCGGGATGCCGCCCACCACGTCGGCGACGCCAGCGGCAGCCGACAAGGGCCTGGCCACCGGCGACGCTTTGGCCGACGCGAAGCTGGCTGCGGCCCAACTGGCGGCGATCGGTAATGCGGTCGATGGCCTGGCGGGCACCGATGCATCAGCGACGTCTGCCTCTGGCGTGAAAGGCGCGCCGGCCGGCCTTGCCGCGGCGATGGACGGTGCGGCGGCGGATCGGTCGTCAGGCCAGGTCGCGCAGTCCGTTTCGGCTGCTGATCTGAAGCTCGCCAGCGATGCCACTTCCACCTCGGGCGCCTTGCCCAATGCGGCGCTGGCGAACCTGGCTGCGCTGTCGGTCGGTGCTGGCAAGTCCGAGGAACGGCCGAAAACAAGTACCTCGCTGGATGGTTTGACGTTGGGCTCCAGCACAGCCATCGCAGGCCAGGGGCCCTCCCATCTCGCACGATTGATCGACAGTCCGGCATCGGCCAGCGCCACCGTGTCGACTGCTGTCGGCGATCCAGGATTTCACGAGGCCTTGGCCGCCCAGGTCAGCGTGTTCGCGCGCGGCGGGCTGTCGAAGGCCGAGTTGCACCTGAATCCTGCCGAACTCGGTCCGGTGTCGGTCCAGATCACGATGAACGGCGACCAGGCGCGCGTCGATTTCGGTGCCGATCGGGCGCAGACCCGGCAGGCCATCGAATCGGGGTGGGCTGAACTGGCCACGTCGTTGCAGGATGCAGGCTTCACGCTCAGTGGCGGCGGGGTCTCAGAGCAAGCCCAACGGCAGGCGTCGCAACGTCAGGCACCGCCGCAGAACGGTCGGACAGATCGATCTGTGGTCGTGGATGAAGCGCCTGTGGCGTCGATCGTGGCGGCGCGGCCGCGGGCGGGGTCGGCGCTGGATCTTTACGCTTGATTTTTCTGCCTTGCTTGGGACCGCGCCGGGTCCCGCCCCGGCAGGCGGGTAACTTTCATTTGCGGGCCCAAATGAAAGTAACCAAAGCAAAGGGCCTCAACACCAGCCATTTGGTGACCACGCTTCGGCGAGAGGCGAACGGCTGAGGCTCTGGCACGAGAACCCAAACCGATGACCCGAAGGGTCGAGGCGTAGCGATAGCGAATGCTTGAACCTAAGCTAGGTAGCCGAGGCGGTCGCTCGGCAAGTGCCAATTCGCCCCGGTTTCCATCCCTTATCGACGCATCGCAAAGACGCTCCGTTTTGATAATGAATCGAATGTCGGCGTGGGGCCCTTCCACAGGGCGCCACCGACCTGAGACTCTCATCTGAAGGATTCGTCATGGCCACTGCAGCCGCTGCCCCTGTTGTCGATGCCACTGTCGTCGAGCCGAAGAAGGGCAAGAAGAAGCTGATCATCATCATCGCGGCGGTACTCGCGGTGCTGTTGATCGGCGGCGGCGTGACGGTCTACATGCTCAAGCAGAAAGCCGCTGCAGAAGCCGCTGCGGAGGCCGAGGATGGCGACGCCCCTGACGCCCAGGAAGAGCATGCCAAGAAGGACGAGCACAAGGCGCCGCCGGTCTTTGTGGCGCTGGATCCGTTCGTCGTGAATCTGGCCGATCGGGACGCGGAGCGTTTCGCCCAGATCGGCATCACGCTGCAGGTCGACGATGCGAAGTTTGCCGACGAATTGAAGCTTTACTTGCCAGCGGTTCGCAATGGCATCCTGATGTTGCTGGCCCACAAGACTTCCGCGGAGCTACTGGAGCGCAGCGGCAAGGAACAACTCGCTGCCGAGATCATGCGCGAGTCTGTCCGCCCGATGGGCATCATCATTCCGGTCGACGAACCGAGCGCCGACGCGGAGACCACCGACAAGCCGAAGAAGAAAAAGAAGAAGCCGGCTGAGCCCAACCCGATCACCAGCGTCAATTTCTCCAGCTTCATCATTCAGTGAGCGCACGGCACTCATGAATCAGCAGATCCTGTCGCAAGATGAAGTCGATGCCCTGTTGCAAGGCATCACCGGTGAGAGCCAGAAGCTCGAAACCGAAGACGTGCCCACCGAGGGCGTCCGCAGCTACAACATCGCCAGCCAGGAACGCATCGTCCGCGGCCGCATGCCGACGATGGAGATCATCAGCGAGCGCTTCGCCCGCAACATCCGCATCGGCCTGTTCAATTTCATCCGCAAGAGCCCCGAGGTGTCGATCGGTGGCATCAAGGTGCAGAAGTACAGCGCCTTCTTGCGCGAGATCGTCGTGCCGACCAACTTCAACATCGTCAGCGTCAAGCCGCTGCGCGGCAGTGGGCTGATCGTCTGCGACCCCACGCTGGTGTTTGCGGTCATCGACTCCTTGTTCGGTGGTGCTGGCAAGTACCACACGCGCATCGAGGGCCGCGATTTTTCGCCGACCGAGCTGCGCATCATCGCCCGGTTGGTCGACGTGATCACGACCGAGTACAAGAAAGCGTGGCAGGGCATTTACCCGCTGGAGCTCGAATACCAGCGTTCGGAAATGCAGCCGCAGTTCGCCAACATCGCGACACCCAGCGAGATCATGGTCGCGACCTCGTTCACGCTCGAGATCGGCGACTCGACCGGCACGATCCACTTCTGCATCCCCTACTCGACGCTGGAGCCGATCCGCGACGTGCAGGGGATG
>LNFM01012251.1_pt1 | contig 11320 bp, 6 predicted proteins | sample 596031 | NCBI WGS metagenome assembly LNFM01 (sample SAMN04254537, study PRJNA301005) | activated carbon metagenome | isolation source: dual media filters at the Ann Arbor, Michigan drinking water treatment plant | place: USA: Ann Arbor | reverse complement strand
CACCGCAGCGCAATGTGCATGGAATCCATAGCAGAAATGCGCATCGGCTGGAATACCCGATGGGCATCCAGCCATGCGCCGCAACGCAATCTGAGGCGGTCAGGGATTGAACGGGTCATATTCATGGATGACGCTGTCGGCATCGCCATCGAATTCGGCGGTGGGAACGGCGGCATAGCCATTACCGGCTTGGAACAGGGTAACGCAGACCATTAGTGTGCGGGCGAGGCTCCAGGCGTGACGCTGTGCGACGGTGAGTAACATGTACGAGCTCCTGTCTCGGAGCAGGGACCATCCCCGCTCGACAGGCCCCGGACAGACGGCGCAAAGCCGCAATCACCACGAAGGCGCAGACGCAGTGGCCGCACGCGCAGCGTAGCGGACCCTTTATGGGTTGATTGAGGTAGGCTTGGGGTCGGCCAACGGATTGGCCACGAAGAGCAGGGTGGGCCTTGCGTGGTCAACGAAGGAGCCGAAGTTCGGCACCAAGGGTTGAATGTCTAAATCTGGGACATTGCTGCCGATCGCCGACGTTTAAGGGAAAGTCCGACTACGCCGAAACCGGTCATCTGCGGAGCCGAGTAAGCCATCTGTCCTAATGTCCGAGCCTGGGACCTTCCGGAAGATCCGCTTCGGACGGGCCAAATGTAAAAGCTGCCCTCTGTTAAGGCCCATTGCCGAGCAGTGGAAGTTTCGGCTATTCCTCGCTAGCCGGCACCTTTCTTTTATCATGAGTTCAATGTAGCCACCGCCTTCCTAGGCAGCTACGCCAGTAGCCTCAGAATGCCAATATCACTTCGGGGGGCGATCAATGGCCGCGACTATTCGGTCAATCCACATTGAGAATTTTAGATCTATTCGTTCGCTGGATGCGGATTTGGCGCAGTTGGCGATATTTGTAGGACGCAATGACTGCGGCAAGTCCAACATCTTGCGCGCGCTCAACCTTTTCTTCAACAACCAGACCAATCCTGGCACTGATTTCGATTTCGAGGGCGATTACAATTTTTACGCGCCGGTGCGCGTGCGCAAGGCACGCGAGATCGTCGTTAGAGTCGAGATTTCCCTGCCAAGTAGCTATCATCGGACAAACGGCCACGTGATCGTCTGGACTAAGCGTTGGCGTGAAGACGGTCTGTGGAGCGAGGAATACGATTACTACGGCCAGAGGATCAGCCGCAACCGACGAGGTCAAGAGGTACGTGAGAATGTCGAAATCCCCGACAAGTCCAACGTCCACGCGCTGCTTCGCAAACTCGAGTTCGAATATGTTCCGGCCATCAAGGATGCGGAGTATTTCGACGACCTGCGCGGGCGCATCTATGGCATCATTTCGGACGTCGCAGCCCGCACCTTCCACGATTCGAGCGCAGCTTTCGAGCAATCGATCGGCGAACACCTTAACGAATTGACGACCAACATCTCGGCGTCGCTCGGTTTCCAGACACGGCTCGCCTTACCACGCGATCTCTATCATATCTTCGAGCGGCTCGATTTCCTGAGCGGCGAGAAATCGGTGTCGCTCAATAATCGCGGCGACGGTATCAAGGCGCGGCATATCCCATTGATCCTGCGTTTCATGGCCGAAAAGAAGGCCGAACTGCAACGGCGCGGCGGCCCGCCGATCAGCAGCATCTGGGCCTACGAAGAGCCTGAGAACAATCTTGAGATCGCCAGCGCGGTCCAGTTGGCCGACGAACTCTTGGCCCTATCCAAGGTGAACACGGCGCAGATATTGCTCACTACGCACTCGCCGGCATTCTACGACCTCGGCCAGCGCGAGAAAGCTGTGGTCCTGAATTTCGTGACTCGTGCCGCCGATCTCGACGGGACCGTGATCAGGTCCGACCCAACGGGGATCGACGAGAGCCTGGGCACCCTCGCGATGCTGGCGCCGCGCATTTCGGAAATGGTCGGCGAAGTTCGGGCGCAGGAAGCTGCCCGGCACGAAGCGGCCAGGCTAGCCGAACAGCACTGCCCCCGAATTTTCATTGAGGGCGAAAGTGACCGCATCATCCTGACCCGTGCATTACAGCTGTTCTTTCCACAGGCCGCGGAGGCTGTGCGTTTCGAGACGAAGCGCGACGGCGCAGGGCATCACTATGTGATCGACATGCTGATGGGCTGGCGCGCGCAGCACAAGCATCACCCTGATCGCCCTAAGGCCGTGGGTATCGTTGACAGCGATGCCAGCGCGGAAAAAAAAGCGTTCAATGACGGGCAAAACAACGTGCGCTCGGCAAAATGCTTTAGCTATCCCAAGCCTATGCTGCTGCGCGGCGCACTCGAAGCAGGCTTTCGAGTACCGGTTACTCTCGAGGTGCTTTACCCGCACGCGATTTGGGTCGACGCCCTTGCGCAAGGCCTCCTAGCACCGCGAGACCGGCTCAAAATCTATCCTGCCGCTTTGACCAATGCGATCCTCAGCGGCGAAGCACAACCCGGCGACGGTCTCGACGATGCTTGGGCGATTTTCGTTAGCCACGATTTCAGGTCGAACGTCAAAATCGCCGCAGCACAGCGGATCGCCGATCAGGGCGACGCGGCGGCCCGGGAAACGCTGTCGAACTTTCGCCCTATCCTCGCCGACGCCCTGACTTTCCTTGGCGTGATCGAACCGCAAAACGGCGGATAGTGTGCGATGGCCCATAGACAGCTACGACCATCGCTACATGAGCTGCCACCCGGCCCCGGTACAAAGTGCGAAGCAAGGACCTACAATGCGGCATGACTGCTCTGCTGGACAACGCCATCAACGCCCAATCGTCGATGGGCGGATATCCGTCATTTGGATCGGCACCACCGTGTTTAATGCCAAGCAGAAGGCGGAAGAAAGCTGGAAGATCGGCGGCAGACTCGCCTTCCATAGGATATTCCGTGGCCGACCGAGACACCAACGTTGCGCTGTCGGAAGTTATGCCTTTAATGTCGCCACAGCGGCCAATGCTCTTTATAACTTTCAAGTTTAAACAGGCGGCGCTCGACCGTGAAAATCAAGTCTGCTGCTATCCCGCGCGCTGCGTTCCACTACCAAGACCTCGTTGGCATCGAGACGCTGATCCGCTTCTTTCGTGACTCGCAGCTTTATGAATGGGTCGAGCTGGAGAGCGAAGATAAAGCCGCCCGATCGCTTGACGACGTTATCGCGAAACGCTGCGATGGGACTTTCGAGCTTACCCAGGTCAAATTTACTGTCGATGCCGATCGATATTCCCTGGAGTGGGATTGGTTGCTTGATAAGAGCGACGGGGGAACCTCGCTGCTCGGCAAGTGGTCACGCGCGTTCGCCCGGGTCGTCGAGCGCGGACCAGTCCACAGCGCGACACTCTGCACAAACCGCGTTGCTTCGCAGGCATTCGAGGCTTGCCTAGTCGGTGGCCGGGTAGATCTCGCCCGACTTTCGCCGGATCTTCGTGCTCGCGTTGAGGCCGAGTGCGGCGGGGTGACCGCCGCGGCGTCATTTTTCAACCTGTTCACCTTTTCAGACGGGCGGCCGAACCTGCCTGCCTTCGAGGCAAGCCTGCGCGATTTGCTCGTCCCCCACGATACCGACGCGCACGGGTGGCTACTGCTCCAGGATGAGGTGCGCCGATGGGCGACGAACCGAGGGCAGCCGCACCCTGACGGTAGAATCCTCCACGAGCATCTTGTTCAGATAATCTCCCGCAAACGGCCCCGCGCACTACGGCAGGATTTCCGGGTACCGGACGGCTACGAACCACCGCTCGTCGCCTTCAACGCCAAGGTGCGCGCTAGGCTGGCTGCATCAGGTGGAACAACCATCCTATGGGGGTCCCCGGGACGCGGAAAGAGCACCTACATCAGCTATCTGGCGGAATCTCTGCAGAAGGAGGACGCCGTGGTGCTGCGGCACCATTACTTCCTTCCCGGCGACGACGTAACAGTGCGGACATCATATTTCGAAGTCGCGGCCTCTTTGGTCGATCAACTGACCAGCCGATATCCCGCCCAGTCCAGAGGGGTTTCAGGTGAGGCACACGACTTGCGCAGCGACCTAGCGCGCGTCGCAGCCAGCCTCGAAAGGCCCATGTACGTCATCGTCGATGGCCTGGACCATGTCTGGCGGGATACTCAGCGGGTCGATCAGCTTGATCACCTGTTCAACGTTCTGCTGCCGCTTCCGCCTAATATGCACCTGATCGTCGGGACACAGCGCGTTTCTGGCAATCAACTGCCTACGCGCATGCTTTCCCTCGCCAGAGAAGACGATTGGGTCGAAATCCCGCCGATGGAGGAGGCCGCTGTCCATCGCTGGCTCCAGCGCCAGGATGCGGACCGACTACTCGTGATCGAGGAAGGCTATCACCCGCGAAGCGAGCGCGTGGACGAAATCGCGGCCGCGCTTTCGGTCGCAAGCGGCGGGCATCCGCTCTATTTGATCTACGCACTCGAGAGCCTCATCCGCCTCAGTCGGCCGATCGATGCCGATGCGGTGAGACAGTTGCCCTCGTGTCCGGATGGGAACATTATCACCTATTATGCGGGTCTCTGGAGCCGCATCGACGCTGCCTCCCGCGACATTCTTCACGGGCTGGCGGGCTCCGGATTTTTCTGGCCCGCCTTCGGGATCCGGCAGTGTTTCGGACCGCATGACGCCGTCGCCTTCCTTCTCGAGCCCCGGCGCGGCGGGATGGTGCCGTTTCATGCAAGCCTTTTCGCATGGGTTCGGGAGCGCCCCGACCACGCGGATGCGATTGTCGCGCTCTTGCCAAAAATCTCGGCATGGCTGGAAACGGATGCGCCACCCTATTGGAGATGGGGCTGGCTGTGGCTGATACAGGCGCGTGTCGGGAAGAGCGACCCGCTGAGCGAAGGCGCCAATCGCGCCTGGGCCGTGGATTCGCTCGGCGTTGGATGGCCGGATGCTCACCTTTCAGCCGTCTTCAGTATGGCCGAGCGTCAGACCTTCGAACAGGGCGATTTTCCGCGAACGCTGACACAGCGCGGCGTGAAGACGCGGCTCGCGAATGCTCCTGACTATCAAGCCCGCAACTATCCTCTGTTTCGGGCAGTGGCCATCGAAGCGGCGGCGAACTGGCAGCAACTGGGTAATCACCTAGATGCGATAGCGAGCCTTGGTGAAGCCGACATCGCGGCGTTGGCAAGATACACTCGTTCGCCCTTCAATGCCGAGGTCCATGCCGAATGTCTGGCGGAGCTGCGCCGCCGAATCAGGACCTGGATCGACTTGCGGCACCGGCCGGGCGACGAGTTCGAAGGTCTCGTTCGCCACTACATCGATGTCCTCGCCATTGCGGGTGAGGGGGGCTTCGCCGACAAGATCCGGTTCCTGCGAGGTTTCAGAGATCCAGGACCTTATTTCGAGCGCTATGTCGATCGCTTGGCCGAGGCCGGGATGCTCGAAGGACTGCACGCAATCCGCCTCCTACTCGGAGGCAAGCGCTGGACCGAGCTTCGACGCCGCTGCGACGTCGAGATGTTGCGGGCAGCTTGGCGCGCCCAAGCGAACCCGGATACCTTGAAGCTTCGCCGAGCTTCTACTGAACCTATTTTCGCGGCGCGCCATGCGTGGCTGGGGCGCGGTCGGGTGAAGAGCCTCTCTGCGACTCCGCTTCCGCAACCTCTTCGAGGAGACGGACAGCAGGGCAGCGCCGTCAGGCCGACCGAAACGTTTTTCGCCGACATTTTCTGGACGACGCTTTACGCCGAGCGTTCAGGGGACACCGCGGCGGTTGCGCCCTTCGCCGTGATGAATCGCGAAGCAGGATGGATCGTCGAAGCAATCGATTGCCTAATGGCAACGGCACGCGACGTCGCGCGCGGTGACCTGCCTTGCGACATGTCGGCACTCTACGCCGGCGCCGGTGCAGTTGCGGAGCAGCGACGGTCTTCACCCGACGACCGGGAGATGTTCGACTATTTCTCTTTTCGAAAGAGCCTCTTGTCGATCGGTCTCGACCTCCAGATGCTGGGCGGCGAAGCGGATCGGCAACCGCTGGTATCGGGAGAGGCGCTCGCGTCGGCCCGCGGTTCGGTTCACTGGGCGGACGAGGTGTTTCTCGAGCAAGTAGCCGACAAAAATCGGAAATTGCTGGATCCAGCCGCCGCCAGGCTTTTCGCGGACGAACTCGCAGACCGGTTCTCGAGTGAGCTGTCGGAGTTCAACGAACGCGCCGAATATTGGACCTGGTTGGCCGCCTTTGCTCTCGCCCACAGCTTGGACGGGTCTGGTAGGTTCGTGCGGCGCGCAGCCGACTGCCTTCTCGGCTACGGTTACCGCCGAGACACAAGCGTAATCGACGCGATCGAGTCCGTTGAAGCGGTCGCGATAGTAACGGGCGCAAACACGGGTCGCTGGCTGCGCAAGCTGGCGCCCTTTGTCGAAGCTATGCACGATTTCACCGACGGGGACGGCAGCGATTTCGTGCGCTCGACCTTCATAAGGGTGATGGCATCGACCAAGCCTGACTTCCTTCCCCGAACCTATCGTCACCACCTGTCGAGAGACGACTGGAGCTTGGCTGACAAGGTCCTACGAAACGCGCTGAAGCTGATCAAACTCGACAGCTCGCAGGGCCGAGCTCTAGCGAGCACGATCACCGATCACGCGGCTTTGCGCGTCTTGCAGGAACGAGGCGTCGGCGACCCGAATGTCGCTTCGATATTTGAGCGCCAGCTCGATTTTCTTGGGGGCATGCCAATTCCGCCTCGCGAACGGCAGTACACGCCTATGCCGCCCGACGACCCGAAGGCCGTTGCGGCCGCGCTTCCCAGCAAATTCCCACCGGGCCGCTTCGCGCAATTTGTTAAAGTCGCTGGGGAGCGTGGTGTCGGTTTCGAGACCAAGCGCCGTTTGAATAACGATTGGCTACGCCACTGGGCCGCCAAGGGGAAGGCACTTCCTGCATTGCGCGCCATCGAGACGCACCTAATCGAGCAAGAGAGCGGCACCGAACTGGACGAGCTTCTCGATACCGCCTTCGACGTCAGCCTCGACTACGAAGGGATGGAAGCCGCATGGCCCTGGATCGTGCGCGCTCATGTCCATCGACGGGGTTGGTCGAGTGATTGGAGTGGCAAGGAAGCGATCCTTGCGCGGCTCGAAAAGATTGCGAAACACTATCCGGATAGGTGGCAGACGTTTATTGCCGAATCCTCAGCGCCGCCGCCATATTGGGCGCGGCAGGACAGCAGCTTTTCAATAGGTCACAAGTATCTCGTGAGATTCTTGGTGATGATCGGCCAAACTGAACGCGCCGTCGCCGCGACCGACGCCCTAATCGACGGCCTGATAGCGGAGATCAGCGACCAGCCCGTCGGAGCCACTTCATGGCTGACATGACCGATCAATCGCGCATCGCACTAGACTTGCTTCTCGGGCGCCTCCGCTGGCCGGTGCCCATGGTTCGATGGCGCGCTGCCCGCGCCCTGCGCGATCTTCTGGAAGATCCCCTCACACGGACGCACACCGAGCGCGCGCTCCTCGACGAGCTCAGCAACTGCCGGACGGAATATCGCGCTTGCGAGATTCTGACGATCTTCCTGTGCACGTCGCCCGGCGCGCGCGCGCGCGATGCCGATATTCTCGCCAGCCTTACCGCTCCGTCGATCACAGCGGAAATTCTGCTACGGCACATATGCGGACATGACACGAACGTCGACTGGCACAGCGGCCATTCCGGGGCCGCCCCGGCGGACTATAAGGCGACGCAATACTTCAAGGACTTCCGTACCTCTCACGCGCCGCCGCGGATGTCCGACAACATTTTTCATTTTCAGAAGCGAACCGGCCGCCCCTTCTTCCGCCAGTGGGCATGGGAATGGGAGCGCCTGACCGAAGTCACTGCGGCTCCCCATACGAATTACCCTTATCACTTCGACGATTTTGGCGAGGTCCGGTCCGGACTGCATGGCCACTATCAGCAGAGCCAGGCGGATATCTATCGCTCCGCCTATCTGCGTTGCTTCGCCTTCGCGGTTGACCAATGGGACGTGCCCGCGCAAGCGGTCGCGCATTACTGCGCTGAGTTCCTGCCCATCGCGGCCGGACTTTTCGATCTCGATCCGGTCCAGCGTCCCGCTTGGCTCAGCCGCCTGCCCGAGCAATGTGCGTCCGGTGAGATTTCGCTCCAAGCGGCGGCCGAAGCGATCCTAGCCGCCGCTGACCTTGCTGGCGAGCCGGCATTGTCGATGCACGTCCCTTTCAACCCTGAAGTCGAACCGTTCGGATATTTGAGAATTACTGGTTATCTCGCCGAGCCCGGATTCGAACTCGGAGAGGTCGTGCCGGAACCTCCCGCTGATTTCATGCCGACGACGGATGGCCTGGCGTTTCGGGGCCCACTGCCGACCGACACGAAGGAGCGTGGCCGAGTCGCTGGCCGCGCTGGAACGGCTGTCTCGACCGTCTCCAATCTCATCCCGCTTCCTTTTGGACAATGGCAGGGTTTCTTCGGGCGGGCTGGGATGCCCGTTCCTGCCGCCGTCATTGGCGGCATCGACGCCTCGATCGACGTCGCGACCAACATGCTTTTGGTGGAAGACCCGCAGGGGCCGATTGCTACCACTCGGTATTGGCTCGATCACTGGTCCCCTCGCGAGCCGAGCGATGGCGCGACACCTTGCGGTGCCGTCTGCGTCGTGAATGAAATGCGCCTTCGCAGAGCTTTGGAAACCACGAGCGCCCGCCTTTTTTGGATAGCCCAGATTCGTCTTTGGCGGCGTGAGAAGGACCATGAACCTTACGTCCTACTGGAGGAGCACGTCGGATTTTGGGCTCGCAGGGAATAAGCGGCCCGCGGCGCGATGAGAATTGGTGCCCGGATCGTTAAACCGCGACGTTTGCGCTGCACCGAAGGTCCGACGAGCAACCTAAATGTATGACCGCTAACAGGCGTTAAAAATTTGAGGCATGAGCGGCATCTTTGTTGGCGCCTTCCACGGTATCCTCAGACTGATGCCAGCGGCAAGTTTCGGCGCGAGCAGACGTTCGCCGTGATGCACTGAAACGTCTTACTCTCGGTCGAGAGCGGTAAGCGGCAGCTGGACGAAGCAACTGTTTCCGAGCATCGTCGAGCATGTGGGGCTCGGGATGAAGCGGCATTGGAGAGGCGAAGATTCCTGCTAGCGAACGAGCGAGGCGGGCCGTTCAGCGACCGACCGGTGGCGGACGATTAAACCTTGCAGGGCCAATCTAGAGGAACAGTCGTGCCGGTACTCTTTTGCAATATCTCTTGGATGAAACATTACGCTGGCAGAACATCGAAGGACCCACCGCTTGGGGGTGGCGGATTCCCCGTGGCTGAAGGCTATTGCGGCGAGGAATGTAATTTCGTGCCGTGCGAGGACGGCTTTGTATACGGTCACTTCGAGACGATTAAAGGGGAAGAAGACCGTCAGGTTCGGATTGAACGCCTCGGTGCCAGCCTCCCGGATACCCAAGTGGACGGTGTCGATATTGTCTGGACCGCGCCGACCAGGGGAAACGATCCGCGCACAGTTGTTGGTTGGTCGAGGAACGCGACCCTGTATCGTCATCGCGAGCTGTTTGGCGATGATTTCCCCTCCGAGCAGCACCGTCGAGATGAGATAGGATCCTATCGTGTCCGCGCCAGGAACGAAGACGTGTTCCTACTCCCAATGAAGCAGCGGCGCATGAACCTTGAACGCGGCCCAGGTTGGAGCGGCCAAGCGAGCTGGTGGTACGCGGACGACACCACGGATGTCGCGGCAGCCGAATTTGTTACAGCCGTTAAAGCGATGATGAACACAGGCGGCGTTCCGTCTGTCCTGACCCGACCGAGGAATCGCAAGGCTGGCCGCAAGGGGCGCGCTGGCGCCGCCGCGCGCGATCCTTACCAGCGCTACATCGCAGAGTACGAGGTCGTGATACATCCGCGGCACGATAAGCTGCAGGAGCAATTTAAAGCATATCTTTCCGGCCAGTACGACGAGATCGACTTTCCGGCCTGCGTTCGCGACGATATACGCTATGTCGTAAAGGGTGGTCCAGGCGTCATGGTGGAGGTTAAGCCGACCGACGCCGCGACTCTCCGGTACGCGATCCGCTCTGCCATCGGTCAACTATTAGATTACCGCCAAGATCAGCGCTGGACTGGCCGCCAATTGATAGTCGTTGAAACGAAGGTAGAAGTCGAAGATGACCTCCGACTAGCCTTTGATAATGGCTTTGGTCTGGCTTGGCCGTCGAGGAGAGGGTTCACGGTTCGATGGCCTGACTGACGCGGTGCCTCAAGAGCGGCTGAATAACCGACCGCTTTTCATGCTACTTGGATTTTACATTAAGACAATTGCTCGCATAGCAGCCTGTTTGGGTTATTTCAGGTGGACGGCAGGTTCCAGCGGGAGCCGATGTTCAATCCGCGACCGACGAATGGCATGAGTTGGGTCGCGAGCTGCTGTTGCTAAGGGAGATAGAGTCGCTGTAATTAGGGCCCACAGTTCTCACTCGATCGCCCAAACCGATATCCCCATCTTCCGAGCCTTGTCGATTAGGTTGGCGTTGATGCCATTGCCCGGACAGGCGACCACGGCCTTGGGCAGAGCTTCGAGCATCTGGTCATTGCGCCGGAACGGTGCGGCCTTCTTGAAGCGCCCCCAGTCCGGTCGGAACGGGACATGGGTGATCTTGCGATTGCGCGCCCAGAGCGAAGCGATGTGTTCGCCGCCGGTGGGGTTGCCACCGTGGAACAGGACCATGTCTGGATATTTGGCGAGCACCTTGTCCAGGACGGCCCATATCCGGGTGTGGTTTTGATACTCTGGGCCGGATGTAAACGCGATGCGGGTTCCTACCGGCAGCAGCGGTTCGGTCTCAGAGCGACGCTTGGCAGCGAGAAAGTCGCGGCTGTCGATCATGGCTGCGGTCAGGGTGCGATGATTGACCAGTGATCCGGTGCGCGGGGTCCAGGCTTTGCGGAAATGTGCTTCGAACTGGTCTCCGGCGGCATCACGCATAAATTCCATCGCATTGCGGCGTTCGATCAGACCGATGCCTTCGCGAAGCAGGCGCTCAAGTTTGACCGATTTGACTTCCGAACCATCCTGCTCGCGCTGGCTGCGCTTCTGGGCGTCTTCATTGTCGTCGAGCTCGCGCTGAATGCGGCCTTCGGCGCGGTGGAAGAGGTTGGCGAGCGACCAGCACAGGTCCTCCAGATCGGGTTCGAGTCTGGTGTCGATCATGGTGGCGATGAGAGCATCGAACATGTCGGCGACGGCGCCAGTGGCGATGCGCTCTTCGGGGAGCGGTCGCGGGTCGGCTTCGTCGGAGAAGGGGCGATAGCCGTAGAGGGCGATTTCATCGAGGAGATGGGCGGTG
>LNFM01012250.1_pt1 | contig 11320 bp, 9 predicted proteins | sample 596031 | NCBI WGS metagenome assembly LNFM01 (sample SAMN04254537, study PRJNA301005) | activated carbon metagenome | isolation source: dual media filters at the Ann Arbor, Michigan drinking water treatment plant | place: USA: Ann Arbor | reverse complement strand
CGGAAGATGGGCGTGAGCAGCGGCATGAGCGCGATCGACAGCAGGATGCCCGCGAAGGGCACGCCCCACAGCACGGACAGCGCGCTGCCGTCGATATCCGCTGCAACGGCCAGGCCTGGCAATACCCCCAGAAGACCGGCCAGGGCCAGTCGGCGCACATTCTTCATTCTTTTGTCTCCTTGATTTTTGTAGATTGTTTTGTTGATTCTTTTGTCGAGCCACCCAAGCGGGGCGCGGGCGCTCAGGGCGAAGCAGGTATGTCAAACACCTGCCGCAGGTAGGCCAGGTACTTTTCGTCATCGCACATGCCTTTGCCCGGGGTGTCCGAGAGCTTGGCCACCGGCTGACCGTTGCAGCGCGTCATCTTGATGACCACCTGCAAAGGCTCATGCGCAGGCGGGCTCCCGAGGTCGTTGGTCAGGTTGGTGCCAATGCCGAAGGCCAGCTGACAGCGGCCGCGGAACTGCTGGTACAGCTCGATGGTGCGCGGTACCGTGAGGGCGTCGCTGAAGATGAGGGTCTTGGTCAGCGGGTCGACGCGGTTCTTGCGGTAGTGCTCCAGCAGGCGCTCGCCCCAGGCAAACGGGTCGCCGCTGTCATGCCGCGCACCGTCGAACAGCTTGCAGAAATACAGGTCGAAGTCGCGCAGGAAGGCGCTCATGCCATAGACATCCGACAGCGCAATGCCCAGGTCGCCCCGGTATTCCTTGGCCCAGATCTCAAAGCCGAAGACCTGGCTATCGCGCAGCCGCGGGCCCAACGCCTGGCAGGCCTGCAGGTATTCGTGCGCCATGGTGCCCAGCGGTGTCACGCCCAGCTTCATGGCGTACAGCACGTTGCTGGTACCGGCAAACTGCCCCGGCCCGGCGGGTGCGCCGGGGCGGCGGTCGCCTGTGCCCAGGCGCGCGACCAGCACGCGCAGCACCTCTTCGTGCCAGGCGCGACTGAATCGTCTGCGCGTGCCGTAGTCCGCAATCTTGAGCTCGGCAAGCCCCTCGGCCTGCAGTTGCGCAATCTTGGTGTCGAGCCGGCGGCGGCCTTCGGGAAAGTCGGGCACCTTCTGCGTGTTGCGGAAGTACACCTCGTTCACGATGGCTAGCACCGGGATCTCGAACAGGATGGTGTGCAGCCAAGGCCCCTGAATGGAAACATCAATTTCGCCGCTGGGCAGCGGGGTAACGGTGATGTACTTCTCGTTGAGCTTGAACAGCCCGAGGAAGTCCACGAAGTCGCTCTTGATGAAACGCAGGGACCGCAGGTAGGCCAGTTCGGCGTCCTGAAAGTGCAGGCTGCACAGCGAGCGGATCTCGTCGCGGATCTCGGACACGAACGGCGCCAGCTGCACACCCGGGTTGCGGCACTTGAATCGGTACTCCACCTGCGCACCCGGAAACTGGTGCAGCACAACCTGCATCATGGTGAACTTGTACAGGTCAGTGTCGAGCAGGCTGGTGATGGTAATGGACTGGGCGGGCTGGCGTTCCGCGGGCCGTGCGGCAAAGCGTGAAAGTGTAGACCGGCCCTGCGCCCGGCACATACCCCGGAGAACCCCCGGCAGCCTGCCCAGACGGGCGTAAAAAAGAGCACAGAGCGGCGGAAAACGCGTACTGGTGCGGCCTTGGCCAGACGTTGACGGATCACTGACAACCGGTGTGCCGCAAATGCCTGGCAGTGCGAGCGCGCAACTGCCCCAGCAAGTGGCAACGCCGACGATCAGGGCTTGACCAGCGCCTGCAGCACCTCACGCAGCGCCGCAGGCACGGGCACGGGGCGCCGCGTGGCGCGGTCTACGTAAACATGGATGAAATGCCCGGCCGCGGCAGAAAGCGGCTCGCCCTGCGCAAACAGCCCTACTTCATAGCGCACGCTGGAGCCACCCAGCCGCGCCACGCGGATGCCTGCCTCCACTGTCTGCGGGAAAGCCAGCGGGGCAAAGTAGTTGCACTGCGTCTCGATGACGAGGCCGATGGTCTCGCCCGCATGGATGTCCAGAACGCCCTGGTCGATCAGGTGCGCGTTGACTGCCGTGTCGAACCAGCTGTAGTAGACGACGTTGTTGACATGCCCGTAAACATCGTTGTCAGCCCAGCGCGTGGTGATGGGACGGAACACCGCGTAAGCGTCACGCGGCTGAGGTGCGGGGCGCGCGGCTGCTGGCGTTGAAGCAGGAGTGCTGGCAGAAGTCATGGCCGCACATTCTGCCAGCGCTGGTAGTACTGCAGGGCCACCTGCCAGGTCGTCGTCTGCGCGCGCAGCGTGTCCTCCAGGTCGCGGCCGTAGCCGCCTGCCATGGCCAGCACCAGCGGCACGCGCCGGTGCCAGGCCCAGTCGAACACGCGGCGGTCCCGTGCCTCCAGGCCGTCGTGCGTCAGCGCAAGGCGGCCCAGCCGGTCGCCCTCGTGCGGATCGGCGCCTGCGAGATAGAAGACCAGCTGCGGTGCAAACCGCTGCTCCAGCGCGCCCAGCGCCTGCTCCAGCGCGAGCAGGTATTCGTCATCGCCGCAGCCATCGGGCAGTTCCACATCCAGATCACTGGGCTCCTTGCGGAACGGGAAGTTGCGAGCCCCGTGCAGCGACAACGTGAACACCGAGTCGTCGCCGTGGAAGATGTGGGCGGTGCCGTTGCCCTGGTGTACGTCGAGGTCGATCACGGCGACCTGCAGTGGCTGTGCGCCCGCACCGCGGCGCGGCTGCTCGGCCTGCATCAGCCGCGCAGCCACAGCCACGTCATTGAACACGCAAAAGCCGCCGCCCTTGTGGGCGTACGAGTGGTGGGTGCCCCCTGCCAGGTTGCCCGCAATGCCATCGCGCAAGGCAGCCCGACTGGCATGGACGGTCGCGCCTACCGACCGCCGCGCGCGTTCTGCCATGGCGGGAGACCATGGGAAACCAATCTCGCGCTGCGCGGCGGCGGGCAAGGTACCGTGCTCGATGTCGTCGATGTAGGCCGGGTTGTGCACCAGTGCCAGCTCAGCATCGGATGCCGGAGGAGCCACCTGCATGGCCACCCCGGGCAGGTGCGCCGCCAGCCGATCGCGCAACATTCGGTACTTGGCCATGGGAAAGCGGTGGCCCTCGGGAAGTGGCAGGACAAACTGGTCAGCGTAGTAGGCATGCATAGGCGCTCGATTTTGGCGGGGCCCCTTTAACTGAGGGGAGCGCTCTAATTTGCTGCAGCGCAACATAAAGTGGTTGCAATACGCCGCCAGCTCCGTAGAATCGCACCTATGCTGCACTGCAACATGACTGCAAGGTCGAGGCAAGCGCAGTTGTCTGTAACCACCCCGGGCCCCGTGCCCTGCATTTCTGGAGATATCACATGACGCTGACCGCTGAACAGATCCTGGCCTCGCACAAAGCCAACATCGAAACCCTGTTTGGTCTGACCACCAAGGCCTTCGAAGGCGTGGAAAAGCTGGTTGAACTGAACGTGACTGCATCGCGCGCCGCCCTGTCGGAAGCCGCTACCCACACCCAGGCCGTCCTGGGCGTGAAGGACGCACAAGAACTGCTGGCCCTGCAAGCCGGCCTGTTCCAGCCTCTGGCTGAAAAGACCGCTGCTTACAGCCGCCACCTGTACGACATCGCTTCGGGCACTGGCGCCGAATTCGGCAAGGCATTCGAGTCGCAGACTACCGATGCCCAGCGCGCATTCACCAACCTGGTGGACAGCGCCGCCAAGAACGCTCCCGCCGGTTCCGAAACCGCCGTGGCCGTGATGAAGAGCGCCGTGTCGGCTGCCAACAACGCTTTCGAATCGGTCCAAAAGGCCGTCAAGCAAGCGTCTGACGTGGCTGAAGCCAACTTCAACGCAGTGGCCAGCACCGCTGCCAACGCAGCCAAGACCGCTGCTCCACGCAAGCGCTGATTTGCTGGGACGGGCCTGCGGTCTGGAGCGCACACTCTAGACCGCGTTCAGGGATTACCCTCATAATGGCCCCATCGCTGCAACGGTGTTGCAGCATCCAGTTGTCTCCTTGGATCCCCTCGAGACCCCCGTTTCAGGGATCCTTTCAAAGCCCGGCTTCCGCCGGGCTTTTTTTTCGCCTCGGGGTGACCCATCCTGAACAGATGGGCCCACGAACGCGACCAGAGACGTCCACCGACTGATGAACGATACCGAAACATCGTCCCCTGAAATCCTTAAACGCAGCACGTATTACGAATAATTCGCGTTTGCTTTATCATCACGGGAGTAACAACAGAAAGTAGCCCTTATGCCGAAGACCTTGAAAGCCTTGTTGACCGCTTGCGCCCTGGCAGCTGCAGCCGGCGCCGTATCCGCCCAGGAACAGGTTGTGAACCTGTACTCGGCGCGCCACTATTCCACCGACGAAGCGCTCTACAGCGGCTTCACCAAAGCCACTGGCATCAAGATCAACCGGGTGGACGCTGACGACGCGGGGATCCTCGCCCGCCTGAAGGCGGAAGGCAGCGCCTCGCCGGCCGACGTGATCCTGCTGGTGGACGCAGCCCGTCTGTACAAGGGCGAGGTCGATGGACTGTTCCAGCCGATCAAATCGAAGGTGCTCAACGAAGCGATCCCGGCCCAGCTGCGCAGCGTCCCCACAGCGGACGGCGGTGTGTCCTGGTTCGGGCTCTCTACGCGCGCGCGGGTGATTGTGTACAACAAGGTCAAGGTCCAAAAGGCGGACGTGGATACCTATGAAGAACTGGGCGATGCCAAGAACAAGGGCAAGCTCTGCATCCGTTCCGGCTCGCATCCTTACAACCTGAGCCTCTTCGGGGCGGTGATGGAGCATGTGGGCGAACAAAAAACCGAGGCATGGCTCAAGGGCGTGGTGGCCAACCTTGCTCGCGCGCCCAAGGGTGGTGACACGGACCAGATCAAGGCTGTAGCCGCCGGTGAGTGCGATATCGCAGTGACCAATACCTATTACCTTGCACGCCTCATGCGCTCGACCAAAGTAGAAGACGTCGCGATGGTCAACAAGGTCGGGGTGGTCTTCCCCAACCAGGACACGTGGGGCACCCACGTGAACATCTCAGGAGGCGCAGTGGCACGCCATGCCAAGAACTCGGCGAACGCGATCAAGTTCCTGGAGTACCTCGCAAGTGCAGAAGCACAAAACTATTTCGCCAACGGCAACAACGAGTGGCCCACAGCCAAAGGGGTGAGCATCGAGAATCCGGCGCTCAAGGCCATGACGGGAGGTACCTCTTTCAAGAGCGAGACTATCCCGATCAGCGCTGTCGGCGCCAACACCACCAAGGTTCAGCAGATGCTGGACAAGGTGGGTTTCCAGTAAGCAACGGCCGCAACGCCGTCTTCCAGACAGCCCCAAGTCAAGCCCGGCAAGTCCGGGCTTTTTTGCGTTTGCCGACGACGGTACCGTAAGCCATAATTTACGTTTACGTCAACGTCATATCAAGGAGCAAGAAATGGACATCAAGGGCAAGGTTTTTATCGTCACCGGTGGGGCGTCAGGCTTGGGCGAAGGCACCGCGCGCATGCTCGCATCGCAGGGCGGTACAGTGGTCATTGCCGACATGCAGGCGGAAAAAGGCGAGGCAGTCGCTCGTGACATTGGCGGCGCATTTCTCACCTGTGACGTCAGCCGGGAGGATGACGCGCAGGCAGTGGTGGCCAAAGCCGTATCCATGGGCAAACTCATGGGCCTTGTGAACTGCGCCGGAATCGCGCCCGCAGAGAAAACGGTTGGCAAGAACGGCGCCCACGCCCTCAGCCTCTTCAGCAAGACGATCACGGTGAACCTGATCGGCAGCTTCAACATGATTCGCCTGGCTGCAGAAGCCATGGCCAAGAACGAACCCGAAGCGACTGGAGAGCGGGGCGTACTGATCTCGACCGCCAGCGTCGCGGCATACGACGGACAAATCGGACAGGCAGCGTATGCCGCCTCGAAAGGTGGCGTCGTGGGCATGACGCTCCCCATTGCACGGGATCTTGCACGCAATGGCATTCGCAACATGACAATTGCCCCCGGCATCTTTGGGACGCCCATGCTTTTCGGCATGCCCCAGGAAGTGCAGGACGCGCTCGCAGCGGGCGTCCCGTTTCCCAGCCGGCTTGGCACGCCGCAGGACTATGCGAAGCTGGTGAAACACATGTTTGAGAATGACATGCTCAACGGAGAAGTCATTCGGCTCGATGGAGCAATTCGCCTTGCGCCCCGTTGAAGAATTGCTCTGAAATAGACATCTGCCAGCGCCTGTCTAACGGGCGCTAGTGGTTGTTTTGGACCTTACATGGGACAGGTCCGCACAGCAGTGCAACGAGCGAAGCGCAGATACAACCAATGCCTAAGGGGACCGCCGCACCCGCACAGGACTGCACACAACAAAAAACCGCTGCAGCCTTGCGACTGCAGCGGTTTACATCTGGCGGAGTGGACGGGACTCGAACCCGCGACCCCCGGCGTGACAGGCCGGTATTCTAACCAACTGAACTACCACTCCTGGCAGGCAGCTTTCGCTTGCATCTTTTCAATACAAGCCAAGCGCTACAACTTGGCGACCCCACGGGGATTCGAACCCCGGTACTCACCGTGAAAGGGTGATGTCCTAGGCCTCTAGACGATGGGGTCAAAACCTTGGAACTAACCGAACTAACTTCTCAAACTCTGTGGTGGAGGTAAACGGGATCGAACCGATGACCTCTTGCATGCCATGCAAGCGCTCTCCCAGCTGAGCTATACCCCCACTGAACGACGCCACTCACACTGTGTTTGTCGTCATCTCCTGAGCCTTGAATTATAGACAGATTTTTAGCGATTTCGCAAACGCGCTACAACTTTTTCGCGGCCCACGAGCTCCAGCACCGCGTCGACGGACGGCGTGTGGGCAGTGCCTGCCGTCAGCACACGCGCAGGCATGGCCAGCTGGGGCATCTTGAGGCCCTGTGCGGTCAGCACCTGCTTGAATGCGGCACTGATCGAAGCCTTGTCCCAAGCACACGCCGACAGCGCATCAGCCAGCGCGTCCAGCGCCGGAGCGATGGCCGCGGTGACATGCTGAGCGCGTTCGGCTGGGTCCGCACTGACGTCGCCATAGAACACATGAGCCCAATCGGCCAAGGCCACCGTGGTGTCGCAGCGGTCCTTGAACAGCGCGCAGATGCGGGCCAGGCGGCCATCGTCGACTTCGTGCTGCGACACACCGCGCTGCAGCAAACGAGGCGCCACCAGCGCCGCCAGGGCTTCGTCCGCCAGCGCTTTCATATGCTGCGCGTTGACCCAGCGAAGCTTCGCTTCATCAAACTGCGCTGCGCTACGGCCGAGGTGGTCCAGATTGAACCACTGCAGGAATTGCTCGCGGCTGAAGATCTCGTCATCGCCGTGACTCCAGCCCAGGCGGGCCAGGTAATTGAGCATCGCGTCCGCCAGATACCCCTCGTCGCGGTATTGCGTGACAGGCTTGGCGCCGTTGCGCTTGCTCATCTTCTCGCCCTGCTCGTTCAGCACCGTGGGCAAGTGGGCATACACCGGAGGCTCCTTGCCAAGGGCGCGGAAGATGTTGATCTGGCGCGGCGTGTTGTTCACGTGGTCATCGCCCCGAATCACATGGGTGATCGCCATGTCGATATCGTCCACCACCACGCAGAAGTTGTAGGTGGGCGTACCGTCGGGCCGCGCAATCACGAGGTCATCGAGTTCGTCATTGCTGATTTCGATACGTCCCTTGACCTTGTCATCCCACGCCACGACGCCGCCCTGCGGATTCTTGAAGCGCAGGACCGGCTGCACACCCTCTGGCACGGCAGGGAGCTGCTTGCCATTCTCGGGACGCCAGGTTCCGTCATAGCGGGGTTTCTCCTTGGCCGCCATCTGCCGCTCGCGCAGCGCATCCAGCTCGGCCACGCTGGTGTAGCAGGGATAGACATGCCCGGCGGCCTGGAGTTGCGCGAGCACCTCCTTATAGCGGTCCATGCGCTGCATCTGGTAGAACGGGCCCTCGTCGGGATCCATGCCCAGCCAGGACATGCCTTCCAGGATCACATCGACAGCTGCCTGGCTCGAGCGCTCGAGGTCGGTGTCTTCGATGCGAAGGATGAAGTCGCCGCCGGTCGCCCTTGCAAAAGCCCAGGGGTACAGCGCCGAACGGATGTTGCCCAGATGGATGAAGCCCGTGGGCGACGGGGCAAAACGGGTGCGTACGCGACCCGTGTTATGGGAGGTTTGGTCAGTCATAAATGTTGCCATGCGCCTGTGCGCTGGCCCCTGATCGGGGCGATTGAAAACGATGATGCCGGAAACACATCGGCAATGCCCGGGGGGTGAACCCGATCCGCATGCTGACCGGGCCGGCCAGCCGTGTCAGGCAGTCTGTGCGTTGGGCAAGGCCAAGCGCGAAGTGTCCTCTTCGCCCTCTTCTGCGCCGCTGCGCCCTTCGTTCAGGCTGGCAATGCCCTCAGCCGTAATGTCGCCTGTGACATAGACTCCGTCGAAACACGATGCATCAAAACCGGAAATCGCGGCATTGAGCGAACCGACAGCCCTTTTCATGCCGTCCACGTCTTGATATATCAGTGCGTCACAGCCAATGGCCTGCCGGATCTCTTCGACCGTACGCCCGTGGGCTACCAGCTCACTGCTGGTGGGCATGTCGATGCCATAGACGTTCGGGTAGCGCACCGGCGGGGCTGCGCTGGCAAGGTACACCTTGCGAGCTCCGGCATCGCGCGCCATCTGCACGATTTCGCGACTGGTCGTGCCGCGCACGATGGAGTCATCGACCAGCAGCACGTTGCGGCCTTTGAATTCGCTGCCAATCACGTTGAGCTTCTGGCGCACAGACTTCTTGCGAACGCCCTGCCCCGGCATGATGAATGTGCGGCCTACGTAGCGATTCTTGACAAAGCCCTCGCGGTACGGAATGCCCAACAAATGGGCTAGCTGCGTGGCGCTCGGCCGGCTTGACTCCGGAATTGGAATGATGACATCAATCTCGTTCGGTGGCACGGTGGACACCACGCGCTTGGCCAGGGCTTCGCCCAGGTTGAGCCGGGCTTGGTACACCGAGATGCCATCCAGCACCGAGTCGGGACGCGCCAGGTACACAAACTCGAAAATGCAGGGGTTGAGTTGCGGGTTCGCAGCACATTGCCGCGCGTGCACCTTGCCATCCAGCGTGATGAAGATGGCCTCGCCCGGGTCGATGTTGCGCTCGAACACATGGGTTGTGCCCTCCAGCGCGACAGATTCGCTTCCCACCATCACCGTTCCGTCCTGGCTGCGGCCCATGGCCAGAGGACGGATGCCGTGCGGATCACGGAAGGCCAAAAGCCCGTGGCCTGCGATCAGTGCGATCACCGCGTAAGAGCCCTTGATCCGCTGATGGACCGCTGCTACCGCCTTGAAAACATCCTCGGGCTGGAGCGCCACGCCGCGTGTCGAGCGCTCCAGTTCATGCGCAAACACATTGAGCAGGACTTCCGAGTCGCTGTCCGTGTTGGTGTGCCGATGGTCTGTCTGGAAGAGTTCAGTACGCAACTCCCGCGCGTTCGTCAGGTTGCCGTTGTGCACCAGCACGATACCGAAGGGTGCATTGACGTAAAACGGCTGCGCTTCCTCTTCGCTGAATGCATTGCCAGCCGTGGGATAACGCACCTGCCCCAGCCCGACATTGCCAGGCAGCGCTCGCATGTTGCGCGTGCGGAACACATCGCGCACCATGCCCTTGGCCTTGTGCATAAAGAACTTGCGGCCTTGCTGGGTCACGATCCCGGCTGCATCCTGGCCGCGGTGCTGCAACAGCAGCAATGCGTCATAAATCAGCTGATTGACAGGCGCTGGACTGACGACGCCGACGATTCCACACATAGTTCGATTCCATCCGTTTGCGGGAAAAGCCCCGCGGCAACCATGCAAAGGCGGCTCTTGGCCGCGATCACACGGGATTCTTCAAGCAGGCAGATGCCTTGCAAACTCTTCGGGCAACAGGGGGCCAAGCCCCCGCAACGCATCGGCCAGAAGCGGCGCGGCCCGGGACTCCTGCCACCACACCGCTTCGCCGATCGGCGTCAGCCCCGCAACCACCGCGGCCACCAGCAATAGCACGAGCCCCCGTAACAGTCCAAACGCAGCGCCCAACATTCGGTCCACGGGCCGCAGGCCAATGGCCTCGATCAGCTTCTTGGCAACCCATGCCAGCACTCCGCAAGCAAAGACGGTGGCCACGAACACCAGTACAAAGCCCGCTGCATACCGGAGCGTGTCACTGGACTCTCCCATCGGGAGCATCGCCGCCATGTCCGCAGCAAACCACTGCGCCACAAAGAACGCCGTTACCCAGCCCAGCACTGACAGCACCTCGTAGACCAGGCCGCGCCACGCGCCGATGCACATGGATGCGAGGAGCACACCAGCAAACATCCAGTCCAGCGCGGCCATGTCACCAGGCAATTGAGCCAATGCGCCGCCTCAGAGCGTCAGCACCGAGGCTGGGAGATCCAGCGCCTTCACACGGGCCGCAGCTTTGTCGGCCTCGGCGCGGTTGCCAAAGGGCCCTACCCGCACGCGGGTCCGCTTGCCTTCCTTGGAGTCTACCACTTGTGCATAAGTCTTGAGCCCGGCACGCTCGACCTTGGCACGTACCTCGCGGGCCTTGTCAGCGTCTGCAAAGGCGCCCACCTGAACAATGAAACGGGCTTCCTCGGCCACTGCCGGGGTGTCCGTCGTGCGGCCCTCCAGCAGGGCCCGCGCCCTGCTGGCGTCGTCGAGTCTTGCTGCAGGCTTTGGCTCTGCGGGCGCCGAGGGTTTCGGTTCAGGTTTGGGGTCAGGCTTAGGTTCGGGCTTGGTTTCAGGCTTGGCTTCGGACTTGGGAATTGCAGGCAACGGGGCGGCCCTGGATGCGGGCGCGCGCGCGGCGGGCGCTACCAGCTCTTCACCATCCGAAAGTCCCGCGCCAACGGCTCCCTTGGGCGGCGCAGCGGCAGGACGGCCCGGATTCGTCGCGGAAGCTGCGCCGGATTCCGTACCCGCAGACACTGCTGGCTTTGCAGCCATCGCCGACGGCGCTGGCGATACGGCCGGACCGGGCACCACCAGCGGGGCGACCTTGTTGCGGTCGGGAATCTCGATCGGGATGTCCACCGGGATCGGGCGCGGCTGGGTATCGAACAGAAGGGGGAAACCCACTACACCGATCAGCACCAGCACAGCTGCGCCGATCAGCCGGTGCCGCGCACGGCGCCGCATGGCTTCAACGGTTTCTGCCTGGGGGGATGTACGTGGGCGCTTCACCGGCTTGTCGGTCTGCTTTTGCTCACCCTGACCGGGCCACCGAAACTTGAAAAATGCCATGGAGTGATAACTCGTGCGGACCTTAAGCGCCCAGA
>LNFM01012249.1_pt1 | contig 11321 bp, 14 predicted proteins | sample 596031 | NCBI WGS metagenome assembly LNFM01 (sample SAMN04254537, study PRJNA301005) | activated carbon metagenome | isolation source: dual media filters at the Ann Arbor, Michigan drinking water treatment plant | place: USA: Ann Arbor | reverse complement strand
CTGCTCGCCGCACGCACGCCGGAAGAGCGCAGCAAGCTCATGGCCGAGCAAATGAAGCTGATGCAAGGCGGCATGGACATGATGGGCGGCATGGGCATGGGAGGCATGCGCGGGATGGGACCGATGGGGGCCGCGAGTGCACCGATGGACATGACCACGCGCCAGCAGATGATGGAACAGCGCATGGAGATGATGCAGTCCATGATGCAGATGATGATGGACCGCACGGCGCCAGCGCCGGCGACCAAGTGACGGGAGCCGCACCGTGAAGAACTCCAACAGCCCCATCCACACCGCCGCGCCACCGGCCTACGGCTTCCATGGCGTGCTGCAGGAGCGCGACTTCGGTCGCGCTGTCGAGCAGGTCACGGCCGCCCTCAAGTCCGAGGGCTTCGGTGTCCTGACCGAGATCGACGTTCAGGCCACGATGAAGGCCAAACTCGGGATCGACGTACCGCCCTACCGGATTCTGGGCGCCTGCAACCCGCCCCTCGCACACCGTGCACTGACGGCCGAGCCGGACATCGGCTTGCTGCTGCCCTGCAATGTCGTCGTTCGCCAGGAGGCTGACGGTCGGTTGGTGGTCGGCTTCATGGACCCCGAGGCCGTCTTGCAGTTGACCGCCCATCCGGAGGTCGCTGCAGTGGCCCAGGAAGTGAGAGGCAAGCTGCAGCGCGTGCGTTCGGCGCTCGACGGCACAGCGACCGACTGACGCAACGCGGATCGAGGAGCACTGATGTACTTCGGCAATGGCTTCTACATGGGCGGCATGCACGGGCTGTGGTGGCTCTTCTGGATCGTGCTGATCGGCGCATTGGTCCATGCGGCATGGGGTCGTCCGTCAGGGCGTCGGCGCGGTTCCACGGAAACACCGCACGAAGTGCTACGGCGACGCCTTGCCAGCGGCGAGATCGACGCGCAGGAGTACGAGCAGCGAAAGGCCTTGCTCGACCGCGATGCCGGCAGGTCGGGCTGAGCCGCTCCATGATGTGAGCTGTCGCGCGCGATGGACATCGTTGCACACTCCTTGTGGGCCGGCCTGGGCGTCGCGGTGGTGGCGCGCCGTTGGCCCGTCAGCACCAGCCAGGCGCGCACAGCCGTCGCGCTCGCGGCACTGCCCGACATCGGACACCTGATTCCCATCGCCCTTTGGGGACTGCTGGGTGACGGCTCCTGGCAGGCGCTCCAGGGCTATGCATTCGCAACGCCGGGCGCCGAGCCCTGGCTGCCGGCCGCAGTACAGGCCTGGTCGCACACTTTGCACTGTGTGATGCACAGCGCCGTCGTCGCCTCCGTCGTCACGATGCTCGCCTGGCTTCGATGGCGATGGCTGTTGGTGCCGCTGGCCGGCTGGTGGTCGCATATCGTGATCGACGTCTTCACGCATTCGAGCGAGTACTACCCTTCGCCGGTGCTCTATCCGATCACCGATCGCGGATTCGATGGCATCGCCTGGCCCACGCCCTGGTTCATGGCGCTGAACTACGCGGTGCTCGGCGTTGCGGGTCTGTGGGTGTGGCGTTCCGCACGCACAGACAGACCCGTGGACACACCGCCAGCGTGATGTTCGGAGGTAGGCACTGCTGGTCGGCGCCGAGAGTGTGCGCGCCTCCAACACGCCTGACTCGCCCAACTAACGCCAACGCGGCGGGCACCAGACGTGGCATGTCCAACAAGGTGGGCGAGATCGGTTCGCTCTGCCACTACACGCTGCCGCGGTACCGATACATGGACAACGTCACGCCGCAGGCTCGGGGGCGTCAAGTAGGCTCTCCGCAGGCCAGCCCTTGGAAGCGGACGGGGGGCACTGGCCGAGGCAGGCCGACGCCCCTACGAGCTGCGAAGTTGATCGTTGCATTCTCTGCGATCACGAACATTTGGGCAGTTGGCCATTCCACCTCATATTGAAGTGGCGCCGAAATATGAACGCCGGTGGCATGGTGTTGTTCCGTCCCGACGCGACTGCACCCAATGCGGGGGGGCGTTTGCTAGCAGACCCCGCGAGTTCTTGTGGAGTGTCGTAGACCCGTCGCGCTGCCTCCATAGCGTGAACGTTGCACCTCGCCGTACACCTCCGTCCTTGGAGCGCCATCCTTCGTCAGGCAACAGAACGGACCTGGTGCAGCCTCACTTTCCGCTTTGGAGAAACTACTCATGAAGAAGTCACCAGTCTCGCTGGCTGTTCTGTCGGCACTGTCCACTGGGGCGCTTGCGCAGTCCTCGGTCACCCTGTACGGCATCGTCGATGCAGCGATCGCAGTCGAAGACACCGGGGAGATCGGCAAAGGCAGTCGCAAGGTGCTCAACTCAGGCGTAAGCGTCCGGCGAACCCGTCTTGAATTGAGGCCGTGCGGCGATAACGATCCTGTCCAGTTAACGAATAGCTGGACACGATGGCAACGGAGAACAGTCGCAAGCGCAGGCGCTATGGGGCAGAGCTGAAGGCGCGGATCCTGGCCGAGTGCGATGAGCCGGGTGCGTCGGTAGCCAAGGTGGCGATGGCGCACGGCATCAATGCCAACATCGTGCACGGCTGGCGCAAGCTTGCTCGCGAAGCTAGGCCCGTCGCAGTGACCGAGCAGTTCGTGCCGGTGGCCGTTGCGCCGGCCGTGCCGCGGCCAGTGGACGAACGCGCCATCGAGGTCGAACTGCGCCGCGGGGCCATCGCGGTCAAGCTGAGCTGGCCGATGAGCGCGGCCCTGGACCTGTCAGCGTGGATGCGCGAGTTGCTGCGGTGATCCGTGCCCATGATCAAGGTTGAGGCGGTGTGGATGGCGGTGGAGCCGCTGGACATGCGCTCGGGCACCGAAGCAGCATTGGCCCGGGTGGTGACGGTGTTCGGAGCAGCGCGGCCGCACCACGCCTACCTGTTCGCCAACCGCCGCGCCAACCGCATGAAGGTGCTGGTGCACGACGGCATCGGCGTGTGGCTCGCCGCTCGACGGCTGAACAGCGGCAAGTTCGCCTGGCCCAAGGACGTCAGTGGCACGTTGACGCTGAGCCGCCCCCAGTTCGATGCTCTGGTGCTGGGCCTGCCCTGGAAACGCATCGGCGAAGCTGGTGTGATCACGTTGCTGTAGCTCGTCCATTGCGGCATGTGCCGATGGCCTCGCTGCGAGAGGTTCGGCACGATCACGGTCCGTGATCGCCGAAGACCTCGACACGCTGGATCCGGAACAACTGCGCCAGGCACTGCGTGCCTCGCGCGCCGAGGTCGCGTTCCAGCAGGTAGTCATCGACAAGCTCACGCACGAGAACGCCGTCCTCAAGCGACTGAAGTTCGCCGCCCGAAGTGAGAAGTTCGGCGAGGCCTACAACGCCGAACAGAAGAGCCTGCTCGAAGAGACCCTGGACGGCGACCTGGCGGCGGTGGCTGCCGAGATCGAGGGCATGCAAGTCACGGCCAAGACGGGCGTTGAGAAGCAAGCCCCCAAGCGCGAGAAGCTGCCTGCCAACCTGCCGCGCCGCGAGGTCCGCCACGAGCCCGAGAACACCACCTGCGGCTGCGGTACCCCGATGCAGCGCATTGGCGAGGACGTGGCCGAGAAGCTGGACTACCAGCCGGGCGTGTTCACGGTGGAACGCCACATCCGCGGCAAGTGGGTGTGCAAGTGCTGCGAGAAGATCACGCAAGCACCGGTGGCGCCGCACGTCATCGACAAGGGACTGCCCACGACCGGCCTGCTGGCCCAGGTCCTGGTGGCCAAGTACCTGGACCACCTGCCGCTGTACCGCCAGGAGGCGATCTTCGAGCGCGCCGGCCACCTGATCGCCCGCTCGACGCTGGCACAGTGGGTGGGCGAGTGCGGCGTGCATCTGCAGCCGCTGGTGGACGCCTTGGCCGCAGAGCTGCTACGCCAACCGGTGCTGCACGCCGACGAGACGCCGGTGGCGATGCTCAAGCCGGGCCATGGCAAGACGCACCGGGCCTACCTGTGGAGCTACTGCACGACGCCGTTCAACCCGATCAAGGCCGTCGTCTTCGACTTCGCCGACAGCCGGGGTGGCCAGCATGTGCGCGGCTTCCTCGGGCTGCCAGGAACGCACGACAAGCCCGGCTGGCAAGGCAAGCTCGTCACCGACGACTTCAGCGGCTACAAGGCATGCTTCGAGCTCGGCGTGACCGAGGTGGGCTGCATGGCGCATTATCCCGAGCGATGTTTTATCTGGTGCAACGGTCCGCCCGGCCAAGTTCTTCGCGGCGGATCGCAGTCCCGATCACCACATAAGATTCGGCGGTTCAGAGGGACCGCAAGAAGGCAAGAAGGTCCGCCTTGGGCTTCCACCCCTTGGTACTCGCCGGCTCGATGCCTGCCTTCTTCCAGAACGCCTGCATCGCATCGCGCTTCATCTGCAGGTTGGTCGTGATGTAGCGACCTGTCGTGGCCACGCTGGCGTGTCCCAGGTAGTCCCTGATCACGGTGACATCAGTTCCGGACTGCAGTAGGGCCACGGCGCAACTGTGGCGCAGCACGTGAGGCGTGATGCGCTTGCGCCGCAGCGCCTGGTTGACGCCGGCCGCGGCAGCGGCGTGCTTGGCCAGCACGTACGCGATCCCGTCGCGCGTCATCGGTTGGCCGTGCCGGTTGAGGAACACGAATTGCTGATCAGTTCCGCGGGTGATGCCGCGAAGCCGATGCAGCGCCTTGGCGGTCTCCGACCACAACGGCAACAGGCGCTCCTTCTTGCCCTTGCCGAACAGGCGAACGTGCCGCGGCGCAGTCAACTGCAGGTCATCCCAGCGCATGCCTGTGGCTTCGCTGACCCGGGCTCCGCAGTTGTAGAGGAAGAGCAGCAGCGTGTAGTCGCGCCATCCGTCGTGCGTGCGCCGGTCGGGCATGTTGATGATCAGTCGAACGTCGTCCGCCTCAAGGTAGGTGGCGGGCCGCTGCCTTGCCTTCTTCGCGGGGATGGCCAGCACCCGCATGTACTGCTGCGAGTGGGTAAGGTCGCTGCGCAGCAGGTGCTTGAAGAAGCCGCGGATCGCCGCCCGCCGACAGTTCCGTGTCGCCGCAGTGTTTGACCGTTCGAGTTCGATGTGATCGAGGAAGCGAGTGACCGCGTCGACGTCGAGATCGGTCAACTGCAGGGAGGCAACACCACGGCCAAGCCGCTCAGCCACGAACTTGATCAGCAGCGTCAGCGCGTCCCGGTAGGCCCGGACGGTGTGAACGCTGGCGCCTCGCTGCTTCGGCAGGTAGTCGGTGAAGTACGTCTCGACCTGTGCGAACAGGCCACGGGGCGCCACGCGGCTCATGGCTCGCGTCGCCTGCCCAGCGAGTGCTGCTCGAAGCGCCGGCTTGCCAGTTCCAGCAACTGCGGCGTCGCCTTGAGGTAGACCTCGGTACCCAGCACGTTCACGTGCCCGAGGTAGGCCGACAGCTGGGGCAGCTGGGCATGCACGTCCACGCCTGCAACGGCCCACGCGGTCAGCCGATGCACCGCGAAGGCGTGCCGGAATTCGTAGGGCCTGGCGCCGCACCGGCCGCTCGCCGGCTTCAGCCCGAGATCGCGAAGCAGGCGGCGCAATACGTCCGATGCGGCATGCAAGGTGAGCACCGACCCGTCCCGACGGACGAACAGGGCCGGCGAGGTGCCGACGCCGGTGCTGGCCAGCACCTTCTCGCGATGTCGCAGGTAGTGCCTCAGCTCGGCAACGAGATCGTCTCGGATCGGCAGAATGCGCGAACGCCCCTTGCTTCGCTGCACGGTCAGGATGCCCCGGCGAAGATCGATGTCTTCCATGCGCAGCCGCGTGGCCTCACCCAGTCGCATGCCGGTGCAGTACAGCACCAAGGTGAACGTGCGCAACATCGCGCCGCATAGGTTGCGGCCCTCGTGCCGTGAGGCCGCTTCGATCATGGCGAGCACCTCTTCCTGACTGAAGATGTAGGGCACGAACACCGACTCCCGCACCGGTGCCACCGCATGCTCGGGCACGAAGGCGCGCGGGTCACGGCGGCGCCGGAACAGGCAAAGCTGGCGCACGACACCGAACTCGTTGCCCACGGTGATGGCCTTGCGCACGCCGTCGCGCGTCGCCCACAGCGTCACAGCCTCTTCCAGCGACGCCAAGCGTTCGCCGTATCGGTCACGAACGAAGCGTACGAAGCTGTTGAGATCGAACTCCGCGCGTCGGTAGCCCATGCCCATGGCGCGCTTGAACGCTAGGAACTCGGCGGCGTCTTGCGCCAAGCCCGCGGCGGTGACCTTCGTGTTCATCGCGGCACCGGAAGCGAGACATCGCGCAGCGTCTGCGTGGCGATGCGAACATAGGCCGACAGCGACTGGGAGTCGCGGTGCCCCAACAGTTCCGACAGCGTCCTGGCTTGCGTGCCGACGTCGAGTTGCCTGGCAGCGTTCGAGTGCCGCAGGACGTGGCTGCCCAGGTAGGTGGCCTGGATGCCGGCGGCCTTGGCATGCTTGATGAGAACGTGCCGGACCGCAGATGAAGCCGTCAGGGCGCCGAACGGAACCTTCGCCTGGACGAACACGTGACGCGTGGGCGTGTGAGGTGGTCGGCCGTGGCGAAGGTAGCTTGCCAGCACCTTGCCCACCGCCGGCAGCAAAGGCAGCACGAAGTTGACGCCCGTCTTCGGACGCACCACTTGGATCGTGCCGGCGTTCCAGTCGACATCCTGCAGCTGCAGACGGATCACCTCGCCGGCGCCAAGGCCGTAGGTGCTCATCATCAGCAGCAAGGCATGGTCACGCAGCCCTGCGGCCGTGCTCGTATCCACGGCACGCAGCAGTCGCTGAACGTCCTCCCAGGGCCAGGCGCGCCGCGGCCGTTCGAACTGGGGCTGCACGGGCGATATCACGGCGACGGCCAGATCGAAGCGCAGCCGTCCGCTGGCCAGCAAGAACCTGCAGAAGGATCTGACCGTGCTGGCGACGTCCGCCGTGGTGGCCCGCGAGTAGCCATACGCGCACTGGATAAGGAATTCGTCGATGTCGGGCAAGCGCATCTGACGCCACGACTTGCCCGAGGCCGCAAGGTGCTCGAGCAACTTGCCGACATGGTCCAGCTTCTTGTGGACCGTGACGTCCGGATTGCCTCGATGCCGAGTCAGGTGCACGGCGTAGTCGCGCAGGACGGCCGAGGACGGAGACTGAGGGCTTGCCGGTGTTCTCCACGCTGGCATCTGGGTACCCATCACCTCGTGGACGCGGCGCAAAGCGTGCATCGACGAGTTCGCGAGCCCAATGGGGACGGTGCAGGCCTTGTGCGAAGCCACGTACCAAGCCTGGAAGCGCTTGGTCCCTTCGTGCGTCAGTTCGTTCGCTTCAACGAGACCCAACTCCCCACAGTAGCGGCGGAAGCGCGCGATCCATTGCAGATAGAGCTGCGCGACGGTGTCGCTGATGCTGCGATCGGCGTGCCACACCCGCAGGATGTCCCGATCCGTCGGCGGACGTTCGATGTGCTGTGAGTTGCCGGAGCGAGTGACCATGCGGCCGATATACGACGACCACGTGCGCCCGGATGCAGCGGTGCGTCGCTCGCGTCGGATTTATGCGGAGTGCCACACCGGTGTCGTGCGACCCGTGGGCTGCGACCGCAGGTCTCGTACTCAAGATAAAACATCGCTCGGGATAATGCGCCTTATCTGGTTCTCAAGATAAGGCCCACGCGCGGCGCAAGTTCCATGAACTCTGGGCAAACCACGGCAGCCCGGTCGGCGAGCAGGCGCTGAAGTTCTTCGGCGCGCTGTATGACGTGGAGCGCGAGGTGGCCGACGCCGACAGCCCGGCCCGGCTCGACGCGCGACGACGATCACGGCCGGTGGCCGATGCACTGCACCAATGGATGCGGCAGCAGCGACAAAAGATCCCGGACGGCTTGGCCACGGCCCGGGCGATCGACTACAGCCTCAACCGCTGGGTGGCGCTGACGCGCTTCCTGGATGACGGCGATCTGCCGATCGACAACAACTGGGTCGAGAACCGGATCCGACCCATCGCGATTGGGCGGCAGAACTGGCTGTTCGCGGGATCACTGCGCGCTGGCAAGCGTGCCGCGGCGGTCATGAGCTTGATCCACTCGGCCAAGCTCAATGGGCTCGACCCCTACGCCTACATGCGCGACGTCCTCGAGCGGCTGCCGACGCAGCCCGCCAGTCGGATCGTCGAACTCCTGCCACATCACTGGCAGCCGACCACGTCGGCCTGACCACCGCCCCGTCGTCAAGACGGGTTCGCCGGACGCTTACACTCAGGCAATCAGTCGAGCAGCCGCATCGGCCTGCGCGGGGGAGAAGACCTGGGAGGGGGCCTGACGGCTGAGTTCAACATCGAGTCCGGGCTTGCGCTCGACACCGGCACGGCGGACTCCGCGTTCTGGGGCCGCCGCGCGGTGGTCGGCCTCAAGGGGGGATTTGGATCGTTCTTCCTCGGCCGGGAGTATTCGCCAATTGCGGCGGTGGCAGCAGCCAGCGACATCTTTGGCCAAGGCTACTTCGGCACCAACCTGAGCGCCTTCACCTCCGGCAGGCTGTCGCGTCGGCTCAGCAACTCGGTCAGCTACCGCACTCCCTCGTTTGGAGGCGTGTACGCAAGCTTTGTTGCCAGCCCGAGCGAGGGCGTCTCCGGTGCCAGCCGAGTCCTCGGAACGGCCGTCGAGTACAGCATGGGACGCCTTTATGCTGGTGCCGGCTACCACGACCTAGAAAGAGCAAGCAACGGCCTGAAGGACAGGGAGTACGCCTTTGGCGTCGGCTACGGAGTCGGTGCCTTTGACTTCAAAGGCAACTACCTCGTTGCGGATCCCGCCGGTGCCGACAACAAGTTCGAGCAATTCAACCTGGGCGTCTCGTTCGGATTCGGCTCTGGGCGCCTCCTGGCCAATCTGCAGCAGAACCGAATTGAAGGCGGCGCAAAGGGTACCGCTCTGGCCACTACCTACTCGCACGAACTGTCCAAGCGCACCAACCTGTACGCCTCGTACGCGCGGCTGAGCAACAACGCCAGCGGCAGCTTCGGGATTTCGTCATCAGGCACGAGCGTTGCTCCAGGCGCTTCCTCGCCCGGAGCCGATCCTTCTGTGCTAGCCGTTGGCGTGCGGCATCGGTTCTGAACGGCTGCGGCTCGGCACCTGCCTGAGCCTTCAGTACAGTTCGACAGGTTCGGCGCGTTCTGCGCTAAAGCGTCGCGCGGGCGGGGGCCAGCCAACGGGCTATCGCACCCGCTTGCGCATGCGGTTCGCGCTGATGCCCAACTTCCCCGAAACCGCTTCAGATGTGTGCCGGCCCCGGGTCTGGAGCGTCGTCGCTCTTCAACCGATCGCGTTCAAGACGTCTGCCACGCCGCACCCCCAACCAGTAGGCCAGAAACACGAGTGCGAACGGCGCGGCGCATATCACGAGAAAGACCAACCAACCACCGATCATCAATGCCGTGTGCAGCAGGAAACCATGCTCGGCTCCGTACATCGCACTACTCCTTCGTGTTCGCCAGCTTGCGGCGCTCGATCTCCCGCGCCACCCCTTCGGCCATCGCCTTGACGTTCTGTGCCATCACTGCAGGTCCGATCAATGGAGGCACAGCGAACTCAGGCACCAATTCCGCACGGTAACCGACACCGATGGCATGGTCGTGGGGAGTCAATGTCCAGCTACCTTGCATGCGCTTGAGGTTCCCGCTCACCAGATCGAAACGGATCTCGCTCTCCGGGGTCTCGAAGATGCGTGAGACGGTGGTGGTGGTCAGCTTGAAGAACAACACTCCCGATTCACCCTTCTGCTCCAACAGCATGGGCTCCCCGCGAGCACTCACAATGCGACTTGACTGCATACCTGGAACGAAACGCTGCAAGTTTTCGTAGTCTGTGAGAACCCGCCACACCAGGGCGCGGGAACCGACGACATCCATGCGCACGTTGACTTGATACGCTTCACCCGATCTCGTCACGGAAACCACCGGTTCAGATCGAGCGGTGGCTGGGTACAGCACAAGCCCAAGATGCCCGACGAAGATGGCACCGCTCAAGAGCCTCAGGCACGCGAGTGAGACGGCAGAATCGTTCATCATTCCTGAGCTCAACATCGAGACGCAACTCGCATCAATTGGACCAACGCCAGACCATGTGGGTTGACTTTCCGTCGCTCAGGAAGACCGATGCGGGGCTTGGCCGTCATGCAAGCACGACGTCCCACACCGTATAAGCAAACTGGATCAACCACCCGGATTGTCCTCGACCGGGCGCGAGTCCATAAGGTTGCGCGCGAGCTCATACCGACCATCACGCCGTCGGGGTCGAAAGTGAAAGGCCGATGTCGACGCCAGCGTTCATCGGAGTGGCGGGTTGAAGAACCACTGCAGCTGCACCTGCACCGCGTTGGGCAAGGCAGCGAACTCGCTGCCCGCGGCGCCGGCGGAATGCTGCACGCCGAAGGTCAGATCCGTGGCTCGCGCGATGGACCACACGAGGCGGCTGTCGACCGCGTGGCTGCGGTCGTCGGCATTGAACACCGCATAGGTCATCCACTTCAGCAGCGGCGTGATCTCGTAGGACGCGAACAGCCCCGCGTAGCGCATCGCGAGGCTCGTCAACCGTCCCGAGCGCAATCCCGCGAAGTCGTAGCCGGCCGGGTCCCGCGTGCCGGCGCCGTTGTAGTACAGCTCGGCGCTCAGCGTGAGCCCGGTCGCGAAGGCATAGTCCGCACCGGCCATCCACCGGTTGAAGCCGGCGCCGCCATCCGGATTCAACCGAGCCGCCTCGGCGCGGACGCCAACGTCACCGATCTGGCTGGCGACGTCCATGCCGACGATGTCGAGGCCCCGCAGCCGGCCGGCGACCAGCGATCCGTCGACGCCGGCCGCATTGCCGTGCCACTGCAGCGCGCGGCTGGCCGGGCCGTGGTCCGGTGCAGGGGCGTAGACCAGCGACGCGCGCGACAGCGGCCCGAGCTTGGCCTCGAGCAACGCGGCATCGACGCCGACGCGCTCCTCGCGCTCGAGCGCAAGCGGGTTGACCGGGTTCAGGATGTCCAGCGGGCTCCAGAAGCGGCCTGTCCCCCACGCGATGCGCTGTCGGCCGACCTTCAGATCGACGTTGCCGCGGGTCAGGATCACGGCTGCTCTGTGCAGGCGATGACGACCGTAGACATCGCCACGCTCGACGTAGTTGGCGTCGGCCCGCCAGTACTGCAGCGACGCGCGATCCTTGAGCGCACGAAACTCCGCCGTGTCCAGGTAGCTGCCGAACAGGAGTTCGTTGTCGTACTGAAGGTCGAGGGCGAGGCCCGGGGCAACGTCACCCTTGGCCTCGACGCGCAGCCGGTTCAGGTTCAGCCCGTAGCCTTCGCCGCTCACGGTGCGCG
>LNFM01024491.1_pt1 | contig 11323 bp, 11 predicted proteins | sample 596031 | NCBI WGS metagenome assembly LNFM01 (sample SAMN04254537, study PRJNA301005) | activated carbon metagenome | isolation source: dual media filters at the Ann Arbor, Michigan drinking water treatment plant | place: USA: Ann Arbor | reverse complement strand
ATGAGCCGTCGAAGAAAGACCAACGTCCAGAAAGAAGGGGCCAGGCACCCCATAGGCGTCCGGGCTGGTCGGCGACGCCAGCGGCACTCCATGTTTCGCCTCGCTTGCCATGGATCGTCGTGCGGCAATCCCCTCCCTAAGCTGAAGTGGCTCCGCGCACACGCCCGTTTGACTTCACGATGACCCGGTCAGGCTGAGGTAAATTTTCAACGGGCCCACCGTGTCGTAACAAGCAACGTTTGACGAGGATCATGGCTGACAATCGAAGCGACCTCCAAAGTGCTGTGCCAAATCCCGGGGTGCTATCCTTTCCCGAGGGATCGAGCGCAGAATGACCGAGTTCACTCTGCATCGCGGAAGTTCACTGTAACGGAGCACAAGTCATGTCTCTTGGTACCATCCTGATCATTCTGTTGATCATCGCGCTTCTGGGAGGTTTCAGCGGTCGCTTCGGCGGGTATGGATACGGCTTCGGGCATGGCGGCATCAGCGTTGTCGGTGTCCTGTTGATCGTTCTCGTCGTCCTGGTTCTTACAGGCAGGCTTTGATCTGATCGCACCACAACTTTATTGTGCCAGCCGCGCAGCTTGCTTCGTCGTGCGGATGGACCGCGTCGTCAGGAAGTTGGCCCACGCCTCATGTTCTGTAATGCACGGGATACCCTTACCAGGGGCGATCTGGCCTGATCTTGCGGGGCGGTGGCTGAATCGCGGTATTCTCGCACGAGACGGATCTGCCGGCTATGGAACGGCTCGAGTTCGGGCCGGTGGCCGGCGTGAATGACTGTCGTATTCGTGAGAAGGTCCCGCATATACTCCATCATCTTGAACTGGCTGAGTTCGTCGAGCAGCGACGTCGGCTCGTCCATGATCAGGATATCGGGCGGATGCAAGAGAACTCTTGCGAAAGCGAGCCTCTGCTGCTCACTGCTCGAAAGGAATGCACTCCATTGCCGGGTCTCCTCGAGGCGAGGGATGAGATGCTCCAACCCGCAACGCACCAATATCTCACGGATCGTTTCCTCGTCGATGACTTGCCCGGGATGGGGATAGAGCAGCGCGGTTCGCAGCGTGCCGAGTGGGAAATAGGGCCGCTGCGGCATGAACGCTATGGTCGCCCCATGAGGTCGCAAAATTTCCCCACTTCCCCACGGCCAAAGTCCCGCCATCGCATGGACGAGGGTGCACTTGCCGGCGTCCGCGTCGTCCTTCACCAGGACCTTTTCACCCGGCGCAATGACAGTATCTGAACCCTCGATCTTCAAGTTGCTGTCCTGCAGCGCAATGCTGAGGCCACGTATATAAATGCAATTGTCTGGGCTCTCTCCCAACTTGATCGTCTCGATCTGTCCGCCAGGGCTGAGACTTACTTCCAAGCGGTCGATGGCATCCGACAACTGGGTCACGCGATGCGAGGACGCAAACCAATCGGCCAGTCGCACGGCATTGTCGGCCAGCCAGTTGAGTGCGACCTGAACCTGGACGAACGCAGTGGCAGCTTGCATGAGGGAGCCAAGCGTCATGTCTCCCGCAAGGTACTTGGGAGCACCGAGAACTAGCGGAACGATGGGCAGCAAGACGATGTTCGAGCCATTGAGCCATGTCATCCGGCCCTGCCACGCGATGACGCACAACCATCGCGCGACGAGTTCAGACAAGGTCATCTCCAGGCGCTTGCGCTCGTCGTCGTCGCCGCCCGTCAAGGCGATGATCTCGGCGTTGTCCTTCACGCGCGTCAGCTCGTAGCGCAGCTGGGCCTCGCCGGCGGCTTTCTGCTCGACATGCTTTACGAGCGGTCGGCCCAAAGCGAACATGACCAGCGTCGTGATCGCGGAATATCCGATACAGGCAAACACCATGTAGCCGGGTATTTCGATACCGAAAACCGAGAGCGAGCCGCCCACGACCCATAGGATGCTGACGAAGCTTACGGCAGCCAACGTCGCGTTGAAGACGCCGAGCGAAAAATCGACCAACAGTTCGATTGCGAGCTTTCCGTCCTCGGCAATCCGGCCTTCGGGGTTGTCGGCTTCACCGGGTACGATGCTGAGTTGGTAGAAGTGGCGGGCTTCCAGCCATCTCCCGATCAATTTTTGCGTCAGCCACTGGCGCCACCGCACCTGCAGCCGCATGCGTGAGTGCAATAGGCCGACGGAGGAAGTGGCCGAAAACAGAGCCAGCGCCAGGACGAGTCCGATGCTGAACAGGACAGCGTTGATGTCCTTCTGCTCGAGGGCATCAAAGAAGAATTTATTCCATAGATTGATCGCAATCGCTGCGGCCAAGTTGGAAATTACAAACAGGAGAACGGCGGCGGACAGAAGGCATGCCCGCGTGCGCGTCGGTCCAGTCCAGAAACCCAGAGAAAGCCTCAGGAAGCGCATTGACCGGCCAGAGTGCACACTTGTTTCCGATGAAAGCCGTCGGGTGAATCGTCGTCGAGCCAGCCACATTCTACGCCATTCAACGTCCTCGCCACAGCCACAGCGTCAAGGCTGATCCCACGACGGCCGCCAAGTACAGCATGATGGGGCTCGGCAGAAGGCCCACTATCACGCCGAGATGAAATCCGATGAACGACCCGGCAATGCCAACAAGAGCGTAGGTGACGTCCCCCATCCCGGTGGCTCCGGCTGTCTGTCGGCCGAGCCAAGTGCGCCCGTATCGGTTGAACGCGAGTCCGACAACGATACCAATCACAAGAACGATTAGGAAGTGCAGCACCGCTGTCGTTACGATGGGCATGAACCCCTCCTTGTCCGCGGTCCAGCGGCGTTGGTTTCAGAAACTTCGTTAGGCCACCCGATGATGAAATTTCACCGTCATCTGACAAGCCTACCTGATGCGCGGAGGCGCGTATTGGAAAATGATATGGTGAGACGATTATCAGGAACAAGACGGGTTTGGCGCAGTTACTCAGCGAACGGCGGTTCCATCTTATTCGTGGCTGACTCGCCTCCACAAAGGACAATCTCCATGTCGACCCGATTTAGTATCGCTCTCGTGCTGGCTGGGATGGTGAGTTCAGTCTTGTTCGGCATCGGAGCAATTACCGTGCTCTCAATCCCCACGTTGCCGCAGCATGCAACTCTGCTCCTGCCGCTTGTGATCGTCGCCAGCTTCATCCTCGCCCCTGCGATTGGCTGGATTATTGCGCCGAGGCTCCGATCACAGTGGCTGCGGAAAAGGAATGTGTGATGGCCCGGACAACGAGAAGTGGCGGTCCCGCCCCCGCCTGCATCCGAACGCTTGGTAAAGCAGGCGCACGCGGGCACGAGCCGGAGCCGAGCGGGTAAACGGATGGGCTGGCAGGGCCGGCAGGCGCGTCGCAATCAAACAACCCGGCCGACGAGGGAGCCGATGAGCGCTGTCGAGATCATGGCGATCGCACCCCAGAACACGACGCGAAGTGTTGGCTTCACGATGCCGGCGCCGCCCATGCGCGCGCCAATGGCTCCGAGTGCTGCCAGTCCGACGAGGCAGGCTATCGACACGGTCCACGGAATTGTCCCTTGAGGTGACAGCATCGCAATGATCAGTGGTAACGCAGCGCCGACTGTGAACGTCGCAGCCGAGGTCAGTGCGGCCTGCACGGGCCGGGCGACGACATGGGCCGCCAGCCCCAGCTCGTCACGGGCGTGCGCTAGAAAGGCACCCTTGGCCGTCATCTGCTCCGCCACGGTGCGGGCAAGCGCCGGCTCCACTCCCCGATCAACATAGATCCGCGTCAGCTCGTTTAGCTCGGCCTCTGGCTGCTCTGCGAGCTCGGTCCGTTCGCGGGCCATGTCGGCGCCCTCGGTATCCGCTTGCGAGCTGACAGAAACGTATTCGCCGGCAGCCATCGACATGGCCCCGGCGACAAGACCAGCGACCCCAGCCACGAGGATCTCGTTCCGGGATGTCGATGCAGCCGCGACGCCGACGATCAGACTTGCGGTCGAGATCAACCCGTCATTGGCGCCAAGCACAGCTGCGCGCAACCACCCAATCCGCTCGATCAGATGCATTTCATTGTGTAGCGCGCGCATGCTGCATTCCAATCTTAGATCGCGTCGACGGCTCCTCGAAGCCTTCAGGTGCAACTGAACCCTACGGCAAACCCGATCGCCACGTACCGAAAAAGCTCAATGAAGATACAGGTCATGACGCTCGACCCCCGAATGTGTGCCGGCTGGTAGAGGCGCTATTTCCTGATCTTGCCTGCGGCCGAGGCAGAACTACCTGACGCCCAGTCGCCTCACTCCACGGCGCTGGCGCCTCTCTTACTTCGTGCGCTTGAAGGCTACCCCGTTCTCGGCATGGTCAATGAACTCAATAGAACGTCGGCCCGCGCGCCCGACGGCAATCCCAAATCGAGGGTCAGCCAAGACCAAATCAATCACCTGGGAGGACGGGTGCGCGACTGCGTTTGGCCGAAGTGGGCCGCGATGGGAACTGGTGGGGGATCCCAGCGACTACCCTTTTCGTCTTTGCGTCGCTGGCCTCGGATCTGCGTTCATAACGACCGCGCCACGGCCCTTGCCAACAAGCTTTCGGCTGTGCCTGTCTCGCTGAGACAAGAATGAGACAGAATTTCAGAGCTCTGTCTCTCACTTTCAGCTAAAGATTTGTGACCTTCCCATCAGATGCAGAGATGCCGCCCCTCTCTGCTTGACCGCCAGTAGCAGATCATCGCTTGATCGTGCTTCACCCTTACCCTTTTGTCCCAATTGGAAAGAGTGGTAGGCTTGCGCACCTGATTTGCCGAGGAAATGCGAGCCCATGACAGCTCCCATCAACCGCCGTAAGGGTAAGAGTAAAGCCGAGACCAGCTCGGACGCCCACGATCTGGCGCGCCGGCCGAAGGATTTTCTCACCAAGGGCGAGGTCAAGGCGCTGCTCGCCGAAGCGAAGGACGGCCGGCACGGCGCCCGCGATCACCTGCTCCTGACCATGATATTCCAGCACGGCCTACGCGCTATCGAGGCCTGCCGCCTGCGCATCGACCAGATTGATCTCGAAGGCGCGCGCGTGTGGGTGGAGCGGGTGAAGGGCGGACAGTCGACGCACCAGCCGCTGACTGGAAGCGAGGTGCGCATGATCCGTGCCTACCTGCGCGAGCGAAAATTCGATACTCCTTGGCTGTTCGTCGGCGAGCGCGGCGACCAGCTCAGCCGCCACGCGGTGCAGTACATCGTCAAGCAGGCCGCCACGCGCGCCGGAGTCTCCGCGCATCCGCACACGCTGCGTCATTCTTGCGGCTACTACCTCGCCGACCGGGGCACCGACTTCCGCACCATACAGGACTACATGGGCCACAAGAACCCGAGACATACTGCGCACTACACGCGCATCTCCGGCAGGAAATTCGTGGGGCTTTTTAAGTGATCCACCTTGCCCGCATCGAGCCAAACTGCCCGTGCCGGCTCGAAGCATCGATCACGGAGGCCGCTACGGCCGGTTCCGAGCGGCGAGCGGCCATGGAGCTTCCCGACCCCAAGCGTCCATATGACCCGAAGCCGAACTGAGCAGTTGCAGCATACTGGGCGATAAGCCGCGAAACCTTGGCTGTCTGTCGATTCGGGGACCGTTGAGCAGAAGCGCAGTCACTTACCGTCTGCGTGCACCCACCCCACGATCCCCGCGATGCCACGCATGCCCCGCCGTCTTGGTGCTCCAGCGCTTCATCCAGTCGACGAGGAACGCGCCGAAGGATTCGGCCGCTGGGGGGATAGATCTTTGCGACGGGCGATAGAGACTGACGTGGCGGATGGTCTCGGGCTCCGTTACGCGACGCATGGTCAGTCCTAGCGGACGGGCCACGACACCCACATAAGCGGGCGAGAGCGTGGCTGCGATGCCTTCGGCCGCGATCCCGAGCGCCGTGGTGATGTTGTCGACCACCTCGATCGGGATGATTGCGCTGTTGTCCGGCAAATTGATGCGCATCTGCGCCACGCTGACTTCATGGTCGCGACCTGCCGCGACCAGGGCCACGTTGCGCAAATCCTCCCATCGCAAAGTTCTCTTGGCCGCCAAAGGATGCGCCGGTGCGCACCACAGCACCCACGGGCTCGAAAAAATGGTTTGGCGAAGAATAGAGGTATCTGGTGGCCGATCGGGGCCGACCGCAAGGTCGAGATCGCCACTTGCGACGCGACCGACCATCAGTTCGACCGGGACGTCGCGGATGTGGATCGCAACCTTTGGCGCCGTCTTCTGGAATGCCTGCACCGCTGCTGGAAGTGCGTAGCCCGCGAGAACGAGCGGCGCGCCGACACGAACGAGGCCGGCGGCACGATTGCGCACATCGGCGGCCGACGTTTCCGCGAACTGCAAGTGTCGCAACACGGCCTCCGCAGAGACGAGGAAGTCGCGCCCGGCGCTCGACAACGCGACCCGCCGGGTGCTCCGGTCGAACAGGCGAAAGCCTACGATCCCTTCCAGCTCCGCCACGAGCTGACTGACAGCCGAAGACGTCAGCCCCAATCGTTCACCTGCAGCGACAAAGCTTAGCGTGTCAGCCACGGCAACGAAAGCTTCACATTGGCGGATGGTGATGCGAGTCAAGGCCATATGAAATTATAAAGTCGGGCTAACGAATAGGCAAGAAACCATCGATTGTTGCCGCCGCGACGGCGAGCCAATGTGCCGCAGCGTCCGCGATCGGGTCGGTTCCCATCGCCCCGATCACCGTGCGTGCCGTCTGTCACCGTCTGAGGACACCAAGAGATGATCTACTACTCGAACGGCCCGAGGTCACTGCTCGTCGCGCTCTCTCTCTCCACATTGACCCTGATGCCGCAAGCCAACGCCCAGCAAGCGCCGGCTCCTGCCATCATCGAGCGGGACGGCGATGGCCAGACATTGCAGGACCTCTATCAGGCCGCACTCAAGGAGAGCAAAACCCTCACTGTCTATGCCGGCGGCGACGAGGTCACACAGGGTTTTGGAATCAGGGACGGTTTCGAAAAGCAGTTCCCGGGCATCAAAGTCAAGATCGTCGTCGATCTGAGCAAGTACCACGATGCCCGCATCGAGGAAGAATTGCTACGCAAGGATCTCAGGGCCGACGTCGTGCACCTTCAGACATTACATGATTTCGACCACTGGGCCGCACGTGGTCTCCTCTTCCCCTATAAGCCCATTGGGTGGGAACAGATTCCCGATGCCTATAAGGACGCGCAAGGTCGCTTTACCGGCCTGTTCCTGCTCACATTCGCCAACAGCTACAACAAGTCCCTGGTGGCAGCCGAGAATGCGCCACGCGACTACTCGGATTTCCTGAAGCCCGAGTTCAAGGGCCGGATCATCATTGCCTATCCCCATGACGACGACGCCGTGCTCTACATCTTCGACAAGATCGTCCAGAAGTACGGCATCGAATTCGTCGACAAGCTGCAAGCGAACGGCGCGCAGTGGGTGCGTGGCACGCAGACGCCGCGTGATGCCGTCGAAGTCGGAAAGTACGCGGTGTCGATGGCGACATCGGGAAACTTCGTTCCTGTCGAGACGGCGAATACTCGCTTCGTCCTGCCGACCACGGACCCGTTCCTTACATGGGCGCAGACCGGGGCGATCTTCAAGGGCACGAGGAACCCTGCAACAGCCAAGCTGTACATGAGTTGGTTGCTTTCACTTCCAATGCAATCCTGCCCGCGCCAGTTTCCTTTGCGAAAAGATGTTCCGCCGACCGCAGGCTACAACCCGCTCGATCAGTATAATACCAGCCCAGCGGACTTTCTCACATTCATGCGTGATCGCGCCCGTGTCGAGAGAGCGAAATCCCTGTTCGAGCGGCTGATCGGACCCGTCCAGGGGATTTCGCCGCTGAAGGATTGATCGTCCGATTTCCGGCAGCGCCGTCCCGCGCGGCCTCCATCTCTGCACGAGCACCCGAAAGGAAAAGTCAGCCATGACCGCCCGTCGCAGCGCTCTGGTGGCCGCAACAGCTGTCCTCGCGTCATTCGCGAGCGCTGGAGCGCAAGTTCCTCCCGATGCAAGCGGCGGCGCCCCGCCGACGCTGACTCAGCGCTGCGAGTCGGTGCCGATCATGGCCGCCTTTGCGTCGTTCGGCGATACGGGTCGAATGCCTCAGGATCTCGGTGCTTTTCTCACGAATGCGCGGCTTCAGAAGATCGAGCCCTACAAAGCGTTCGACAACGTCTACTATGTCGGCATTTGCTGGGTTTCAGCATGGCTCATCACGTCGCCACGCGGCCATGTGCTGATCGATACGCTCTACGGTCACTTCACCGAGCAACTCCTCGCCCACATCCGAACCGTCGGCTTTGACCCGAAAGACATCAAGCTCGTCGTCGTCACGCATGGGCATTTCGATCATGCTGGTGGACTGGCCAAGCTCAAGGCCCTGCTAGCCCCAGGCACTCGCTTTGCCATGACCCGCGAGGGTTGGCGCGAAGCCGCAGAATCATCTGCCCAATCGACCGGAACTCCTCGGGCATGGACGATGATCGACCAGGATCTCGTGCTCGCCGATGCCCAAACGGTGACCTACGGCGATGTCTCAATCCAAGCATATGAAACGCCGGGCCATACGATGGGGACCGCATCGTTCGCCTTCGATGCGCACGATGGAGGAAGGACCTATCGCGCATTCACTGTCGGCGGTCTCGGCCTCAACGCAATTCGTGGCCCCGAGCAAGTCGAAGCCTTCATTGCCAGTTTGATGCGGATACGTGACTTAACCAGTGCCGCATCGCATCCGTCGAGTTGCACCTGACCACACACCCGTTCTCGACGGGGCTCACTGAAGCCAGGGATCGGTTGAGAGACAGACGATCTACCGACCCGCATCCACTCGTTGATCTGGTCGCATTCCGCGCACAACTCGACAAGCTGCAGGCTGGCGCGGAGAAGCGCCTCGTGATCGAGCGCCGGAAAAAACAATGAGTAGCAACGCGCCCGCACGATCCACGCCAGTTTCGACGCTCGATTCCAGAATGCTAAGCAGGTCGACATGATCAGAAATGAGCCTGTAATGCCGGCGGTCTCGATGGCGGCGACGGCTGGCAAGAGTGACCGTCTACCCAACCTGGAGGTGAACTCCGGCAGCGATCGCGAATTGCCGATCGCCTTTCGCGAGCTGATTGCGCTGTCTGCTCTGGTCATGTCGATGACGGCCATGTCGATCGACATCATGTTGCCGGCGCTTCCCGATATCGGCTCGGAATTCCGCGTCGGCTCGGCGAGCGACCTGCCTCTCGTGGTCACGGCCTGCATGTTCGGGATGGCGCTCGGCCAGCTGGTCTGGGGGCCGTTGGCGGACCGTATCGGGCGCCGCGCGACGCTTCTTGCCGGTCTCGGCTTCTTCATCGTTGCCAGCGCTTTTGCCCTGCTTTCAGACAGCTTCGGACACTTGCTCGCTGCCCGCTTCTTGCAGGGGGTCGGCGCTTCGGTCGGACGTATCGTCGTGACGGCGATCGTGCGGGACCTCTTCGTCGGTCGCCAAATGGCTCGCACCATGTCGATGGTCATGATGGTCTTCATATTGGTGCCCTTGCTGGCGCCGGTGATTGGCCAGTTCGTCGTCGTCATCGGATCGTGGCGGTGGGTGCTTGCCATCCTGTTGATGGCCGGTGCGATCGCCATGGTCTGGACAGCTGCGAGACTCCCGGAGACGCGGGCTATTTCGATCTCCGCAGAGACGCGATTGAGTACTGCGCAGGCGCTACGTCTGGTCGTCGCCAATCGGATCGCCGTCGGTTACGCGTTAGCGGCCGGTTTCATGCACGCCATGCTCGTTTCGTATCTTGCGAGCTCGCAGCAAATCTTCGGGGGCGCCTACGGCCTCGGCAAGCTGTTTCCGCTCGCCTTTGCCGGTATTGCCGCCGCGCTGGCCCTGGCGTCGTTGCTCAACGTGCATCTGGTGCAGCGGCTTGGCATGAGGCGTCTTTCTCATTGTGCCCTGGTCGCGTTGATCGTCTCCAGTGCGGTCCTTGCTATGCTGGCCGGGCGCTTCAGCCTGCCGCTATGGGTTGCCCTCGGCGGCACGGCCCTCTGCTATTTTCTCTATGGTCTTATCGTCTCAAACTTCGGCGCCATTGCGATGCAGCCCATGGGGCACGTGGCGGGGATGGCGGCCTCGATCACCGGCTGCGGGACCACATTGATCGGGGCGGCGCTTGGCACGATTGCAGCGCGGCAGTTCGACGGCAGCATTTTTCCACTCTTCTGCGGCTACGCAGCGTTAACGACTTGCGCCCTTGTGGCAGTGCTGGTGGTCGAGCGCGGCAGTCTTTTCCACGGCGAGTGAGCGCCAGGTAACGAAAGGTGAGAAGCGATGGGACAGATCCTGTTCATCCCACACGGAGGCGGTCCGCTGCCGCTGATGGAAGATCCGGGCTATGCACGCCTCTCGGCAGAACTTCGCGGCCTTGGCCCCGTGCTTGGGAACGCCAAGGCGGTCATCCTGGTGACGGCCCACTGGGAAACCGAGCGGCCGTGCCTGTCGACCGCGCCACGGCCGGGAATGCTCTACGACTATCACGGGTTTCCCGAGCAGGCCTATCGAATCACATACCCGGCGCCCGGAGCGCCATCGCTGGCGATCTCGGTAGCAGAAGCTCTCGCATCGCGCGGGTTCGAGCCCGAATTCGATAACGAGCGCGGTTTCGACCACGGCACATTTGTGCCAATGGCACTGATACGTCCCGAGGCTGATATTCCTATTCTGCAGATGTCCGTGCTGGCGTCTTTGAATGCGGCGCAGCACATCGAGATCGGCCGTGCCCTTGCCCCTCTGCTCGACGATCAGATCGTATTGATCGGCTCGGGGTTCAGCTTTCATAACATGAAGGCTCTGCAGGGACGCCTTGGCGCAGAGCACGCCCACAGGGGCCGGTCCCTCGCAAAAGAATTTCACGACTATCTGGACCGTGCGATTTGCGCGACCGATCTTCGGCAGGAGGACCGCGACCAGATGCTCGTGAACTGGGACAGTGCCCCCGGCGCGCGCTTCTGCCAACCTCGCGAGGAGCACCTCTTGCCGTTGCACGTCTGTTACGGCGCCGCGCGTGAAGCGCACTTGGACGCAACGCAGATCTTCGGCGAGCCGGTGAAGAACTTCCAAACGTCAGGCTATCACTGGCGCTGACCAGTCCTTGGCTCGATGCTAAAGCGGGTTCGCCACCGACCGAGTTGCGGTGAACGACGCGCACTTCTGCTGCCCTTGCGAGGCCTCATCCAAGTGTTGCGCCGCATCAATTCTGATTGAGCACATGTCTGCACTTGGCCGATGCTGTCGAGAAAGTCTGCGCGTGGTGGCCTTGTCCCGGCATTGAAGTCGATGTGTGAGGGCCGATGGGTCGCCTTCTCTATCGGCC
>LNFM01012247.1_pt1 | contig 11323 bp, 12 predicted proteins | sample 596031 | NCBI WGS metagenome assembly LNFM01 (sample SAMN04254537, study PRJNA301005) | activated carbon metagenome | isolation source: dual media filters at the Ann Arbor, Michigan drinking water treatment plant | place: USA: Ann Arbor | reverse complement strand
ACACCTACGGCTATTTTGAATTCAATGGATACACGTATTTTCAAGGAAGCACTTTTGCTACCGGCTACGAGCTTTTTAAGACAGATGGCACATTACCGAACACAGTTTTAGTAAAAGACTTTGATCCCGGTACGCCCTCATCGAATGTTAAATCTATTGGTATCGTCGGAAATTACCTTTTGCTGTCGGTCACCATTGGTTCCGATACTGAACTTTGGAGAACTGATGGAACCGAAGTTGGAACCATTTTTTTACAAGCAGTGGACCCAGGCGACAAAGCCATTCAAATTAACGGAACCAAAGCGATTTTCGCAGGAACAACTGCAGCCAATGGAACTGAACTTTGGGAGACAGATGGGACCACAATGAACACCCGAATTCTTCGCGAAATTCGTCCCGGGGCAGATTCTAGCGAGATTAGCGAATTGGCTTTAATTGACAATAAGGTCTACTTTGCTGCAAACGATGGAGTATCTGGAAATGAAGTTTGGTCAACGGATGGAACCTTGCAAAATACAGTCATGATTGCAGACATTCGAGAAGGTGTAGATGATTCTAATCCAAGAAATTTCATTAAATTTAAAGATCACGTATTTTTTGTCGCTAACGATGGCCCAAATGGAACTAACCTTCACAAGATTTCGCTGGGAAATTAAAGAAATTACGGACCTGCTCTTGGACTAATTTAAACCAATAATAGTCCCCTTCCACAATCCAGCAAACCCAAGCGGAGCATTGATCGTCGAGCGAAAAAGGTGAAGGTCGGTAAAAGAACCTTTCGATCTTAACCCAAGGCCTTCCTGGCCGTCCCTTGGGGACAGTTTAAGTTGTCTAAATAAATTTTATTTGCAGTTTAATCGGACCGTCTTACCTAATTTGCTCACACTAAACTTAGACGGTTCACTTAAACTAGCTTTTCCAGTAATTGACGACTTCGCAGACGGAAGCAGTTGAGCTTTAAAGTTTAATACGGCAGGGATTTCGGCGCTCATTGAAACATCAGTAGCGGCTTCAGGCTTGGTTAATTGAACGCTGTTTGCAATAAGACTCGATATTGGCGCAGCAACTCCGAAATTGCCTGGCATGCTGTTGTCGGCAACATCGCAACTATAGTCTGAATCAGATGATTGATTAACAGATATCTCTGCATCTGGAACAACACATTTAATTTCAGCCTTTGCGACATCTCCAACCTGATCAATATTCAATGAAACGCCGGTTCGCGCTTGCCCTTGAACACGAGCTGTTATTCCGTTTTTCAAATTCACATCTACAGAAAGCTGATCTGATCCGCCCTTTAAATCTTTTGAATAGCGAAAATCAACTCGCAAATACCGAGTCGAATTAGTCGTCGAATTCAACTGAAAGGTCTTGTTAACTTTTGTTTTATGCATAACTGCGTAGATTCCATTAGCGGAACCTGACCTAGCAACTGGAAACTGTATAAATCCACTGTCCCCTGTCGCGCCGTCTAATGCCTCAACCGTAAGTCGACAAACCATCGTTGTGATCAATTCATTTTTGGATGGCTCCGGCAAGACTGTAGAAACAGGGCAATTCGCATTTATGTACTTTGAACGTACTGCGCTCGCAACAACATAAGACGATCCAGCCACAGAAACCGAATGTAGATCTTCCATTCTTAACTTGGTGCAAAGTTCTTCTTTAGAATCAAAATCGACGACTTGAGTTTGAAGAATTCTTCCATCACCACCCGTCTCTTGACAGAGGTAAATAGCCGCATTGAGAAACAGACATGACTGAGAAACTGATTTTTGAAATCCAGCGTAATTGACTCCTTCAATCGGAGCATTTTGTGAAAGTGCTAACAATGGAAGAACGATCAAAGTGCTAAAAATTGTTTTTTTCATAAACTCTTTGGTAGCAACTTCCAAACCATAGAAAATAGAGCTCTCGTCAATTTGACAACAAACGAGCTGTCTGTTTCCTTGACACTGTGCCTGAAATTGCAGGGATTGACATGCTTCATCCCCATAAGGCGAAGCCAAAACAAAGGACTTTCTAAACCTGCCGCGAAGTAGACCCGGCCGGCGCCAGATTGGTGAATTGTTTACACATCATTTGCACAGCCCCAAAAGCGATGGACTGAAAGTTTGGAATTAATTTCCAATTGGGAATTCTCGTTAGATAAGCGAAGACGGCCGTGATAATCCCAGGCAGATCGGGTTAAACATCTGCGATAGGGGCCTATTATGTTGTTACTGAATATTGTATTACTTTTGTCATCCTTGGAAGCATCTGCAACTGTTTCTAAAAAAGTGCTGTGTGAACAAATGTACGAAATTGTAAGCGAAGCCACTCTGGTTTTGCTGGAAAACAAAGGGATGTCATTAGCCGAATACACAAAATCCTCAGTCGGGAAAAAAGCAACCAAGTATTTTCCGGGTGAAGCAGGAGATAAAGTCGTGGCTTCCACCTACTTGATTGCCAATGAAATAAATGAAGATTCTTTGAGGGAGCTTTCACTTGGCAAAAGGATATTGAAAAACTCAGGTCAAAAACTCGCCATGGAAGATCTTGCCCAGATTGTACTGGATCGACAAGAAAAGAAGATTAATGCTTTAACCGTGGATTGCGTCCTTAATGATGTTATCACAAAACCCGATGTTGAGACGAAGAACACAGATTCTTCTGAGCTTTTCTAAGTAATAGGAAATTCAATAACAGATCGTATTTCCCTTTGAACGAGCCCCCCATTTTTTCCAAAGTTGTCATACAAATGAGTTGAAATTTACAGCGATCATGAAAAATTTGGTGTATTAAAATCTAACATCTATCAAAAATGTTCTTCTGAGATAGCTTACGAGCAACAAATAGAATCAAATCGAGAGGAATTTTATGAAACGTATTTTAGCATTAGGTATTTTCTTTGCGGGTCTTAACTCATTTGCGCAAGAACCCCAAGCAATGGTGAATTGTTCTTCGGCTGATCAGAAGGTTGCTATTCAGTTAACTGTAAATCAGCAAGGAAAATTTAAAACATTGGTCGTAAACAACAACGGGAAATTAACTGCTGTTTCTCGCGATCAACTCATCACCTTTTCAGGAGAGTCCATTGTATTTGAAACAGATACTCCAGAGGTTGCTATTCTAAATTTTAAAAATACCTATCTTTCGCTCGGATCCATTTCAACAAACATTTTTGTTGGTATTTTTGGATATGCTCCAAATGCTTATCAAGTTGATACAAACAAAATGACGCCTCTTATTTGCAAGCACGAAATTCAGTAGATTAATCAAATATTTTTGAGGCTCGTTGAAAATTCAGCGAGCTTTTCTTTAATACACCTTCAATTAGGGCTTGATCATCCACGAACCAATTTCTATTGCTTTAGATCTTCAATTCACCTTAGTGATCACAAAGGTAGTCAGTACCGACGAAGGCAGGTAACTTTACCAGATACGTCTTTGCCAAACTGTAAAGTACCATCACGGCGTGAAAGCTTTTGATCAGCTGAAAGTGAAATCGATACGTTTGTGGCATCTATCAAGAATTCGATATTCAGGGCCTCACTGATTTTAGTCCCTGAAAGAGTACATGTCCCAGGGATAAAAAGTTTCATCGGTTCTAAATCATCTTTCCAATAAATAATTTTAGCCGGTCCTGACTTGCCGCAACCATAGACTTCAAAATAGTTCGTTTCTTTTTCTGATTTTTTCGAAAGCTTGACCTGGCATTCAAAAGCTCTTGTGTAGCTTTGAAGATCTGCGTCACCGAAAGCACAGGTCCATTGGAAAAACACTAAAAATGAAAATACTAGTTTCATATTTCCTCGCTTTTGAAATGTCTTGCAGTCGCACCTCAACGGATAAAGGTACCTTTAAAGAAAGGCTCTACCGGCAACTAACCGTTGCGATTCCGGAATCAGTAAGCCTAGTCTCATAGAGCTCGCCCGTAGGAGTCAGTGAAATGGTTTCAATATTATTGGTAAAACCAACCGGTGTGAAACTAACAAATTTTTTGCTCAATAAAAAGCAAATGCCTTTTGCAGAAACTTCATTGTAGACCAAATGAGTAAATTTGCCGTTCCAAAATAATCTAGGATTTCGCACAGTAATTGAGCCATCGAAATTACCAAATATACTCGTGACATCACTAAACAATTCATCTGGGATTTCTAAAGTGATTGTCTTTGCATTCAATGTTAGCCCTAAAAAACAAATACAACCTGTAAACCATTTTTTCATATCACCCTCGTGCCGTGGAAATTAACTTTTCGTTTGAAGTCGGTCAACGACAAGTAAGTTTACTGCATCCTGGCGATCATAAGGACGCATTTAAGGGCATCAGTTGGCCCTTTTTTAGCCGAACATAGCGAATGAATCCAAGCTATCTGACAGAGCCTGTTCGCTATGGACACTTCAAGATTTTACTATTTATTGGTCATTTGAAACGCATGGCCCTCGCAATCATATGCGTTACACATTTCCCAACCATCAAAGCTCTTAACTTCCGAAACTTTAATTCCAACCGCAACAAGCTTCTGCCTCGCCTCGCCGACGTCATCGACCAGAAAGGAAATCTTGTGTGGATTTTCTGCAGAGCCGGTGGGTGTTTTGATTGGTCTACCCGAATCGTCATAGGCTTGATGAAAAGCAATTTTACATCCACCGCCGTCGATTTCTGCCCATTCTTCTGACCATTCATGCGTCGATTTAAATCCAAAGTGATCCCGATAAAAAGAAGCACATCGAATCGGATGACCAACGTAGACAACAATTCGTCCAACTTTAAACTTCATTTGAACCACCTTATTTTTGAAAGCACTCGTATCGCAGTGCCATGAAAAGGTCAAATTTGACTTCGCCATTCGGAACAGAACAAATATCGAAATCCTTGATTTGCCGTTCCCAAATTGGAACTTGGCCGAGGGCCAGATTTCTCAATCTCGCTTTTCGGCATGGCTTTACCGGGGTAGTCTCGAACCACAATAGAGGAGCATTTATGAAGAAAATTATAAGAAATTCAATTTTTGTCTGCATGATTTTCCTGGCCGCCGTAAAGAGCCATGCGGAAGAAAAAAAAATTAAATGGAATTTCAAGCAGGTCGATCTTCTTGAGATGATCGAAATTTACTCGAAAGCGACGGGAGCTCAGTTTATTGTCGACACGACCGTACGCGGTAAAATATCCAATTTTACACAGACTGAGATCACGAAAGATGAGGCTTTCAATTTCTTATCTCGCTCAATGACGATCAATGGTTTTTCTTGGGTGAAGATAAATGACAAATATGTCGTACGAAACGCTCGGTCCGCGCAGCGCGATGGAATTCCCGTTTACTCTGAACTTCCTGCATCTGAACCTGAACATATGGCAACATATATGTATAAACTCAAAAATGCGACGTGCGATGATATCAAATCGCGATTAGGAAGAATTTTGAATTCAAGCTATGGTGAAATCGAGTGCGAGCCCGATTCAAATAATCTGATCATTACGGACTTTACAACTGCATTGCATCGGATCAACACGATCATCGAAAAGGTTGATGTGGCAGCCGCTAAAGCGCCAACAAAGAAATAGGCTTTAAGAAAATAATTGAAATAACCACGCAGGCCACGACGTCGCAAATCAGAGTCGTGGCCGTGTTCAACATGCGACAGATCTTTATGGAACGGTTTTCCATTGTTTTATCGCTTGATCACCGGGCCGATCAACATGAACTTTTTCATCGATGGATGTGACCCAACTCATTGGGATCATGTGATGTAAACCATCTTTATCTTTTTTTAGCTTGATGTTGTCCGTGCCTTCGAGGTGGTCGACAACTCCAAATTGGCCATCTTGCGAACAAACGACCGGCATATCAGGTTTAATATCTTGAGCGTTCATCATAGAATTCTCCTTTGAAGATTGACATCAATCAATCTGCAACCTGAAGACCAGCCTGAGCTCGCGAGCTTCGTGTTGGCGCCAGTACCGGGACAATTTTTCCAGGTGACAAGGCAATTTTATTCGATTGCGGCATTGAGCGTTTCGCCGATCCAATTTTTTTGATTTTCAAGAGTCCACACCTTGAAATCATAGGGCATCGTAACCGAACTTGAGTGGTCAGCAATTATTTAAGTATGACTGAGCCAAAAACTGGAAATCTGTCTATCCTTTGGCGCTAGCGCTGGCACGCTGCTGCCAGCATTCAAAGGTGAAATCGGTGTCACTTACGAAGTCCGTATTGATAAACGAGAAGACCTATCTAAACACCTGACAAGCGGCACTCTAATCCGCCTGTGGGAAATGCATGTCTGTCGAGCCGATTCTAAGACCAAAAAAGGAAGTTGCTCGCAAAAATACCCGTTGGCGCTGCTCGCACGGGACACTGATGAGATTGCCAAATCAATGTGTAAAGAAGCATTAGGTGAATCCTTTGATGGTAAAGCAACCGGTTACATCAATTTGGAAGACTTCGGTCCTTATAGCTATTTTAAAAAGGGCTTTGTTTACACGCGTGTTCTGGGTAAAATGGAACTCTTTTATCTTGAAAATGGATTCACTGCTCGGTCAATTTATGCTGTTGATTGCAAAACAGAATAATTATTTCCGCGACCCGCGACAATCGAAGAGTCCGGCAGTTCAAGTTTGAATCTACACGACAGCTTTTCATTGCAGCTCAGCGATCAGAAGAGCAAACCGAAAACATTACTGAATGAGTTCAGCAAAAACTTCTACGGCTTTTATCACTTCGTTGATATCGGGATTTTGTACGAGATAAAATTCTGGATGCGCCAACTTTTTATTTGGGTTTGAAAAATGTCCTACTATTTGCTTAGCAATTTCTTGCTTCAACGTCTCAACTTCCGATGTTGAAATACTTTCTTTCTTTCGCATGTATCCAATCAAAGGCCGCATGTATGAAAAAAGAATCGTCTGTGAATCAAAAACAAGTCGTTGACCGTTTTCATGCGAATCAACAAAATATAATTCTTCTAAAACTCTTTGAGTTGAAATTGAAGTTCTAGATCCTAGGTCGCTCAGACGATCGTAAAAGTGACTCATTTTTTGGATGACTTGTTCTGGTTTAAAACCCTGCATAATTGCAGATTCAATTAATGTAATGAGGACAGCTGCGTGAGATTGATCATGCTGCTGAAACCCCTGGGCATTTGTTAGATACCCGTCCGTAAATTCTTCACCGCGGATCAGACCTATAGGCGCCAACCCACGGGACCAAAATTTATTTAGCATTTTGATAGGAAGTTTAAGATTAGTTGGAACTAAAAATACGCCGGCTTTAGCCGATTCAAAGAAATTTCTAAATGAAGAAAAATAGTCGTTTGCTAATCTCGTTCCGCCTGCCGATTCGGCCGAGCTCAATATGACAAAAAGAAGTTCGATCTTTTTGAAATCGTCAAGAGTGAACTCCTTCGACTGAATTAGAGCCAATATTCTGGCTAATTCGGCCTCGGTTAAGAGCTTCGAAAAATCTGACTTTATCTGGACTGCAATGCTATGAATGACCCTACCAAGCAATGACGACTTTGAAATCTTTTGCCGAGAACTTTCAAGCTGAAGAAGCTCACGACGTAACTGGTTTGTGAATTGTATTGGATCTTTTTCAAGAAGCGCTTGCAGATTTAATCGAAGGTTTGGCTTTCTTTTCGGAATTGCCGCTTTAGATGAATCATCGCCGCCCCATGAGGCTTTCCGAGAAGAAAACTTGTCACCAAGTGGTAAAACATCAAAAAGATCAAAACACTGCATTCCATTTCCCGGAATTGAGAAAAAAACCGTTAATGATATCATGACGAAAATTGATAGACGCAAGAAAACCTCTGATCCACAGTCTAAATTCAGCTTCAACCAATGCCTTCAGCGTGTCTCAGATTGAAACACAACTTTGAGAGCCTCAGCATTAATATTCAATTTGCAAATTTTAATCCAATATCCCAATCCAAGAACTTCGAATCTCATGGCGATGAGAGCCAAAGACTCTCCCTTCACGAGATCGGAACAAATCCAAGAAGTGTTGACCAACATCTCTTGCGAATCGATCTTTGATTGATTTAAATGCTTTCTAATAGAAGCGATTTAATTTGAAGGCGAAAAGCTTTTCAAACCAAAGTAATATTTCGGAAAAGGTGCTTGTGCTCGATCTGCAGACCAGCTTCCATAACCGCCGCTAGTTGTCGGAAACTCTTGATCATCAACTTGTATGGTTCCCATGCCTCTTGCTACACCCCAGCTGTAATAAATCGGTATTCTAATTGGAACATGCGAAACCTGTTTTTCAAGTAAATAATCGGCTAGGCGATCCGAATAGCGCCCTTCAATTTGATCGAAATTGACACCGAACTTCAATTCCACGAGACGCTCAAGTGGATTACCGGACCCCGGAGTGCCGCGTTCACCGATTTGCCATTTTGCTGTCGAAGGAAAAATACTTTTTACGTCGGCCATCTCAGACCAGCAGAGGCCGTAAACTGCGATTGTCAACGGCAGTCCAAGCATTTGTATTTTAGTATTTTTTTTCCAAACTACGAATCCAATTCCAGCAATCAAAAGGTGCGTCAAAATCCAATAAGGTGAGAAACCGGCGACGAGTGCCAACAAGAGTCCCATTGCTACCAGGCTTGCCGCCACCTTATGGCCCGAACATTTTTTTGTTAAGGCAAAGAGCCCGAGTAAAATGAAGAATGTAAAAAGTTGAAGAAGACCAGGCAGTACGAGTAAGGAATAAAATAAAGATCCTATCATTTTCATAGACCTAGCTTTTTTAAATATTGACTGGTCGTGGGTCAAATTACCCAAGTCGTAGATCATCTACCGCTTTGAATTTTGCGGTAGATTTTGGAATTGATTCCACAGCACCGGTTGGATTCTTAAAATTCTATTTCCCAATTTCAATTGTTGCGTATGAATTGAATATTGATTTGAGCTCGCCAACCGTTAAATCTTTGGCAAACTTTCCTTTTCCAGGCAAACAGTTGATTGAATTCTCTTCATTTGGATTTTCGATCGTCAAAGCCAAAGCAATCAAGTCATCGCCTGGGGGCAAAAATGAGTTCGTAAAAACTAAGCGGCCGAGGCCTTTAGAAAAATTAGAAAATTTGAAACTCACTAAACAGTACGGCGAAGATTCATCGATTCCAACTGCTGATTCTGGCAAAAACGCACGGCCATTTTGATAGATAACGATTGAATCGCTGGGAAATGACGAAGGCATTCCCCTTAACAATGTGAAGGCAATTTTTTCTTTCGTTGTGGAAACCACAGTCTGATTAATTGCCTTCAGCTTCAAGGCTGCTGCTTTCAAAGAAGTCGCATTTGCGCAAACGAACCCATGTGAAGAGGAACTGATCCACAGGGAAGAACCATTTCCAGTTTTACTTGCTTCGCAAGTCCTAGATCCAATTTCGGATTGAAAGCGAGCGCACCTTTGAACTGCTTCATCTAGCGAAGCTAGACTAGAAGACGCAGATAGCGATGCCGTACTCCACAAAACATCATTGTACGCGCTGATGACACTAGAGTTGCATAGGCCAAAATTACTATTCGATGATGAATTCCCATTTGAATTCCCATTTGAGTTCGCTTGACCATCTAACCAAGCCAAGTTTTGCGTAGCTGCATTACAGACAGAATCGACTGATCCTGAATGAATGGTCATAACTTGACCTGTTGACATGTTTTCGGCCTTACACGTGTTATTGCCGATAAAACCTTTATAGCTAGCACAATCGTTTTTTATTGATTGTAATTCAGATTTTGAAGTGTACTTGGAAACGCTTCGTCCAACAAGTTTGTTGTAAGAGCTGATCGTAGCCGATGTGCAAGCACCGTTGCTATCAACAGCTGGATTTCCGTCGTCCTTCGCGCAACCAGAAAAAGAAGCTAAAGCAAGAAACGAAACAAACAAGCATAAATGACGCATAAATCCTCCCCAGATTTCAATTTTTTCTAAAAAGAGGAAGAGTACGCGGAGTTCGACAAAATTTCTATTCTGTAAAATATTTCTAGGTAAAGTCTCTAAAAGTCACCTTTTAGCCACACACACGGATCTACGCACTGCCCGTTATGGTTTATCGACTACGTTGCGAGCTCGCTTCTACCTGATTTAGCGCTAAAGCATAGAGTCCGGATGATCGTCCATGGGTTAGACCGAACTACAAGCACCCCGGCTATTTAAGAATCATCTTTGATAGCTACAACCTGAGCGAGTTTCCTACTTCTTTACCGCTCCCAAATTCACTTTAATTCCGCGAGTCAGTAAATTGATCGCTGGATTTTCATTCGATCTAAAAGTACCCGAGTTGATTCGATTGTAATAGGCCTCCACTCCCGTACTGTCTTCGTACTTAGTGGTCAGCTTTAAATTTGCTAAAATATAAAATCCACGCTCAGGATTCGGCGGCAGATGAAGTGATCCGGTCAGAACATTTTCGCCTCTTTTTGCGATCTTGAGTTGGCTTTTAAATTCCTTGTGCGTCGGCGAAATAAATTCGGCATCAACAGTCACCGTGGCACCCGCAGGAACATCCTTGATCGGAAGTCTAACATCAATCTTAAAGTATTCGAGCCCATCTTTTACTTTGACCGACGAACTCAGTTCAGCTCCATTGAGTTCCAATTTTGGCAAACTTAACTCTGCGCCAGTGGGCTTTTCTATTGATAGACTTCCAGCTTCGGCACCCGAAAAGGTATAGGCGATCGGATTCTTTGTGCCCTGGTGAACTCTGTAATCTACAGTTTTCAAAACGTATTTTCCACGCGGCAAGTTTCTATTCAATGCTAACTGAGCGATAAGACTCTGACGATCTTGAGAGAATGAAAAATCACTCGAGAACATATAAAAATCAAGAACTCCTAAAGATTTCGTAAGGTCGTTAAAAGCAAAATAATCGAAATAAAGCCTAAGGACCTGAGTTGATCCCGTCGCTGGTGCAGGAACTTTAACTGTCATGATATTGTCTTGGGATTGATTTCTAATTAATTTTGATTCCGCAAAAAACTTTGCTTTGTTATCTTTAAATTTGGCAAAAGCATCGGAAATATCAACGAAAACGGGCTTGATCCATGTGATGTGGCTTGTGTTGACCTGAGATATAACGGCCTGTGCTGGCGTTAACAAAATTGTATTCCCAGCACGATCCCGCATATTCACATGATCGAGTCTTAGAACGCAGGCCTTCGTTTTACAATTAGCTGAAAAAAATAAATTTGTATCAAATGTGACAGACTGATTCTGATTCGGTTGGCCTTTGATCAATTTTTTAGAAAAACGCCTCGTCAACCACTCTATTTTCAAAGATTGCTCCAAGCAATGGGCTGATCTTAGCAAAAGATTCTTCACGGCCTTTGCAA
>LNFM01012246.1_pt1 | contig 11324 bp, 9 predicted proteins | sample 596031 | NCBI WGS metagenome assembly LNFM01 (sample SAMN04254537, study PRJNA301005) | activated carbon metagenome | isolation source: dual media filters at the Ann Arbor, Michigan drinking water treatment plant | place: USA: Ann Arbor | reverse complement strand
ATGTCCAACTCCACCGCGTACGGCCTGTCGTCGGCGGTGTGCACCAACCGTCTGGACTACATCACCCGTTTCGTGCGCGAGCTGAACGTCGGCACCGTCAACGTGCGTGAGGTGCCTGGATACCGGCTCGAATTGACCCCTTTTGGCGGCATCAAGGATTCGGGACTGGGCTACAAGGAAGGCGTGCTCGAAGCGATGAAGTCTTTCACCAACGTGAAGACCTACTCATTGCCATGGTGAGCATTGCCCTGTTGAGTATTGACGAGAAGAGCCCCTGTCCGGTCGATCGCTGCCGGCAGGATTGCCGCTTGCCTGCCATGGCGGGAAGGGACGAGACGAGTTGCAAACGCTGCTGAACCTGCTGGCTGCCATTGCGCTGCTGGTGTGGGGCACCCACATCGTGCGCAACGGCGTGCTGCGCGTGTTCGGCGCCAACCTGCGCCAGATCCTTCACCGCAGTACCAAGCGGCGCAGCACCGCCTTTGTCGCCGGGGTCGGCGTCACCGGGCTGCTGCAAAGCTCCACCGCCACTGCGCTGCTGGTGTCGAGTTTCGTCGGCAAGGGCGCGATCACCACCACCGCCGCGCTTGCGGTGATGCTCGGTGCCGATGTCGGCACCGCCCTGATGGTGCAGGTGTTCGCGCTGAACCTGTCGTGGCTGGCGCCGTTGGCGATCGTGTTCGGCGTGATCGTCTACCTGTCACGCCGCAACGAGCACGCCGGGCAGATTGGCAAGCTGGTGCTCGGCCTGGGGGTGATGATCCTGGCCCTGCAACTGATCATGCAGGCCACGGCACCGCTGACCACGGCGGTGGGCACCGTGGGGCCGATGCGCGTGCTGTTCGACCAGCTCACCGGCGACATGCTGCTCGATGTGCTGATCGGCGCGCTGCTCGCCATCGCCTGCTACTCCGGCTTGGCGGTGGTGCTGCTGACGGCAGCGCTGGCGGCGTCGAGCGTGATCCCGGTGCCGGTGGCGCTGGCGATCGTGGTCGGCGCCAACCTGGGCAGCGGCTTGCTCGCGGTGTTCACCACCTTGCGGTCGGACCCGAGCGTGCGCAGGGTGCCCACCGGCAACCTGCTGTTCAAGCTCGCTGGTGCGCTCATCGTGCTGCCGCTGCTGCCGTACGCGCTCGCCCCGCTGTCGCAGCTGGGCGCTGATCCGAAGTCGATGGTGGTCAACTTCCATCTTGCATTCAATCTTCTGATCGCGCTGGTGTTCATCGGCTTCACCGGCAGCGTCGCGCGGGTGGTCGAAGCGCTGCTGCCCACCCAGCACGCTGCCGAACTACCCGGACATCCGCGCCATCTCGATCCCACCGCGCTGAAAACTCCGGCGCTGGCGATCGGCAATGCAGCGCGCGAGTCGATCCGGCTGGCCGACACCGTGCAGGACATGCTCGCCGGCCTGCTTACCGTGCTCAAAACCAACGACTTTGCGCTGGCCGAACGCCTGCGCCAGCGTGACGACGAAATCGACCGCCTGTACACCGCCGTCAAGCTGTATCTCACCCAGATCAGCCGCGAGGCGCTCGAGTCCAACGAGTCGCAGCGCTGGGCCGACATCATCCAGTTCACAATCAACATGGAGCATGCCGGTGACATCATCGAACGCATGCTGATCGACGTCGCCGAGAAGAAGATCCAGCATGGCCTGTCGTTCTCCGATGCCGGCATGCGCGAGATCGAGGACCTGCACGTTCGTCTGCTCGGCAACTTGAAGCTCGCGGTCGCGGTGTTTCTCAACGGTGACCTGAAGAGCGCACAGCAGCTGATCGCCGAGAAGGTGAGCTTCCGCGAGCTGGAGATGCGCTATGCCGACAGCCACCTGCAGCGCTTGAGCGGCAACACCGCGCAGTCGATCGAGACGAGCTCCCTGCACCTGGATCTGCTGGCCGACTTCAAGCGCGTCAACTCGCTGTTCTGCTCGGTGGCCTACCCGATCCTGGAGTCTGCCGGCGTCCTGTCAAAGACGCGGTTGCTGGGCGAGCAGGCGGGCCTGTTCTCGACCGACGCGACCCGGCCGACCTGACGTCCCGCGCCACCCTGATTGCCGCACCGCACCGGTTGCGCCGCCGCCGATGAAGCTCTCGCTGCCAGACATCGTCCACGTGTTCGCCACCCAGGGCGACCGCGCCTACGCCGGCGAGGGCGTCAATCAGCGCGAGCATGCGCTGCAGTCGGCGCAGCTGGCCGAAGCAGCCGACGCCAGTGCGGCACTCATCACCGCCGCGCTGCTGCACGACCTTGGGCACCTGCTCAATGACCAGGGCGAGACACCGAGCCTGCGCGGGATCGACGATCGCCATGAGCTGGTTGCCATCCCACGCCTGCGCGCGCTGTTCGACGATGCGGTACTGGCGCCGATCCGCCTGCATGTGAGTGCCAAGCGCTATCTGTGCGCGCGCGGCGACGACACCATCACCGCAGCCGACTACCGGGCCGCCTTGTCACCCGACTCGGTGCGCAGCCTGGCCTTGCAAGGCGGCCCGTTCGACGACGCCCAGGCCGAGGCGTTCATCACCCAATTTTTTGCACGAGACGCGGTGCGCCTGCGCCGCTGGGACGACCAGGCCAAGGTGGCAGGTCGCGCCACGCCGCCGCTCGATCACTACCTGGCGATCATGGCCTCGGTCGCGCGCGGGTAGCGTCGGCGCCGGTGCGGCACGGCGCCATGCGGCACACTGGCGGCCCGGTCGCGTCGCATCCGCACGCCGGCCGCCGACTTCCGAACCCGCCGATGCCTGCCTCCATGTACACCGTCCCCGCCAGCGCTGCCGAGCAGCGCGAGTTCATTCCCTTCCTGCATGAACTGATCGGCGTCGCGTTCGACACCATCCGCCCCTTGTTCATCAGTGGCACCGCGGTGATCGACAAGGCCGATGCCTCGCCCGTCACGCAGGCCGACCGCGGCGCCGAGCAGGCCATGCGCGCGCTCATCGCGCGACGCTATCCGGATCACGCGATCCTCGGCGAAGAATTCGGCGAACAGGCCGGCGCCGCCACCGGCACCCGCTACCGCTGGGTGCTCGACCCGGTCGACGGCACGCGCGCCTTCATTACCCATTGCTTCCTGTTCGGCACCCTGATCGCACTCGAACGCTGGTGCGACGACGCGCAGGGCGGCCGCTTCCGCCCGCTGCTCGGCGCCATCGCCCACCCGGCCGCCGGGCAGGCGGTGATCGGCCACGCCGGCGGCTGCACGCGGTTCGCCGCCGATGGCTCACAGCATGCAGCACGCGTACGCCGCTGCGCCCGCATCGAAGACGCCACGCTGCTGGTCACCAGCCTGTGGTCGGTCGGCGAGCAGCGCCAGGCGCCGAACGTCGACCGCATCGACCTCCTGGCGCGGCGCGCCAAGCTCGTGCGCACCTGGGGCGATTGCTTCGGCTACTTCGCGCTCGCCACCGGCGGCGCCGACCTGATGCTCGACCCGACGCTGGCCTACTGGGACGTGGCCGCCATCGTGCCGGTGATCGAAGGCGCCGGCGGCTGCGTCAGCAGCTGGACCGGCGGCGATCCGCTCGCGCAGCCTTCGCTGATCGCCAGCGCGGGCGCGTTGCACCCCGAGGTGCTGTCGACGCTGCACGGCTGACCGCGGCGGGTCGAGTTCATCGGCCACCCGACCGATGAATCGGACCGACGCTGCACGCACCTGACCCGTCGCCAGCGCCCGCCAGGCAAGTTCCGCGCTGCGCGCGCGGCGATCGACCGTTCGCAGCTGTTCCCATAAGTGAACGCACCGTGAGCGGTTGGACCGCGCCTTGTCGCAGCCGCTGGATGTCGCCGCCTTCATCGCCCTGCTCGATCGACAGATCGCGCGGGCCGCGAGGTCAACCGCGGGCCGCCTGAGCGGCGGCGCGTCAGGGCGCCGGCTGCGCGGTCGGCGGCGGAGGCGGCGCCGGCGCGGTCGGCTCGGCGGATTGCAGCGGGACCGCCGTCGGCGCCGCTGCTGCCGGTGCATCGCGCGCCGGCAATTGATTGCGGCTGGCGCGCAGCGGGTCGGGCTCGGCACCCCCGGTGGCGCGCCCGAACAGCGCTTCCACCGAATCGCGCACGCGTGCCAGCAGTGTGCGCGCGAACAGGCCGGTGATCACCGAGAACAGCAGCAAGCCCATCGGATCGAAGGTGGTGCCCTCGGTCAGGCGCAGCAGCATCACCGAGCCCGATGACAGCGCCAGCAGCAGCACCATGCCGAGCGCGGCGCCGAGAATGGGCTGCACCGCCAGCAGCGGCGCCAGGCGGCCGTTGAAGCGGCGCTCGGTACGCGCCAGCGCATCAAGCCCATACGACCAGCCGCGGGCAATGCGTTCGCCCGTCGCGAGCAGCGCCGTCAGCGACGCGCCAAGCGCGCCGCCGGTCATGCACAGCACGACCTGGAACGAGGTCGACTCGGCGTAGTCCTCGGCGGAACTGAGCAGCACCGCCATGGCGAAGCCGGCGCCCACCACCACCAGAGACAGCCACAGCACCAGCAAGGCGGCGATCCAGTACGGGGGCGAGGGCGCAGCAGCAGGGTCAGCGGAGTCGGACATGGCTCGTCAGGAAGGGGATGGCGCCCGTTGTGTGCAGCGCCCCGGCAGCGAAGTATGCCGCGCCGCAACGCCCGGCGTTCAAGCGGGCCGGATCAGCACGTCGCCCCGCGCGCCCTGGCACATCGGCCGCCCGAGCCAACAGGAGCGAAGTCACCGCTGGTTTGCAATCGGTCGATCGCGTCACCCTGCCGCTCGGCATTGCGCCCAGCGGGCCGGCAGCAGCTGCGCATTGGCGGCGGGCTTGATGTCGTCCGGCGCCAGCACGCGGGCGGTCGCCAGTGCGGTTGCCGCGTCCTCGAGCCGGCAGACGGCCATCAGGGCAACGCCCAGGTTGGTGAAGGCGCGAGCGTTGTGCGGCGCCTTGACCGTGACGTCTGCCCAGAAGCTCACCTCATCGGCATACAGCGCATTGCGCATGTGGGTAACGAAGCCGAGGCTTATCAGGAGCGGGGCCGCCAGCAGCCAGCGGCGCCTGGGCGCTATCGCTGTCAGCCACTTGCCGATCACGAACGCCGGCCCGACCAGCGGCAGATAGAGCGCCCGCTCGCTGGCCAGATCGGCACGGGCAAGCACGGAGTGCATCGGCAGCAGCCAGAGCAGGAACCACAGCCAGGCGAACAAGAGCGCCGGCTGTCGCCGTCGCAGCGCGAACGCCAGCGCTCCCGCCGCGGTCCAGGCGACGAGCAGCGCCACGCCAGCCGCATCCAGTGTCTGCACCGGCAGCGCCGGGTCCGCGTTCAGGCGGTCGAGCCTCACCAGTTGCCCGGCCAGCCAGGTGATCGCGTGCACCTGCGCCGCCAGGTTGTCGCCGACGCCACGCAGCGCGGTGCTGAAGGCGAGCAGTTCGACGTAGCGCGGCACCTGCGCCGCCGCCAGCGCAGCGATCAACAGCACAAGCGCATGCGGCACCAGCGCCGGGCACGCGCGGCCGAACCAGCCCGGCCGACGATCCTGCAACCACGCCAGAAGCAGCAGCGCCAGCGGCGTCATGGCGACGTACTCCTTGCACGCCAGGCCGACACCAAAGGCAACCGCCGACGCCGGCGCCGCCCAGCGTCGTTCATCGCGCTGCATCCACAGCAGCGCGGCGGCCAGCGCAAACAGCGCGGCCAGCGCCGTCGAGCGCCCCGATATGTACGTGACGGCCTCGGTCTGCACCGGGTGCAGGGCGAACAACGCGGCCGTCATCAGCGCGGCGACGCGGCCATGCGGGTCGTGATCGGCACGACGGCCGACCAGGCGGCGCGCCAGCGCATAGACCAGCACCGCGTTGATCGCGTGGATCAGCAGGTTGACGGCGTGAAAGCCCAGGATGCCGGCGCCACTGGCGTGATTGAGCGCGTAGCTCAGCTTCAGCAGCGGCCGGATCGACGGCAGGCCATCCCACCACGCCGCCAGCGACTGCACGCTGCGCTCGCGCACGATGACCAGATGGTCGTCGAACTGGAACGCGCCGGCGAACGCGTTGGCCCATGCCGCCAACGCGAGCACCACCAGCAGGGCGACCGCACGCCGATCAGCGTCCGCTTGCATCGGCAAAGGCGCGGTCGACCAGCGCCACCGTACCGAACCAGCGGTCGCGTGCGCCCAGCATCACCGCCACCACGGTGTGCGGTCCACGCTGCACCACCGCGATCAGGCACTCGCCGGCGCGCGCGGTGGCGCCGGTCTTGAGTCCCACCGCGCCGTCGATGCGGCCCAGCAGCGCGTTGGTGGAGCTGAACCGCAGGCTGCGACCGTCGAGGGTCTCGATTTGCGCTCCCGGCAGCGCTGCCACTTGGCGCAATAACGGCACGGCCAGCGCCGCGTGCGCCAGGTGCAGCAGGTCGCGCGCAGTGGTGTGCTGGCGCGGATGGTCGAAGCCGCAGGGATGTTCGAAGTGCGACCGGCGCATGCCCAGGTGCGCCGCGTGCGCGTTCATCCGCCGCGCGAACTGCGCCATGCTCGGCGCTGCATCTTCCACCAACGCCATGCACGCATCGTTGGCTGAGGCCACCAGCATCGCTGCCAGGGCGTCACCGGCACGCAGCCGGTCGCCGGCGACCAGGCCCAGGCGCGCGCCGGGCATGGCAGCCGCGCGCGCACTGACCACCAGCACGCGCTCCGTGTCGAAGCGCGATTGGAGCAGCACCAGGGCCGACAGCAGCTTGGTGAGCGACGCCGGGGCGCGCCGGGCATCGGGCGCATGCGCGAACCGCAGCGTGCCGTCGACCTCGACGGCATAGGCAGCCGCCGCCGCCGGAAAGGGATCGGCCGCCGCCGCTGCACGCCCGGCCACCAGGGCGAGCGCCAGCAGCACACTCACGGTCAGTCCGCGCGCGGCGCAGCGGTGCGTCGGTACGCCACCCACCGTGGCGCCGCTAGCGGCCGAAGATGCCGCGCAGGAGATCCGTCCCCTTCTTGATCGCGTCTTCGGTGGGGGTTGGCGCAGGCGTGGGCGTGGGCGAGGCGGTGGGCGACGGCGCTGCAGCGGGTGTGCCGGCCACCTTCGCACCTGCCTTGGTCGGCCGCGCCGCATCGCCGCCAAGCCCGGAAGCCACCGCCGCGCTGCAGAACGAATGGTATTTCTCGACCACGTTCACCCCGGTGAACGTACGGCCCGCACATTCGCGTTTGAACAGCGCGAGGCCGAACAGCTGCGCCGCGGGCTGATCATCGGGCCGCACCACGCACTGGGCGGTGAGGAACGCGACGTCTTCCTGCTGCTCGGCGCGCTTGCACAGGCCGGCGCGCGTGGCCGCGAGGTCGAGCCCGCAATACTTCTCGGCCTCCCGCCGCTTCTCCTGCGGCTGGCGGGCCAGCGCCACGTAGCCATCAGCCGCACGGGCGCGGCTGCAGAAGGCAGTGCGCTGGTCACCACACGACGTGTTGGCCTTGATCATCGCCACGTCCATGCTCTGCAGCGTTCGCTCGCAGACTTCGCGCATCACGGCCTCGCCCTGCGCCTGCTGCTGCTTCATCTGTGCCGTCAGCGCCGAGTGCTGCGCGCGCGTCTGCGCATAGTCGCAGTCGCCCAGGCGACGCCCGGCCAGCTTCATCGTCATCGTCTCGCCTTCGGCCTCGATCGTCACCGTGCCCTGGTAGGCGTCGCGCCCCTGGTAAGTCATCTGGCCGCTGCCCTGGGTAGGGGGAGACCCGGCACAGCGCATCTTCCATGCGTGCGTAGTGCCACTGCGCCTGACGTCGTACATCTCGCAGTTCTTGTCATCGCCACCCACCGGCGGACGGTCGCCGGTGCGCGGCACGCACACGCGCTGGGTCTGCGCAGGCATCGCCATCGGCATGCCCGGCATCGACATCGTCGACTGCACCTCCCACAGATCGCCGGGCTCCTTGCCCTGCGCCGCCAGTCCGAGTGGGACCAGGGCAAGACATGCCGACAACACGGCAGGTCGCATCGCTGCGGTAATCATTGGGGCTCCTCTCTTCTCGTCGATTCCATGATGAGCATCGCGTCCGTGGCAGTTGCGCCGCGGCACCCGGCCGGGCGAGCGCGAGACGGCATCAGGCGTTGTACGGGGAGGAGCGTTAGGGCAGCGTTAGGGCAAAACGCCGCAGGCGAGCGGGCGCCGGGTGTGGCAGGTCTACAGCAGCATCGAGTCGCGCCAAGGATGCCGGGCGCGCGCAAGCCGCGCCACCGATCAGGCAGTTGACCACTTGGGCACCGAAAGCGGGTGCCGACGACGCCCGCAACCTCAAGCGCGCGGGTCCGACTCCGCCGCGAAGCCTGGATCCAGGGTCGACAGCAGCAGCGCCAGTTCCGCCGCCGAGCGGACGTCCAGCTTGTCCATCACATGCGCACGATGGATGTGCACGGTCTTCTCGCTGATCGCAAGCGCGCGTGCGACGAGCTTGTTCGGCAGTCCGCGGCCGACCAGCCGCGCCACCTCGCGCTCGCGTGGCGTCAGTTGCTCAAAGCGCAGCGCCAGCGCCTGACGGCGCGTATCAGCCTCGCGCGTGGCGATGCACAGATCGACGGCGCGCGACACGGCATCGAGCAGGACCTGGTCGTGGAACGGCTTCTCCAGCATGTCGATCGCGCCATTTTTCATCGCTTGCACCGCCACTGCGACATCGCCATGGCCGGTCAGGAAGATCACGGGCAGATCGATCCCGGCTGATTGCATCACACGCTGCAACTCGAGACCACTCATCATGGGCATGCGCACGTCCAGCAGCGCGCATCCGGGTCGCGAGCGATCGAGGGTGGCCAGGAAGCTGCGCGCGTCCGGATGGCAGACCACTTCCCAACCCACGCTATCGAGCAGGAAGGCGACCGAGGCGCGCAGCGCGGCATCATCGTCGACGACATGGATGAGCGGTTCAGCCAACGGGAGCCTCAGTGTGGCGCGGGAGCGTGAAGCACACCGTCAGGCCGGGATCAGGGTCATTGGCGCGCGCCGTGATGCTGCCGCCGTGGGCTTCGACCACGCGCCTGCAGATCGCCAGCCCCAGACCCATGCCATTGGCCTTGGTCGTCGAGAACGGCTCGAACAGGCAATGCACGGGAAGCTCCATGAGGCCCTCGCCCAGGTCCGCGACCTCGACCTGCAGTTGACTGGCATCGCGCCGGCAGCTGACCCGGATGCGACGCCGCTCGGGCGGCAGATGCTGCATGGCGTCGCTGGCGTTCTTGAGCAGGTTGATCATGACCTGCGAAAGCTGCAACGGATCGGCAAACACCAGCGCGCCGCCACGACATTCCGGCGCGATCTCGTGCTCGATCACCGGCGCATCCGGCATCAAGCCGCGAAACAACGCGACCGACTCATCGAACACCGTGCGCAGGTCGACCACCGTGTGTTGCGTCGGCCGGTTGCGCGCGAAGTCGCGGATGCGCTGCAGGATGCCGGCGGCGCGCTCGGACTGGTGGGCGATCTGGTCACTCGCATCGATCAATGGGTCCGGCTCGTTGCGACCGGCACGCACCCGGCGCGAGATGCCGCGCGCGAAGTTGCCGATGGCCGCCAGCGGCTGATTGAGCTCATGCGCAATCATCGACGACATCTCGCCCAGCACACCCAGGCGCGACAGGTGGTCGAGCTGGCGCTCGCGCTCGCGCGACTCGCGCTCCATGCGTTCGCGCTCCAGCAGAGCATGGCGCAGCGCCTGCGTGCGCGAACGCACCAGGCTCTCCGCGCGCAGGATGTGCAGCAGTCCACCGAGCGCCGCCAGCAGCGCGATTGCCACCCAGTAGCGATAGCGCTCCAGAAATGACCACAGCGTTGCGTCCTCCAAGTGGGCATACGGCCCGATCTGCAGATCCAGGAAGACGCGGCGCACGCTCGAGTAATCGGTCGGCACGGTCCAGGCGTAGCCGTCCGCGGTGGGCGGCATCGCCAGCAGCGCCACGGCAACGCGCTTGGCCAGTGCCGGATCGACGTGCGGCATGACGGCGAACGGCCAGTCCGGAAACAGCGCCGACGAGCGGGCGCAACCGAAGCCGTCGCCTGATTTCGCCCCGAGCACCTTGAAGGCGGCGGCGCCGCCCTCCCGGTCGCGGGTCAGTCGCTCGAAGACGCAGGTACGCAGGATGGCCGCGTCGGCCCGCCCGCTCGCCACCGCATCGAGCAGCCGTTCCGCTGGCAAACCGGTGAACTCCAGCGACTTCAGCGCGCCGGGCCGCACGCCTGATTCCTTGAGGGCGTGCAGTCCAAGCTGATAGCCACCGAAGGCCAGTCCGTGCACCGCCACCACGCGCTTTCCGCGCAGGTCGGCCAGTTCGCCCACGTCGGCCCGGTCTGCCGAAGCGATGACCGTGGCGGCGATCGCCTGCCGGGGCGACAGCGCGTAGGGCGAGACGAGTGTCGCCAGCGGCGAGACGCCGTGCGTTGCCTCGGCCTCGACGAAAAAGCCGCTGTTGGCAATGAAGAAGTCGACCTCCTTGCGTGCGATGGCGTCATGCAACGCCGCGTGCGGCACGTTGTGCACCGTCAACCGATGCTCCGGTAGCGCGTCGCGCAGATGCCGCTCGAGCGCGTTCCAGGAGCGCAGCATGTCGACGCGTCCGTCCGGCGCGAGCAAGGCGAGCCGCACCGTTTCGCCGCGCGCCGCGGGCGCAGCGATAGCGAACACGCCGGTCAGCAGGGAAAGAACGAGGAGGCGCAGCACCGCACGATTCTTGTCGCTGGCGCCGGCCCCCGTATCGAGTTAGCGCAAACCTCGTGCCTCGCGAGGCATCCGTTAGGGATTAGTACCTAACGGCTCACACACTGCTTCGGATAGCCCCCAGGCCAGGTGCGGCCTAGCGTGGCGGCATCGATAGCTGAAGAAGTGAAGGAACAACCATGAGTGAACTCGCTAGCCTGACTCGGCGGGACGTGTTGAAAGGCATCGGCCTGGCGGCAACCGCCACCGCCGCCGGCCCGGTCCGGGCCAACTGGCTCGGCGACACCAAGGACGTCGCCGCCCTGGTGGCGGGTGGCTACCAGAAGAAGTACTCGGCGTGCTTCGTTTGCGGCGCCGGCTGCGGCCTGATGGCGCTGGAGAAATCCGGCCCGGACGGCAAGGAGGTCTTCTTGGCACCCAACCCTGATCATCCGCAACGCGGCTACTGCGGCCGCGGTGCCTCCGCCCTGTGGATCTGGAACCATCCACTGCGCCTGAAAAAGCCGATGAAGCGCGTGGGCGAGCGCGGCGAAGGCCGATTTGTCGAGGTCACCTGGGACGAGGCACTCGACGAGATCGCCACCAAGCTCAAGGCGGCGGTGGCCGCCAAGGGCGAGCGCTCGGTGGCATTTACCAGCCACGACCTGACCCCGCTCGCACAGATGGTGGGCTGGGCGCTAG
>LNFM01012245.1_pt1 | contig 11324 bp, 9 predicted proteins | sample 596031 | NCBI WGS metagenome assembly LNFM01 (sample SAMN04254537, study PRJNA301005) | activated carbon metagenome | isolation source: dual media filters at the Ann Arbor, Michigan drinking water treatment plant | place: USA: Ann Arbor | reverse complement strand
CGAATCGAGCGCAGAACGTGTCGCGGCTGCCGTCGACGAAGTCTCGTGCGAGCGCCGGTGCAGCCAAGGCGCTGCCCGCCCCGGCCAAGACCGGAACCGACGACGATTGGGCAGAGTTCTAGCCCCGAGTCGACTTCAACTGCGATCGTACGAAAGGGACGGCCCCGAGCGGGGCGTCCCTTTTTTTGTTCCAGCGACCGAAAGCCCTTCCAGGGAATCTCTTCACTTCTGCGACGACGCTCACCAGCCAAGCTCGGCTCGCGGTTGTCGGCGACAAGTCTGCTCGCACCCCTCTGCGAATGACTGTCGGATCAGGGAAATGCCATGGCGCGCAGGAGGAATTCCCCGATGATGTCGCGCCACACCCTGTCGTTACACATTTCACAGATGAACTCGGCGGCTGGACACAGCACCCGACGGTGGCGCTGGAGTAGGCGCGGTGGCGCGATGCAACCGTCCTAGGGGGGCGCACTGAGCGCACGCCGCACGAGGCATCGAACGAAACAACAACAGGCGGCATTTATGGTGAACGAACCTTCGAAGTCGAGCACAGCGAAGTTTGTCGTCCCGGCGGCGAGCATGATGGCTGTCGCCATTCTCATCACGCCGCTTCTGGGTACGGGCATCGCGTCCTGGATCTGGACGACAGTGTTCGCAGTCGCCATCCTTTGCGGCGCGCTTGCGGTCTGCCGCGTCAACAAGCGTCTCGTGTCTGCTTTGGATGCGGCACAGGCGGCAGCGGCCGAGGCGGCGGCCGCCCCCAGGGAAAACACGGATATCGAGCAGCTGGCGCGCAGGATTCTGCCGATCTGGAGCCGCCACATCGAGACAGCGCGTGGCCAGGCCGAACAATCCATCGAAGGTCTCGCCCGCAGCTTCTCGACCATCATCCAGCGCCTCGAGAGCGCGGTGCGCTCCTCGGATGCGACGGCCGGCACGCTGGCGGAAAGCGGCTCGAGGGAAAGCCTGGTCGCCGTGCTGGACGAATCCCGCAGCACGCTCGGCGATATCGTGAAGGCTCTGCGCGGGATGGCTGCGGACAAGCACGGTTTGATGAACGAGTTGTCGGGCTTGATCTCGCTCGCCAGCGACTTGCGCAGCATGGTCGAAGACGTGACGCAGATTGCAGACCAGACCAACCTGCTGGCACTGAATGCGGCGATCGAGGCGGCGCGAGCCGGGGAGGCCGGGCGCGGGTTCGCCGTCGTGGCCGACGAGGTGCGCCGCCTGTCTGCCTTGTCCAAGGAGACAGCCACGCGCATCGCGGGGCGGGTGGATGCGGCGGGTACGGCCATGGAGCGTACCGTCGCGATTGCGCGTCAACAGGTCGAGGCAGACGCCAACACCGTGCGCGTGGCCGAAGCATCGATCGGCGGCGTGGTGGCCAGTTTCGAGTCCGCGGCCCAGAACCTGGTCGCTTCGGCCAAGCTGCTCCAGTCCGAGGGAGCCGGGGTCCGCGAAGACATCGGTCTGCTGTTGGTGGATCTGCAGTTCCAGGACCGCATGAGCCAGATCCTGCGTCAGGTCATGAGCGACATGACGAAGCTGGAGGGCGCGCTCGACGATACGGCGCGCGCTGGCAAGATCGACGCAGACGACTGGCTGCGAGCGATGGAAAGCACTTATGCGACGCACGAGCAGCGCGTCAATCACGGCGGCAAGAGCGATCAGCCGTCCGACGCGATCAGTTTCTTCTGAGCAATCGAGGCATTCGGAGACAGTAGATGGCCAAGACGATCCTAGTGGTAGACGACTCGGCTTCCCTGCGCCAGGTGGTAGGCATGGCGCTCAAGGGAGCGGGTTACGACGTGGTCGAAGGATGCGACGGCAAGGATGCCTTGACCAAGCTCGACGGCCGCAAGCTGCACCTGATCATCAGCGACGTGAACATGCCGAACATGGATGGCATATCGTTCGTGAAGGCCGTGAAGCAACTGCCGAACTACAAGTTCACGCCGATCATCATGCTGACGACCGAGTCCCAGGAGTCCAAGAAGCTGGAGGGTCAGGCCGCCGGCGCCAAGGCCTGGGTGGTCAAGCCGTTCAAGCCCGAGCAGATGCTCTCGGCGGTTTCCAAGCTTTGCTTGCCTTGATCCAGGAGCCCTGTCATGGTTGTGAACACAGATATGACGATCTACACCGTGGCCGAGTTGAAGCCGCAGCTGCTGGCTGAAATCAGCGCTTCTGCAGAGCCCCAGATCGAACTGTCGCAAGTGGCGGAGATCGATAGCGCGGGGGTCCAGCTGCTCTATCTCGCCCGCAGGGAGGCGGCCATCGCGGGTCGCACGCTGCGCATCAGCGGATGCACGCCCACCGTGCAGGAGATCCTGGCGCTGGTCGGCTTTCCGCTCGACGAGGAGGCCGCCGCATGAACCTCGATCTCGCACTGGACACCTACGTTGCGGAGAGCAGGGAACTGCTCGAACAGATGGAAGAGGCGCTGCTCGCCTTTGCCAAGGGAGATTGCGATCCCGACCGCGTCAATGCAGTCTTTCGCGCCGCGCACACCATCAAGGGTTCGGCAGGGTTGTTCGGACTCGATGCCATCGTCGAGTTCACGCACGGCGTGGAAAGTGTGCTCGACCGCGTGCGCGATGGGCTCGTCATCATGGATTCGGTGCTGGCGAACCTGCTGCTCGAGTGCAGCGACTGCATGCGCCAGCTGGTGGATGCCGCCGGTGCCGGCGGTACGGGAGCGGTGGTGGAAGAAGCCCCGGCACTGCGTCAACGCCTGTCTGTCTATCTTGGCGAAGTGCGCGAGACGTCGTGTGCAGGCGCGCGAGCGCAGCCGCAGCCGCCAGCCCGTGTCGCGGGTACCGCCGGTACCGCCGGCGATTGGCACCTCTCTCTGCGATTCGGTCGCGATGTGCTGCGCAACGGCATGGATCCGGTGTCCTTTCTGCGCTACCTGGCAACGGTCGGCGATATCGTTTCGATCACGACGCTCGCCGATGCTCTGCCCTCGGTGGAAGAAATGGATCCCGAGTCCTGCTACCTCGGCTTTGAAATTCAGCTGCGCACGGCGGCGGACAAGCAGACCATCGAAGATGTCTTCGAATTCGTGCGAGACGACTGCCAGATCCGCATTCTGCCGCCGAGCAGCAAAGCCGCCGACTACGTCGATCTCATCACCGCGCTGCCCGAAGCCGACACCCGTCTCGGAGAAATCTTGGTCAGCAGCGGCGCACTCACGCATGCCGAACTCGAAGCGGCGCTGGCAAGCCAATCGGATTGCGACCAACTTGCGGACGCACCCGGGGCGCCGGAGGCAACGGGGACGAACCGACGGCTGGGCGAGATTCTCGTCAGTCAGGAAGTCGTGCGCGAGCCGGTGGTGCAGGCCGCGCTCGACAAGCAGAAGCAGGGCCGGGAGGCGAAGGGTCAGGAGGCGCGCTTCATACGTCTCGACGCGGAGAAGCTCGATCGCCTGATCAACCAGGTGGGCGAACTGGTGATCGCCGGTGCCGGTATCGGCTTGGCTGCAAAGCGGGTGGGTGCTACTGAAATGCTGGAGGCGGCCTCCACGCTGGAGTCGCTGGTCGAGAGCGTTCGCGACAGCGCGCTGCAATTGCGCATGGTGCCGATCGGCGCGACCTTCAATCGATTCCAGCGTGTGGTGCACGACGTCGCGCAAGAACTGGGCAAGGATATCGGCCTGGTGATCAACGGTGCGGAGACGGAGCTGGACAAGACCATGGTGGATCGGATCGGCGATCCCCTGATGCACCTGGTTCGCAACGCCATGGACCATGGTATCGAGCAGACCGACGTGCGGATCGCAGCCGGGAAATCCGCCAAGGGCATGTTGAGCCTGAACGCCTTTCACGAGTCGGGCAGCATCGTGATCGAGGTGAGCGACGACGGCGGCGGCTTGCGACGCGACCGTATTCTCGCCAAGGCCGTGGAGCGCGGCCTGGTCGCCCCCGATGTCGATCTTCCCGACCGGGAAGTGTTCGACCTCATCTTCGAGCCCGGATTCTCCACGGCTGCCAAAGTCAGCAATCTGTCCGGCCGCGGCGTGGGCATGGACGTCGTCAAGCGCAGCGTCGGCGATCTTCGCGGCACCGTGGAAGTCGACAGCGTCGAAGGCCGCGGCACCACGATTCGGATCCGCCTGCCGCTGACGCTGGCGATCATCGACGGATTTCTGGTTGCCGTGGGCAAATCGGTTTTCGTGGTGCCTCTGGATATCGTCGAGGAGTGCCTGGAGCTCACCGCCGAGGCTCGTGCCGAGACGAGCGGCCGCGACTTTCTCAATCTGCGTGGCCAGGCGCTCCCGTTCATCGAGCTCAATCAGTTGTTCGACATCGCGGGGCCGCGCAGTCCGCGGGAGAACATTCTTGTCGTCCGCAATGCCGGGCGGCGCATCGGTCTGGTCGTCGATCAACTGATCGGCGAAGCGCAAACCGTCATCAAGCCGCTCGGCGCCTGGTTCCAGACAGTCAAGGGCATCGGTGGTTCCACCATCATGAGCGATGGGCGAGTGGCGCTCATCCTGGACGTGCCAGGGTTGCTGGAGCACGTGCACCGGCCTGCGAGCCGGCGCGAAGTATTGAAGTCCACTGCATGAAGTGCGTCGATCTGCGCTGCTGATCCAGCGGCCGGCTCCCAACAGACTACGAGAGAAGGAAATCCCATGAGTTCGAAGGTCGTGAGCAAGAGCAAAGTGGTGAAAGCACCCGCCAAGAAGAGCGTCAAGCCGAAGAGCGGCCGCAGCGCCTCGCCCGCGCCCGCGGGCGGCAAGCAGAAGCTCGCTCTGGACGCCATCTATAGCGTTCAGCCCGTGGCCGAACTCGCGCTCGACGGTACCGTGACGGCCGCCTCGGACGCCTACCTCAATGTGTTCGGCTACTCGCGCGAAGACATGCTTGGTCAGCGCCACGGGATACTTGTCGGCGCCACGGATCGTGAAAGCCCCGAGTACCGGGATCTGTGGGAGAAGCTGGCTCGAGGAGAGTCCGATACTCGCCAGGCACGCCGCATCGCCAAGAACGGCGACGAACTTTGGTGCTTGGTTCATGCCACGCCGATGATGGGCGCGGGCGGGCGCATCGGCGGCGTCATCGAATGCGTCACCGACCTGACATCGCAACGCGCGGAGATCGAGGACCTCAAGGCCGAGCTCAAGGTGCGCAGCGACATCATGAACCTCACCAGCATCGTCTCCGAGGCGAATCTGAAGGGCGACATCCTGAGCATCAACGACAAGTACATCGAGATATCGCAGTACAGCAAGGAGGAGCTGATCGGACAGCCGCATAGCATCACCCGCCATCCGGACATGCCCAAGGAAGTGTTCAAACAGGTGTGGTCGACGATCGGCCGGGGTGGCGTGTTCCGGGGCATCATCAAGAACCGGGCCAAGGACGGTTCGCCGTACTACGTGGACGCAGTGATCGCACCTTTCCTCGGCAAGAACGGCAAGCCGAGAAAGTATCTCGGTGTGCGGTACGACATCACTCAGGCGGAAATCGAGCGCCAGGTGGCCAAAGGCATGGTGGACGCGATCAACAAGTCGTTCGCGACGGTCGAATTCGACACCAAGGGCCATATCCTGTCGGCGAACGAGGGCTTCCTGGCGACGGTCGGATACTCGCTCGACGAGATCAAGGGCAAGCACCATAGCATGTTCGTCGATCCTGCCTATGCGCAGAGCGCGACCTACCGTGATTTCTGGGATCGGCTGGGGCGTGGCGACTATGACGCCGGCGAATACAAGCGCTTCGCCAAGGGCGGCAGGGAACTGTGGCTGCAGGCGTCCTACATACCTGTCATGGACGAGATGGGGCGTCCGTTCAAGGTCGTCAAATACGCGCGCGACGTGACGGCGCAAAAGCTGCAGATCTCCGATTTCGAAGGCCAGATTGCCGCGATCGGAAAAGTTCAGGCAGTCATCGAGTTCGATCTCGAGGGGCGCGTCATCAAGGCCAACGACAATTTCCTGAACACGCTCGGCTACAGCTGGGAAGAGATCCGCGGACAGCACCATGGCATGTTCGTCGACAACGAGCATCGCGCCAGCCCGGATTACAAGGCGTTCTGGGAGAAGCTGCGTCGCGGCGAGTACGATGCCGGACAATACAAGCGCTTCGCCAAGGGCGGCCGGGAGATCTGGATCCAGGCCACCTACAATCCCATCGTCGACTCGGAAGGCAAGCCGTTCAAGATCGTCAAGTACGCGACGGACGTGACCGCGCGCGTTCGGGAAGCGCAGGAACTGAAGGAAGTGGTGGACGACGTGGTGCGCGTGGTATCCGCGTTGGCCCGGGGCGAACTGACCGAAACGATCGACCGCGACTACTCCAGCGCATTCGCCGCGATGAAGGATGCGTGCAACACCACCGTGGCTGCGCTGCGCAGCACGATCGCCGAAGTTCGCAGCGCGGTACAGACCTTGTCCTCGGCCTCCGAGCAAGTGAGTTCGACGTCGCAGATGCTTTCGCAGGCGGCCAGCGAGCAGGCGGCCAGCGTCGAGGAGACCAGTGCGTCGCTCGAACAGATGACTGCCTCGATCTCGCAGAACACCGAGAACGCCAAGGTTACCGACGGCATGGCCGGCAAGGCCTCCGCGGAGGCGTCCGAGGGCGGCGACGCAGTCGCACAAACGGTGACCGCGATGAAGCAGATCGCCAAGAAGATCAGCATCATCGACGACATCGCCTACCAGACGAATCTGCTGGCCTTGAATGCGGCCATCGAAGCGGCTCGCGCCGGGCAGCATGGCAAGGGTTTCGCGGTGGTCGCCGCGGAAGTGCGCAAGTTGGCGGAGCGCAGCCAGGTGGCCGCCCAGGAGATCGGCGAGGTGGCTGGCAGCAGCGTCGACTTGGCCGAGAAGGCCGGCAAGCTGCTCGAGGCCATCGTGCCGAACATCAAGAAGACCTCCGATCTGGTGCAGGAGATCACCGCCGCCTCGGAGGAACAGTCCGCCGGCGTGAACCAGATCAACAGTGCGGTCACTCAGCTCAGCAAATCGACCCAGACCAACGCGGCGTCGTCCGAGGAACTGGCGGCCACCGCCGAGGAGATGCTCGGGCAAGTACAGCAACTGGAGCGGGCCGTGGCCTTCTTCAAGGTGGCGGGCGATGAGATGGAGCCGAGCGTGGTGCCTTTGCGCGCGGTCGCCGGCGGCAAGCCTGCGGCCCCCAGGCCCAAGGGGCAGTCGCTACGCAGCGTCGCAGCGTCCGGCGAGCCGGATACCGCCCACTTCGTGCGCTACTGATCGGGGTGCTCGCCATGACGGGTCTACCTACACGTGCAGGGGGGGCATCGAGCGCAGCTGGCGATGCCTTCGAAAACGCCGAGCATAGCCAGGAGCGTCAGCAGTACCTGACCTTCCTGATAGGCAAGGAGGTCTTCGGGATCGGCATTCTGAGGATCAAGGAGATCATCGAGTTCGCCGAGTTGACGGTCGTGCCCATGATGCCGCATTGCGTGCGCGGCGTGATCAATTTGCGCGGGGCCGTCGTGCCGGTCCTGGATCTGGCGACGCGCTTCGGTCACCAGCCGGCGATTCCGAGTCGCCGCACCTGCATCGTGATCATCGAAGTGCAGTCCGGGGAGGATGCGACGCAGGATCTGGGCGTCATCGTCGACTCGGTCAACGAGGTGATCGAGATCCCGGACACCGAGATCGCACCTGTGCCGAGTTTCGGCACGCGCATACCCGAGGGCTTCATCGAAGGGATGGGCAAGGTCGCAGGCAAGTTCGTGATCATTCTCAATGTCGATCGCGTGCTCTCCACCGACGACATCGTGGGCGTCGCCTCGCGCATGAACGGAGCGGCCGAAGCGCTGGCTGCCTGACAGACGCGTCGCAACGCGATCAATCCTCGACAACGGACGACGATGGAAATCACCTTATCGGATCGGGAGTTCACGCACTTCCAGCGCTTCATCTACGAAGCGGCCGGAATCAAGCTGTCGGACGCGAAGAAGTCGCTGGTGAGCAGTCGCCTGCTGCGGCGCGTGCAGGCGCGTGCCTTGAGCAACTTCGGCGCCTACTACGAGCTGATTGCGAGCGGTTCCGATCCGAGCGAGGTGCAAACGGCGGTCGATCTCTTGACCACCAACGAAACGTACTTCTTTCGGGAGCCCAAGCACTTCGATTTTCTGCGGCGCCTGCTCGACGAAAAACCGCCGACATCGCGAGGGTTCCGGGTGTGGAGCGCCGCATCGTCGTCTGGCGAGGAGGCCTACAGCATCGCGATGCTGCTGGCCGATCGCCTCGGCGACCGGCCCTGGGAAGTCTTCGGGTCGGACCTCAGTGCCAGGATCCTGGCACGCGCCGGCACGGCACACTACGTCGAGGAGCGGGCGCGGCATGTGCCGCCCGAGTATCTGCGCAGATACTGCCTCCGCGGCATCGGACCTCAGGCCGGAACATTGATGGTGTCGAACGAACTGCGCGCCCGGGTGACGTTCGCCCAGATCAATCTCACCCGTCCCTTGCCCGACGTCGGACTGTTCGACGTCATTTTCCTGCGCAACGTCATGATCTACTTCGATGACGCCACCAAGCGCAGCGTCGTGAACCGCCTGCTCGACGCGCTGGTGCCGGGCGGATACTTCCTGATCGGCCATTCGGAGACGATCGTTCGGCTTGTCGAAGGTCTTCCCATGGTGGCGCCATCGATCTACCGAAAGCCGGAATGAAAGCGCCCCCAGGCCCGTCGCCCGACGAGTTCTTTCTGCAGCCGGGGGACTACTACTTTGCGCAAACGCCCACGCGCATACGCACCTTGCTCGGATCCTGCATCGCCATCACGTTGTGGCACCCGTTGCTCCGGCGAGGCGGCATGGTGCATTGCCTGTTGCCGAGTCGCGGGGCGCCGGCCGGGGCGGTGGAGTTGAGCGGCCGTTTCGTCGACGAGGGCATCCGCTGGTTGTTGCGTGAAGCGGTTCGTGCCTACGTCGACCCTGGGCAATGCCAGTTCAAGCTGTTCGGCGGCAGCGACATGTTCGCCGCCTTGGGCATCACCGCTCGCAGATCCATCGGTGAGGCCAATGCGGCCATGGGAGTGAAGATTCTCGAAAGGCTGGGGCTGCACGTGTGCGCTCGCGACTTCGGCGGCACGGTGCACCGATCGCTCGTGTTCGATGTCTCGACGGGCGATGTGTGGGTTCGCTATGGCGAGCGTCACGAGACCGAACTGGACAGGGAGTATGTCTGCGCATGAAGCGAACTTCCGTATTGGTGGTGGACGATTCCGCGGTGGTCCGGCAGGTGCTCACGAGCCAGCTTGCAGAAGACCCGAGCATCGAGGTCATCGGCGCGGCCGGGGATCCGGTGCTGGCGATGGAGCGGATGAAGACGCGCTGGCCCGATGTGCTGGTACTCGACATCGAGATGCCGCGCATGGACGGGATCACGTTCTTGAAGAAGCTCATGGCTGAGCGCCCGACGCCCGTGGTCATTTGCTCCACGCTCACGGAGAAGGGCGCTCAGACCACCATGGACGCACTGGCGGCCGGTGCGGCGGCCATCGTGACCAAGCCCAAGATCGGGCTCAAGCAGTTCCTGCTCGACACCTCCAGCGATATCGTCGCCGCCGTCAAGGCAGCGGGTCAGAGCAACGCAACCCGGCTGAAGCCTAGGGCACCCCTGGCCCAGGGCGCCCGGGAGAAGCTCACCGCCGATGCCATGCTTGCGCCGGCGAGCACGGCCGCCATGGTGCAGACCACGGAGAGGATCGTCGCCATCGGCACATCGACGGGCGGCACCCAAGCGCTCGAACACGTGCTCACCGCGCTGCCGCGCGTCTCGCCGGGGATCGTCGTCGTTCAACACATGCCGGAGAAGTTCACGGCTGCCTTCGCAGCCCGGCTCGACTCGGTCTGCGAAGTCGATGTGAAGGAGGCGAGCGACGGCGATCGCATTCTGCCGGGCCGAGTGCTCATTGCGCCAGGCGGCAGGCACATGATGGTCAAGCGCAGCGGCGCCTACTATCACGTCGAGATCGCCGACGGCCCGCTGGTCAGCCGGCACAAGCCCTCGGTGGATGTCCTGTTTCGTTCGGTGGCGAAGTTCGCCGGCCGCAACGCTTTGGGCATCATCATGACCGGCATGGGCGACGATGGCGCGCGTGGGCTGAAGGAGATGCGCGATGCGGGCGCGTCCACGTTGGCACAGGACGAAGCGAGCTGCGTCGTTTTCGGCATGCCCAAAGAGGCGATCAAGCTCGGCGCAGCGGAGCGCGTGGTGTCGCTCGACGCGATCCCCGCCGAAGTCCTCAAGCAGCGCTGAAGTGGCCGTGCTTTCCTCGCCCGCGACTCGGTGTCCGCGGGCACGGCGCTGCATGGCGCCGGCGTCGCCACGGCGCATCTTGGCCGACGACGCACTCAATCGGAGCCCACCCATGCCGTAAAGGCTACTGAGCGATCGCGTCGGCGGCGTTCTGCATGACCGCGTGCGGTCGGATAGGCCTGGCGATCTGGACGAATCTCGATGGTCGACACCGTGCTGCGCAGCAATGACCTCGCTGCCGACCGATCAATGAGCAGAGTAGTGACGCGGGCTCGACGAGCCTGAAGGGATACGGCATGGAAGCAAAGCGCACCGAAACACTGACGACGAACGATTCGATCGGGAGACTGGGATTGTCCAGAGTCTCGATCGGGGCCCGACTGCTTTGGATCACGGGAATCGCGATCGTCGTCATCATGGTGATGGCGGTGTTGGCCGCTTTCGATCTGCGCGGCAGTGCTCTCGATGAGAAGCGCACTGCGACCCGACACCTCGTCGAAAGTGCTGAGAGTGTGCTCGTTCACTACCACGGCCTCGTGGGCAAGGGCGTGCTGACGGATCAAGCCGCGCGTGAGCAGGCCTTGGCCACCCTGAAGGCCATGCGTTACGAGGGCAAAGAGTACTTCTGGGTCAACGATATGCATCCGAAGATGGTGATGCATCCCATTCGACCGGAGCTGGATGGCAAGGATTTGTCCGGCTTCGCCGATCCCAGCGGCAAAAAGCTGTTCGTCGAATTCGTGAATACGGCGAAAGCCTCCGGCTCCGGTTTCGTCGACTACCTCTGGCCCAAGCCGGGGATGGAACAGCCCGTGCCGAAGATCTCCTACGTCAAGCGCTTCGAGGCTTGGGACTGGGTCGTGGGCTCCGGCATCTACGTCGACGATGTCGATGCGCAGTTCCGCCAGGTGCTCGCATGGGATCTCTTCAAGGGACTCCTCGCTGCGCTGGTCATCGGCGCCCTGGGTTGGCTCATAAAGAGCAGCGTCGTGCGTCCGGTGAATCGAGCGGTGTTGGTTGCGGATGCGATTGCGCGCGGAGACCTGGACAGCGAGATCGAGGTTGTGGGCAAGGACGAGAC
>LNFM01012244.1_pt1 | contig 11325 bp, 15 predicted proteins | sample 596031 | NCBI WGS metagenome assembly LNFM01 (sample SAMN04254537, study PRJNA301005) | activated carbon metagenome | isolation source: dual media filters at the Ann Arbor, Michigan drinking water treatment plant | place: USA: Ann Arbor | reverse complement strand
TGCAGGCGAAACTTGCCGAGGTTGGCGCGACCCTGGCCGAATACGAAAACCTCACGCTGTTTCAGCGGCTCACGATGCAGACGGTCGGAAAGAATGTGGAATCACTCACGCAATACCGTACGCTCTATCAGCAGCAGATCGACGGACTGAACCAGGAGCTTGATGTGGCCAAAGGCCGCATTCGGCAACTGGTTCCGGAAGCGGCTGTTCCAAGGGAACTGCGTCAGGAAGCCGAGGATCTCAAAGAAGCAGTCACCAAGTTGGGGGGAACGAAAAAGATCCGCGAGTTGCTGGCTGCCGAGGCGGATCCGAACCGCCAGGCGTTCATTCAAAACCGCCGGCTGGTGGCGGCCACGCCTGTTCGGGTGGCAAGCGACCCGCTCTTCAGCCGCGTGCGGTTCGATGTGCTGATCGCCGATGAAGCGCCGCGAATCGGTGCCGCTTCGCTGCTGGCCGCATCCGGCTTGGCGCGCGAACGGATTATCATGAGCGGAGACCTTCGTGAGATTCCCGCGTCAGGCTGCTGGGCGGCGCACGACGCATCGGTTCAGGCCTAACAGGATGCTGAAAAAGCCCGCCAGCGGCGTTCTCGCGTTGCTCAGAGGCTCAACGTACCGAAGCGTACGCCTCGCCTCTTCGCTCGCTGCGGCCTTGCTGGACGGCCATTTTGAGCATCCTGATAGTTAGTGCGACGTTCGTTCCATATGTGGTACTTCTACGATGGCCTATCTGTAAGCTGTGTTTTTCCGCAGCTTACTAAAGATTGTGTGTCTCTTCGCTTGACGGAACTCGTCACAATTCAGGATAATCCACCTTCCCTATGGCAGAGCCGAAGTGGCGAAACTGGCAGACGCACTAGATTCAGGGTCTAGCGCCCTCACGGGTGTCCGGGTTCAAATCCCGGCTTCGGCACCAACTTCTCTTCCCCGCTCCTATCAAGGCGTTTCGTCGTTTCAGCACCGACATTTCTAACACCTGCTAACACCCCTTCGGACGTCTGTTTCGGCTGAATTGTCAAGTAACTGTCAAGTGAGGGAGTGAACGGGTGTAGTGCCGTCCGTGGTGAGAACTTCGAAGCGGGTTAAGCTAGGGACGTATACAGCGCGCCCGAACAAGGCGCGAAGGAGGATGGCCACGGTGCTTTGAGTGCGCAAAGCAAGCGCAGTTGAAAAGGAGCTTCGTGATTCACCTTTTCCACCCATGCAGTGACTGACTTAGAAAACTCGTTTGTAAGCAATGGCCGTAGATCTTCGGTGTAATAACGAGGAACATATCCAACTATCATGACGGGCTCGGTTCTCATTGCAATAGCTAACCAGTCCTGCTCGTTCTGCGTATCCAGCATAAGATACAACGGTCTTCCGGGCTCGAGTCTGTCTACCCATTCCTGAGAAGGTGGCGGTAGATGCCGGATACCGTTACAAAAAAACTTCATACTAAAATGACCGTCTGACTCTGGTTGGGGACATGGAAATACAACGAGTGAGTCAGTTGCGCTGATTCCACCAGTTCTCGAAAGCTCTTCGATCGGACCCAGTTCACCTTCGTCAGAAACATTGAGCCAGTTAAGGTACTGCTTATGCTCTGGCCGATTCTTCAGCAAAATGCGATTCGAAAATATCGGAAAAAGACGTTCCGACGCATAGGCTTTATAAAAATCAGTCAATGCTGCAAATGGAGAAAATCGAGATGATTGTATTGCGCCCTTAGTGTACACAAAACGGTATAGACGTCCGTCATAAGTCAGTTGACCCACGGGAATCCATCGTCTAGTTTCCGGATCTTGCCATGCTAAAAATAACTTCTTCATGCGAGCAGCGGCGGTACCATTTTCAGTAAATTCTGGCGGTTTATGTCGAGGACTCGCTTTGCGAATTCCTTTGAGATCTCACCAATTCTAGCAGGAGGTATCTCACTAAAAATATAGTCAATTTCCTCTGAAGAAATGTCCTGAAGTTTCTTTAGCCATGCAAGAGCAGCAACCGGGTGGGCCTTAGCAGCCATCGAAAAGGCTTCCAGCGTTGTGAGTGCTTTAGAGCTTGAAGGAGAGGCGTAAAAGCGCGAGAAGGTATGGGCAGTGTAGGCTTCTACGGTGCGATTCTTGTCCCGGGTCTTCAATCTCTCCTGCTTTTCCATATCCGTTTCAATCCGCCCCAAACATGAACCGTGATCGAAGGAGGGAGCCAGGTGTATCTGTGGTTCTCCTTCATTCACGAAGACCAGGCCCCAGTTCTGATGGTGGCGATCATTGTTGCCTATCCATGCGTCAAGCATGGTATACCCCAAGAATACTTCCGGCGCCTTTTTTACACCAGGAAATGGTATAAAGCCTATCGGGCACTTCATTGCCGCGACAGTACGTAGTACTACGCGAAGTGTATGTTGACGTACACCTCTGAGCTTCGTTCCTGGGTAGCCAGATTCAATTCTCATTAATAGCTGATTGCCGAGCAGTAATCCACCTCGTTCGGGGCGAAAATTGGTACTAACCACCCCCTTTCGCCCCTTCCATTCTGCTAACTCATAGTGAGCATGGGGAATACCCAGAAGTGAACAGAGTTCGCAAGCAACCTTCTCTGCCCAATCTTCTCCCGTGTCGTGTCGAGCTTCTTTAAAAAGGTACTTGTTTGAGTCGAACCAAAATTTTGGTTTCGATCCAAGTGGTTCAAGGAGGTCACAGGCATCCGTAGGTACGTGATAGATGGTATACATTGGTTTTGGAAAAGATACCCGAGGCTGGAGTTTATATATCCAAGTGGTTCACGTCTACCAGGTTAAGTTACATGTTGAAGCGATTCCTTTTCGTTGTCTAGGAGTACGTTCGCGGCGTGAGAATCTAGAACCCGTACCGCCGATGTGAGATGTTTAGGAGACAGGTGTGCATACCGGAGCGTCATTGTCGGGGAAGTATGCCCCAAAAGATTGCTCACCGTGGCTAAAGGCACCCCCCGCATAATGAGCCACGAGGCAAAGGTATGGCGGAGGTCATGGAAGTGAAAGTCCGTCAGTCCTGCGGCCTCACAGGCCCGGTCGAAGCCATGTCTCACGTCATCCCATCGATGCCCGGCATGATCATGGAAGACCCACGGCACGGCTGGCTGGGTCCGTAACTGGCTGAAGAGTCCCCACAGGGTTTCATTGAGCGGTAGGGCCCGTGCTTTTCCGTTCTTGGTCTGCTTGAGCCGGATAAACCCGTGCGTCATATCGACACAATCCCAGGTTAGCCCTAGCAGTTCTCCTTTTCGCATGCCGGTATGAATCGCCGTCAGGACAATGGGCTTCAGCCAGGGCTCACAGGCTTGGAGCAATCGGTCTGCTTCGGCTTCACCGGAGAGATACCGCAACCGGCCATCCGGCTCTTGATACTTGCGAATGGCGGTCAGTTCTTCCCGGAGGGCCTTCCGTAACAGCTTCCACTCGACCGCCTTGCTTAAGGCATGTTTCAAGGTGGCCATTTCCCGGTTGATCGTGGCCGGGCCTACTTTTTCGGTTAGCCTCAAGGCGCGGTACTGATCCAACACTTCCACCGTCAGGGAATGAATCGGCGGATTCCCCCATACCCGCTTGAAGTGGGCAAAGTGGTAATGCTTCGTGGACACCCCGCGTTGATGCCCTACATAGCTGAGATACCGCTCCTTCAAATCATCGAGGGCAATCGGCTTGATTGCGGGAGCCGGGACAATACCTTCCATAGCTTCCTTTCGCCGATCAATGAGCCGCTGTTCCGCCTCTTTCTTGTTGGAGGTCTTGCTGGATTCAAAGCGTTGAGTGCCGACCGCATCCCGGTAGGTCATCCACCAGACTTCACCCCGCTTGTAGAGCCCTCTCGTTGATCGTGCCATGTCTCACCGTCCCTTCTTGAGTTCCCGCTCTAGCACAGAGCGGATAAAGCCGTTGATTGTATAGCCTTGAGCCCGTAGCGCATCGAGTTGCGCCTTGAGTGATACCGGGAGTTGGATCAGCACCTTGACCGATTTCATAAGGCTCCTTTCTGCTAGGTAGCTAGCAGTATAGCAAGATATATGTCTCTATAGCAAGCTAGTACGTTGACGAGCTAGCAAGCTGTCTTGTACTGTTCGGGGCATGGCACGGGACAAAGTGGAAACGAAGAAGAACTACGGCCTACGCTTGGACCAAGCACTCATGAAGGAGTTGAACCACTTAGCCGTCGATGAAGACCGCTGGCTCAATGAACTGGTCGAAGAAGCCATACGTGACCTGCTGAAGAAGTACCACAAGCAACGGTAAGCCGCTTCACTCTCCTCCTGATTCCCCCGATACGATTGGTTTCACGTCGAGCACAGGCTGGGAGCACGGCGCAATGACGACGGTCACAACCTTGCCGCTCCCATCTTCCCGCATTTCAGCGGGGATCAATCGAGCCGCGATTTTGTAATACTCGGTTTGGTTCTCCCGTGCCCATGCGAGGAAGGCGGTATGCCCCCCAAGGCCGCGGTAGACGTGAAGGACTGCTTCCCGAAAAGCCCCCGTGAGGCGGTTTGGGGTGCCTGGTTGCCGTCCGCCTGTTTTGGGTTTGCCTGGTGTAAACGACATCTACTTTCCTCTTTGTTAGAACGATGCCTTGGCTACCGTTGTCCTATCTCTCTTGCGAAATAAGCGAGAAAAGCGAAATAAGGGGGGGGCTTCTTTCGCTTAATTCGCTTTTTTCGCACCGGCACGCCAGACAATCCGGGGCCGTCCGTCTGTCTCGATGGTCACACAATGGGCAAGTCCTGCCTGAAGCAAGACTCCCTTGGCCCGTTCTAGCTCTGCGGCGGTTTTGTGCCGTCTGAAGAAGTCTGAAATCTCGCTGTCCGCCATGTCTCCTCTGGCCCGTAGCGCCTTCAGTATCGCATCGGCCACGGGATCACCGAGGGAGTCTCCGAAGATGAGGTGCGTTGAGGCTTCGGCATGTTGCCAAAGGGCTAGAGCTGCCGTGAGGTGAACGAGATCAATGACGCTGTGCCCATCCAAGACCGCGTAGAGCCCGGCTAACCGCATCACCTGCGCCTCGGCCCGTCCGAGGAGGGCCCCCGCCATGCCGGGGCGGTCTGCCGACAGGTCGTGATAGAGCCCCTTCCATTCCTCACGGGCTGAGGCTGAGAGCGACAATGCTCCGCAGGCACGCGCCACGGGAAGCACCGTCCGAATCTCTCTTGCCACGGCTGAGATGTCGGATTCGGATGGACTACCGGGAAACGGCAGTTCTTTCGACCGTCGCACCGTAAACCAGACAAAGCGATTGCCGAAGCCGTTGACGGTTTCCGTATCGGTCAGGTTTCGCAAGAGTTCATCTTGGGTGACATGCGCCACGATGCCGATATGGGGATCGGTGGCCCGTACCCGGTTGGCCTTCGTCATGGGAGCCAACGTCAATCCGTCCCAGGCATCACGAAGCACACCGGAAAGAGAATTGCCTTCTCGTGCCATGATTTTCAGTACCGCGCCAAACTCTGACTGAACGAGAAAGAGCCTTTTATCTTCTATGCCAGCGTCTACGCGAATCGTCACCATTTCGCCTGTAGGCCGTCCCTTGTCTTTGAGTGGTTGCTCCTCATCGACAGGATCACGCACCGCGAAGGCCAACCCCTCACCGCTAGAGAGCGTCCCCTTGCACTCACCACGGGTCCAGCCGTCATCCGCCAGGCTCAAGAGGGTTTCAATCCGTCTGCCTGCTGTCCCTTTGCGACTCTTGGAAGATTGACCTACCAGCACCGGCCAAAAGAGCAAGGGGTGATAAGAGCCGTCGAGGATCAGGTGCGGACCACGATTGAGCATGGCTCCGAACTCAGAGAGGAACGACACGAGCAAGCTCACCGGATCGGCCTCCGTGTGCGGTTCGATCAACCGGACCACTTCACCGGCGAGTCCGTGCAACGCAGGGGGATCGAGTGTCGGCCATGCGGTAACAGCGGGCTGAGTCTGAGCATCATCGTAGGTGACCTTCCCTGGTTTGTCAGGCGATGGAGTTGCCAGGGTGGAGGCTACGGGAGTTCGCCGTGCGGACTGAGGGAAGAGGCGTGAAAGTATCGCTGTTTCATTCGGCATTGCTCAGGCCCTTCCTCAGCCGGTCTATTCTCTGGAGAAGCCATTCCTGAGGCCGCTGTTCCAGCATGAGCCGAAGGCGTGCCCGTTCAAATTCTCGCTGAATCTCCAAGAGCCCCATTCCTTCAATGTCCTCATGAAAGTACCGTTCATCGTACGGTCCGCTGACTGGTACCTCATAGACTGTATCCAGAAAGTTTGTGGTCATGGTTTCACCGTCGCAACTTTCTTCTTGCCGCGCTTATGCGGAGTGGGATCTACCCAGGCGGGACGCGCTCGCAGGGCGGCACGCACTTCTGACGGAATGAATCGAATGCCTCTACCGGTGAGCCCTGTTCTCAGGCAAGGGATCAATCCTTGCTCTGCCATGCGCCACAACGTTGAGGCGGTAGTGCCGACAAGCGGCCCACACTCCTGCGCCGTGACTGCGGCTTCAGGTTGTGCCGGTGAATTACTCTGCATAGGACCTCCCCTGTTAGCTGCGGCTTCGAAATGAAGCTCGCTGTTACGTGTAGTCGTAACACTCGCCGCGAGAGGAGAAAATTCCCGTCATGGGATAACGGCAATTAGAATGTTCAGAGGGTGGATGGAGAGCTGTTAACTGTGGCGTGGACGTCCCGTCTTTTTCAGGCGCGTGTCAATTTCATTAAGCCAATCTCGGAGCGTGTGGCGTCCCTTATACCTTCTTTTATAAACCCTCATTTCCGGAAACCGTTCGATCGCCGCTATGGTGAGGGAAGGGTTTTCTAACCAGAGCTTGCGTCCTATCTCTTGCACATCTTTTTTCTCGGAGTAATCGGCCCGTTTCTGGTATCCGGTCTGTGCACGGAAGCCAGCTACGGCAGTTTCCCCGGCCAGCCGACGAAGTCCCTCCTCTGGATTTAGGGAGCTTGCCTGATACAGAGTCACTAAATGGCGTAGACCGTCATCGTATGGCTTGGCATCTTTTATATGTGCCAGGATAATTGCCCCGCGTTTGTTCTGTGCGAGGGAATCGAAACGGGAGCGAATCTCGGCGTAGGTGGCCTTCTTTTCTTCAACAAGGAAGAATAGGCAGGTTCTGTTCAATCTGAACTGTTCTCTCTGTGGTTCCGGCACCCACTCAGGCGGCCAGCCTTTTAGGCCGTCGTACTTGGCTTGTTCCCACTTCTCTAGCTCTGGCACCCAAGCGGGTTTAGCCGCCACCGGTTGTCGTGCCATTCTCAGGCCTGCAAGACGAGCCTGACCCACCTTCTCGCTTTGATAAAGGTGTTTCTTCCGCGGCATGTCCCCTCCTGTAGAGTCCTGGTGCGGAAAAGCAGCACCAAGCCTAGGAATGGGCCGACGATACCACTCCAACCCACGCCACGCAACGCAGGATGACAGGGGGCAGTGATTCCCCCTTGCGCGTGCGCCGCGGATGATCTCAGCTCTCTAGCCACCGCTTTCGGGTTAAGCCGAAAAATAGCAAGATTCCCGCGCCCATAAGGATGAGCGAGGATGGCTCCGGCACGCTTACGCTGTAGCGGATCGTGTCGATGTAGGTCGACGAATAAAAGCCTCCGACAATGACCGTCTGGATCGATGGAGCTTGATCAATAGCGCCCATTTGCCAGACGTGCAAATTGCCTTCGGAACCATCCCCGGGTAAACCAGGTTGCCACTGAGCATGAGTAGGCGATGGTTGCCAATTGCCCGACCCATCGGGAAGAAAAAAGGTGCGCGACCAACTAACTCCCTGTCCGTTCGCATCCCACGCGACCGCCTCAATACCCTCATGGTGCTGGGTCCCGGCGATTTCAACGAAGTTCGTGGGATGATCGAACTGTATGAGCAGAACAGAAAATGACTCGGGCGTGCCGTTGAAACGACATGACGGATGGCGCCAGCAGAGAGCCGCCTCTTGCATTTCCCAGAATCGGCCGAAAACCTGTGTGCCTGTGGCCGCCATGGGACCTCCTTGCGGAATAGCCTCGACATAGACGGGGTTCAAAGTGGGATGGGTCCTGTCAGTGGTCACCGAATAGCGATTGAGCGTCACGCCTTCAAATAGATTCGTGACGTTCGTCCCAACCGCATACTTATCCGGCTCCAAAGTAATAATGGTAATGGCCAGCGCGTGCGTGGGTGTGGCGAGCAACGTGGCGATGATGGCGCAACATGACAACCAGGATTTTGGACGCATAAGTCCCCCCTGAAGTAAGAGGAGTTTTCTTTACATGAGCTTGAACAGGAAGCGATATACCCTAGAAGGTGGGGACAACCGGTAGTCCTACGGACGTGTGCAGATGGCATACCCATACCTGCACTCATACCGCGACGGCTAGCTTTGGCGGGATGAAATTTCAAGGGTTTGAGAGCCTGAATTCTTGCGGGTCTTGTGGACAAAGGACTTGGAGACCTTCATGGCTTCGGCGATTGCCCGAACCCATTTCGGTTAAATCCTCTATCTGTAAATGGCTAGGCGTCGAGTTCCCTTTTTAAGCCCCCCGCCTGCCGAGCAAGGCCCCGGCCTCATTTCCCTGGGGCGAGCCACTGTCAAGTAACTGTCAAGTGGTTACCCCATCCCGCTGTTTCCTGCCGTATCGTGGTGTATCATGAACACCAGCAAATACAGGGCGAACTGCAACAGTGAGCAACAGGGCGATATGGGGAAATAGGCGTTGCGCTCCCTTCAGGGTCTAGCGCCCGCAAGGGTGTCCGGGTTCAAATCCCGGCTTCGGCACCACCTTCTCTTTCTCCGTTCCCATCAATGGGTTTCCTCGTTATAGTGTCGTGTTTCTAGAATCTGGCATACCAGGCAGGCCCCATTTTGGGCTAAATTGTCACGCGAACGTGAGGATGGCCTCGATGAGGTCAAAGAGATACTAGGAGCTTGGGCATATGGTCATGCCAGGGCGGTATCGGCACTATAAGGGCCAAGAATACGAGGTCCTTGGAGTAGCGAGGCATTCTGAGACCGAAGAAGAGTTCGTCGTGTACCGTGCGCTGTATGGCGATTTTGGCCTCTGGGTAAGGCCGTTGGGTATGTTCGAAGAGCTGGTCGACATTGATGGCCGACTCATCCCTCGTTTTTGTCGCTTGTCCTAGCAAAAAGCTGGGGACTCGCTTTCAGAAAACAACGAGACCTGGAATTGGCAAAACGTACAGGGGCAAGGGTACCCCGTTCGACTCCATTGCACCGGATTCAGGAATTGGTAGGTATGCCTCTGCCAAAATCCGGTTCAACCGTCAGAGCGTTCGCTCTCGTCTACCGGCGCCCTGCATGTACTGCTGTATACATGAATGCGGTATACACGACAGCCAATCCCACACTCACTGCCATCACACCGATGATCAATGCCACCATGATTACTCACCCCCTTCCAATTTCATGCGGCCACTGTACGCCTGCTCTATGAAGGGTCCATGAGGAGATCATGAAGAATTCTTCATCGGTCACGGTCTCGAAAGCCGCTTCTATCGAAGTTGGCAGTCCCGGTCCTACGTTGGTGTGGGAGAAAAATGTGCGAGGGCAGGAGGTTGAAGCGTTTGAAAACCAAGGGATTGAAGGAACGTCCTATAGGCCGGAGCAGATGATAGATCTCTTGAGAATCCAGGGACCACGCTGACTGTCGTGGATGGCCTGGGAAGTTCCCGTCAGTACGGTCCCATCACCGTCGGCGCTGAGTCATGCTCTGACGACGTGGTACCAGCCTGTTCTGACGGCTACGATGAGCGAAGAGTTCTGATTACTTCCAACGTGTGTTCTATTTCACCGGCTAAGTTGAACAGGCTCGGCGCGAGCCTGACGTATTTTGTACCGTAGGGGGTCACGCTACCGACGATCCCTCGTTGACCGAGTTTCTCTACCACCGTGCGAGGCGTCAGACCGGCCACTTCGAAACAGACGATCCCAGCCGAGAGGTCCTGCGACATGGGTGTCTGCAGCGTGACATGCGGCATGGTGGCTAAGCCCTGCTTCAACTGTTGGCTGAGTTCATAGAGGCGTTGCGTTACTTTCGATTTGCCGATTGTGCGATGAAAGGTGAACGCTTCATCCAACGCCCAACGATGCTCAAATGAGTGAAACCCGCCCGGCGTCATGTGAACCGATTGTGGGAGACCCTTCGAGGATTTGTTCTCCATCCAGAGGTCATAGGCCTGGAAGTTGAAGGTTGGAATCATGGCCTGAGTGACGGGCCACGCGGTCGGATGGCCCCACACGAGGCCGGTCCCTCGCGGACCGAACATCCATTTGTGAGTTCCGGCGATCAGAAAATCGCAGCCGAGCTCGCTGAGCCGGAAATCCTCGACCCCCAAGGCATGCACTCCGTCCACACAGAAGATGACTCGGTCTTGCTCGGCCCGGAAACGATTGATCGCTTGGATCGCGCGAGCCATCTCATGAATCGGCAGTTTGAGTCCTGTGCTGGAATGGACCCAGGTGACTGCAACAATGCGCGTCGCAGGGGCGACCCCCATTCGCAGAGACTCCACCAGCTGCTCACGAGAGACGGTCTTAAGGGACTGATAGAGGGGAATCTGACGAACTGTGGCGCCCGTCCGTTCGGCGCGGAGACGCAACGAGGTTTCCGTCGAATAATGGTCGTGTGTCGTCGTCAGAATTTCCTGTCCGGCGCGAAGTTGTAACCCGCCATAGAGTAGGCCCAGCCCCATCGTCGTGCTGTCGGTCAGGGCAATATCGGTGGGACTCGCTCCCAGATAGTCAGCAGCAGCCTGGAGGACCCGCGCCTCCTGTTTCTCTTCATGCTCGAACCAATAGCCGATAGGATTCGCATCCAAACCGGCGCGATGCCGTTCAATCGCGTTACGCACCGGTGTGGGATGGGATGAGAGAAAAAACCCGGCCAGATGGATGAGTTGAGGAGACAGGGAAAACTGTGCCCGGACGTGATCCCAGCTCTCGAACGTGCGTGGTGGAGATTGCTCATCGGCAAATGCGCGAGGGTAGGCGCTTGCGAGAACCGTCGCGCTCAAGGCCAGTCCTGTCCGCACCAGAAAACCCCGGCGGCCGATATCGGTCATAACACCTCCTCATTCGAATTCTTCCGTACTCTACCGCTAGTTCAGAAATACTGGCAAGGAGGGGTGAATAGGGAAGATGATTCGTGGCTGGAGGTCCAGCCACGTCAGGAGGTCGTCGTTATGACTGGTAGCTTTCAATCGGCGGGCAGCTGCAGATGAGATGGCGATCGCCGTAGGCCTCGTCGATGCGGCTGACGCTCGGCCAGAACTTGTTGTTCCTGATCCAGGGAGCGGGAAATGCCGCCTGCTCGCGGCTGTAGGGACGGGTCCACT
>LNFM01012243.1_pt1 | contig 11325 bp, 10 predicted proteins | sample 596031 | NCBI WGS metagenome assembly LNFM01 (sample SAMN04254537, study PRJNA301005) | activated carbon metagenome | isolation source: dual media filters at the Ann Arbor, Michigan drinking water treatment plant | place: USA: Ann Arbor | reverse complement strand
CGGAGGCAGGACGCCTTGGCCCGGGCTGAGATAATGTACCGTGTACCTCAGCCCGGGCCAAGGTGGCCTGCCGTAGCTGGTCCGGTTGAGCGAGGGGTTAGGCCGCACTTTGCCCTGCGACTGGAGCAGCTTGGGTAGGTAACTGTGTTGCTTGCGACCACACAGCTTGCCATACAGAGCCGCGCAGTTCGTATATGTCGGTGTGCCAGCAGTCGATGACTTCGCCGGATGGAAAGACCAGTTTTGCTTGGTACTTAACCGAGCCCATGCTCGACGAAGCCAGCACCTGCATTGAACCATGCTCCCAGGCAGAGTAGAAGGGTGCTTCTGCGATGAGTTCAAGGTACCGTGCTCTTGTGAGGATACGACCGCTTGGCGTAACCAACTCGTATTCCGGCGCATGAGCGTTTTCGATAGCAGGTAGGTCGCGCGCTACGATGGCTCGTGTTCGGGCTCGTTCAAGGCGGCGGAAGTGATCTTGGTTCAAGGCAGGACGCAGTGCATGGAAGTGTTTTTGTGCGGCCTAACGTGTTTTCGGCAACACGACGATGTAGTCGATACCGACCACTTGTTGCCGATGCTGCATGCCGGTATCCATAGATGGCTCCAGTGGAGTCAGGGACACCTCGGCACGATACGCTCCTTCAGACCAAGTGCGATCGCTGTGGACCGTCGAATACTCCAAACCTCATCGGCCTTGTTCCACCTGGCGCCCGCAGCCTTCAGCTTCGCCTGTAGTTCCCTTTCCTGCGGTCGTACCGCCACGTCAACGGTTGGTCCAGGTCGCCGGCTGATGACCCTTTCGGAGACGATCAGCTCGACCGTGGTAAGGCGCTTGGTCCCGGTCTCGTCCAGTCTATGGCGTACGCAGACCAGCTGCCTGCCGAATTGCGCTGTCAGACCTTTGGCGCCACGCGCATTGGGCGCGAGCTTCTTCATGACGCGTAGGTCGGGTGCCTGAGGCTTCGTCTTGGAGCGCACGAGATGACGATTCGGGTGTTGTCGGCGGTGGTGTCGCCCGGTGTAGAGCCCGCAGAAGGCTCCACGGCAGACTTGAACAGGGGCTTGCAGGCGGCGCCGGACTTTGATACTGTATATATATACAGCAATCTGCCCTTGCCTGCAAGCCATGACCATGCCTTCGCCTGTCACGCCACCGCGCCTGCTGGACGCGTTGCGTCAGCAGATCCGCTACATGCACTACAGCCTGCGCACCGAAGAGGCCTACCTGCATTGGGTGCGGGCCTTCATCCGCTTCCATGATCTGCGCCATCCTGCCGAGCTTTCACAGCCCGAGGTCGAGGCCTTCCTCACCTGGCTGGCCAACGAGCGCGGCGTCGCACAGGCCACGCACAGGCAGGCCTTGTCGGCGCTGCTGTTTCTTTACCAGCGCGTGCTGCGTCAGCACCTGCCCTGGATGGAGGAAATCGGTCGCCCGCGCAATGAACGCCGCTTGCCCGCGGTGCTGTCGGCGGACGAGGTCGCCGCTCTGTTGGCCAAGCTTGACCTTCTGCAGCAGCAGCAGCAGTCTCCGGGCTTCTCGTCCTTCGGCCTGCTGGGCAGGCTGCTCTACGGGACCGGCATGCGGCTGCTCGAGGGCTTGCGCCTGCGCTTCAAGGATATCGACTTCGACCGCAGCGCAATCGTCGTGCGGGAGGGCAAGGGCTTCAAGGATCGTGTCGTGATGCTGCCGGGCGCGCTGGTGGCACCGCTGCGCATGCAGCTTGGCTTGGTGCACGCGGTGTGGGCCGACGACAGGGCCAGCGGTCTGGCGGGGGTGCACTTGCCTGACGCCCTGGCGCGCAAGTACCCCCGTGCTGCCGAGTCCTGGGCCTGGCATTGGGTCTTCCCGCAGGCCCGGCCAACGGTGGATCCGCGCAGCGCCGTTCTGCGCCGCCACCACCTGCCCGAAGGCAGCTTCCAGCGTGTCTTCAAGCTTGCGGTGGCCGCCGCGGCCATTCACAAGCCGGCCTCGCCGCACACGCTGCGCCATTCCTTTGCCACCCACCTGCTGCAGGCGGGCTACGACATCCGCACCGTGCAAGAGCTGCTGGGCCACGCCGACGTCAGCACCACCATGATCTACACCCACGTGCTGCGCCTGGGCGGTGGTGCCGTGCGCAGCCCGCTGGACAGCCTGGCCGGGGCCGTTTCCACCCCGGCTTCCGCCACCGCTGCCCCGCCTGCCCCCGCAACGGGGCGCACGCCCGACGTTGGCGCTGCCGCACCCGCAGCGTCGCCCCCCGCCAGTGCCGCCATCACGGCCCCTGCACCGGGCCTGCCCGGCGCCCTGCGCTACCCGGCACCGGGTGGCCGGCCCCTCACCGTCCGTCGCGCGCGCGAGCCGCAATCGCCGTGGCCAGCAGCCGCCGCATCCCATCGCTCCCCGCCTACGCCGAACTCCGCTGCCGCAGCAACTTCAGCTTCCTGAGCGGCGCTTCGCACCCTGAGGAACTGGTGGCGCGCGCGCAGGCCCTGGGCTATGCCGCGCTGGCGCTGACGGACGAGTGCTCGGTGTCCGGCGTGGTGCGCGCCCACGCCGAGGCCGAACGCCTGCAGATGCGGCTGATCGTCGGCGCCGAGATGCAGCTCTCGCGGCCCGATGCCGCAGTTGCCCCCCGGTCCGGCGCCCGCACCGGCGCTGCCGCGTCCCAACCCCCGCCCGCGCCGCCAGAACCGCGCCTGGTGCTGCTGGCCCAGTCGCGCCGCGGCTACGGCAACCTCGTGCGCTGGATCACGCTGGCGCGCCGGCGTGCGCCCAAGGGCCAGTACCTGGCGCTGCGCAGCGACCTCGAGGGCCGGGTGCCCCTGGCGCCCATGCTGGCCGGTCTGCCCGACTGTATGGCCCTGCTGGTGCCCGACCCGGCGCAGTCCTTCGAGACCCTGTTCAACCACGCCATGTGGCTGAAGACCTGGTTCGGCGTCGAACGTGCCGCCCTTGCGCTCGAACTGCGCCTGCTGCCGCACGACGCCCTGCTGGTGGACCTGCTCAAGCGCGTGTCGGCCACCACCGGGCTGCGCTTGGTGGCCACCGGCGGGGTGCTGATGCACACGCGTTCGCGCAAGGCGCTGCTGGACGTGCTCACCGCCACTCGGCTGAAGTGCACGGTGGGCCAGGCGGGCCTGGCGCTGCAGGCCAATGCCGAGGCCCACTTGCGTTCGCGCGTGCGCCTGGCCGGCCTGTACCGCCCCGAATGGCTGCAGGCCACGCTGGACGTGGCGGGGCAGTGCGCCTTCAGCCTGGCCGAGCTGAAGTACGAATACCCGCGCGAGATCACGCCGGCCGGCCACACGCCCACCACCTGGCTGCGCCAGCTGACCGAAGAAGGCGTGCAGCGACACTACCCCGGTGGCCTGCCCCCTGCCGTGCGCGCCATGGTCGAGCACGAGCTGGCGCTCATCGCCCAGCTGCGCTACGAGCCCTACTTCCTGACCGTGGCCGACATCGTGCACTGGGCGCGCGCCCAGGGCATCCTGTGCCAGGGCCGCGGCAGCGCCGCCAACTCGGCCGTGTGCTACTGCCTGGGCGTGACCGCGGTCGACCCGGCGCGCAGCACGCTGCTGTTCGAGCGCTTCATCAGCGCCGAGCGCAACGAGCCGCCCGACATCGACATCGATTTCGAGCACCAGCGCCGCGAAGAGGTCATCCAGTACATCTACCGCAAGTACGGCCGCCACCGTGCCGCACTCACCGGCGTGATGATCAGCTACCGGCCGCGCTCGGCGCTGCGCGACGTGGGCCGGGCACTGGGCATCGACGCCGAACGCATCGCCGCCGTGGCCAAGACCCAGCAATGGTGGGACGACTCGGCGGGCCGGTCCGAACGTCTGCGCGAATGTGGCCTGGACCCCGAATCCCCGCTGTGCCGGCTGTGGCTGGAGCTGGCCGCCACGCTGATCGGCTTTCCGCGCCACCTGTCGCAGCACCCGGGCGGTTTCGTCATCGCGCGGGATGACCTGGCGCAGCTGGTGCCGGTGGAAAACGCCGCGATGGAAGGCCGCAGCGTCATCCAGTGGGACAAGGACGACCTCGACGCCTTAGGACTGCTCAAGGTCGACATCCTGGCCCTGGGCATGCTCAGCGCCATCCGCCGCGCGCTGGCCCTGGTCGGCGCCAAGCTGGGCCGCACACTGCAGATGCACCAGCTGCCGCCCGAAGACCCGGCCAGCTACGCCATGCTGTGCCGCGGCGACAGCGTGGGCACCTTCCAGGTGGAAAGCCGCGCTCAGATGAGCATGCTGCCGCGCCTGCAGCCACGCCGCTTCTACGACCTGGTGATCGAGGTCGCCATCGTGCGCCCCGGCCCCATCCAGGGCGGCATGGTCCACCCCTACCTGCGGCGGCGCAGCGGCGAAGAGCCGGTCGACTACCCCAGCGACGAGGTGCGCCAGGCGCTGGAGCGCACCCTGGGCGTGCCCATCTTCCAAGAGCAGGTGATGCAGCTGGCCATCCTGGCCGCTGACTTCACGCCCGGTGAGGCCGACCAGCTGCGCCGCGCCATGGCCGCCTGGAAGCGCAAGGGCGGCCTGGGCCCCTTCCACGAACGCCTGGTCGGCCGCATGGTCGCCAAGGGCTACACGCTGGACTACGCCGAGCGCATCTTCCAGCAGATCCAGGGCTTCGGCGAATACGGCTTCCCTGAAAGCCATGCGGCCAGCTTTGCGCTGCTGGTCTACGTCAGCGCCTGGCTCAAGTGCCACCACCCCGACGCCTTTCTGGCCGCGCTGCTCAACAGCCAGCCCATGGGCTTTTACGCGCCGGCGCAGCTGGTGCGCGACGCGCGCGAGCACGGCGTGGCGGTGCTGCCGGTGGACGTGCACCGCAGCGTCTGGGACAGCGTGCTCGAAGGCGACGGCCCCGGGTGGCCGGCGCCACCCGATGTGTTTGCCAGCCCGCTGCAGCCGGTGCGACTGGGCCTGGGCCGCATTGCCGGGCTGCAGCAGGATGCCGCCGAACGCATCGTCGCGGCGCGTGCGCAGGGGCCTTTCCGCAGCGCCGAAGACCTGGCGCGCCGCGCTCAGCTGGATGCGCACCAGCTGGCCCTGCTGGCCCGGGCCGACGCGCTGCAGCCGCTGGCCGGCCACCGCCACCAGGCGGCCTGGGCCGCGGCCGGCGTCGACACCCGCGCCACGCCGCTGCTGCGCGCCACGCGCACCCAGGAAGCGCCGGCGCCGCTGGCCGCCCCCGACGCCGCCGCCACCGTGCTGGCCGACTACCGCGCCACCGGCCTGAGCCTCACGCAGCACCCGGTGGCACTGCTGCGCGCGCAGCTGGCGGCCTTCAAGGTGCAGCCGGCGACGGTGCTGCGCGGCTATCCGGATGGGCGGCTGGCGCGCGCCAGCGGCCTGGTCACCCACCGCCAGCGCCCCGGCACCGCCAAGGGCGTGGTCTTCGTGACGCTGGAAGACGAGACCGGCAGCGTCAACATCATCGTCTGGCCCGCGGTGGCCGAGGCGCAGCGCCGCGCGTTGCTGGCCAGCACGCTGCTCACCGTCTACGGCATCTGGCAGTGCCAGGGCGAGGTGCGCCACCTGGTGGCGCGGCAGCTGGTCGACCATTCGGCGCTGCTGCAAGGCCTGGCACCGCGCAGCCGCAACTTCCGCTGACGTGGCCTGCGGGCGCGGCCGGCACAATGCGCGCCCATGCAAGTCCCCATTGAATGGCTGCCCGCGGCCGGCGCCCCCCAGCAACTGATCCTGCTGCTGCATGGCTGGGGCGGCAGCGGCGTGGACATGGCCCCACTGGCCCAGGCGCTGCGCCAGGCCTTTCCGCAGGCAGCGGTGCTGGCACCCGACGCGCCGCTGCCGCAAGACGAGGCCGGTGCCGGGCGCCAGTGGTACTCCACCGCCGAACTCACGCCCGCGCTGTGGGCCGAACGCGTGGCCGCGGCCCTGCCCGCGCTGCAGGCCTGGGTGCAGGCGCAGCAGCAGCGCCTGCGCGTGGGGGCGGCGGCCACCGCGCTGGGCGGCTTTTCGCAGGGCGCCATCCTGGCCCTGGCGCTGGCGGCGCAGCACGACGGCATCGCCGGCCGCGTGCTGGCCTTCGGCGGCTGCTTCGTCGCGCCGCCGCTGGCGGCCCCGCGCCAGACCACGGTGCACCTGTTCCACGGCGCCGACGACGCCGTGATCCCGGCCGACGGCTCGCGCCAGGCGCTGCAATGGCTGGCGGACCTGCAGGGCGACGCCACGCTGGACATCGCCGCCGGCACGGGCCACGAACTGCACCCGGCGCTTGTCGCCTGCTGCCTGCACCGCCTGACGCACCACATCCCGCTGCGCACCTGGCAGGCCGCCATGGGCGCGGCGCCGGGCCGGCCCCACGCCCCCTCCGATTGACACCACACGATGCTGTTGCTGCTGTCCCCCGCCAAGACCCTGGACTACGAAACGCCCCTGCCCGATGCGCTGCAGGCCGCCGCCACCGAGCCGCTGTTCGCCGACCAGGCGGCGGCGCTGATCCAGGTGCTGCGCAAGAAGTCGCAGCGCCAGGTGGCGGCGCTGATGGATTTGTCGCCTGCGCTGGCCGCGCTCAACGTGGCGCGCTACGCCGCCTGGCAGCCGCAGGCCACGCCGGACAACAGCCGCCCGGCGCTGCGCGCCTTCGACGGCGACGTCTACGACGGCCTGCAGGCCGCCACGCTGGGCGCGGACGATCTGGCCTGGGCGCAGCAGCACGTGGTGATCCTGTCGGGCCTGTACGGCGTGCTGCGCCCGCTGGACCGGCTGCAGCCTTACCGGCTGGAGATGGGCACGGCGTTGAAGACGCGGCGCGGCAAGGATCTGTACGCCTTCTGGGGCGATCGCGTGGCGGCGCACCTCAACCAGCGCCAGGCCGACGAAGCCGAGCCGGTGATCCTCAACCTGGCCTCGATCGAATATGCCCGCGTGGCGCGGCGCAAGACGCTGCGCGCGCGCGTCGTCGACTGCGTGTTCGAAGAGTCCAGCGCTGGCGGCGGCCACAAGGTCATCAGCTTCTTCGCCAAGAAGGCGCGCGGCCTGATGGCGCGCCACGCCATCGTCCAGCGCGCCACCCGGCCCGAGCAGTTGCTGGGCTTCGGCGCCGAGGGCTATGCCCACGACGCCGCGGCCTCGACACCGGCGCGCCTGGTCTTCCGCCGCTGACGCTGCAGAATGCACCCCATGGCAAGCACCACCGTGCAATCGATAACCCCCGAACTGCGGCAATGGATCGTCGACCAGGCCCTGGCCGGTTGCCAGCCGGCCGACGTGCTGGCGGCCATGTGCAAGAGCGGCTGGGAAGAAGACGTGGCCATCGCGGCCATGGAAGAAACCTTGCGCGACCGGCTTCAGCACGGGGGCCGCGGCGCCGCGCCGGCCGAGGCCGCCACCGCCACCGCCACCACCGCCAGCGCCAGCGCCAGCGCCAGCGCCGTGCCCGAGCCGCCGCTCGAGGCCTCGCCCACGCTGCTGCAGGCCGAAGGCCACACGCTGCGCGTGCTGACCACCCTGCGGCGCCCGCGCGTGGTGGTCTTCGGCGGCTTTCTCAGCGATGAGGAGTGCATCGCGCTGATGGCCGAGGCCGCGCCGCGCCTGCTGCGCTCCGAGACGGTGGACAACGCCACCGGCGGCAGCGAGGTCAACGCCGCGCGCACCAGTGACGGCATGTTCTTCACGCGCGGTGAATCGCCGCTGATCGACGGCATCGAGCGCCGCATTGCCGCGCTGCTGCGCTGGCCGCTGGAAAACGGCGAAGGCCTGCAGGTGCTGCGCTACCGGCCGGGCGCCGAGTACCGCCCGCACCACGACTACTTCGACCCGGCCCAGCCCGGCACGCCGCGCATCCTGCAGCGCGGCGGCCAGCGCGTGGGCACGCTGGTGATGTACCTCAACACGCCCGAGGCCGGCGGCGCCACCACCTTCCCCGACGTCGGCCTGGAAGTCGCGCCGGTGCGCGGCAACGCCGTGTTCTTCAGCTATGACCGGCCCGAGCCGGGCACGCTCACGCTGCACGGCGGCGCGCCGGTGACGGCGGGCGAAAAGTGGGTGGCGACCAAATGGCTGCGCGAAGGCGTCTTCATCTGATCAGCAAGGCCGCGCCGGCCGCGCCCGCGGTCGACACCAGCAGCGACAGCGTCACCCGCGTGCCGTAGCCGCGTCCGCCGGCCACGAAGGCGGTGATGCTGCGCGTGACGCTGTTGCTGGCCACGGCCACCAGCGCGGCGTCGCGCACCAGGCCCGGCTCCACCAGGCCGGCGGCGCAGCGCGCGCCCAGGGCGGCCACCGGGGCATGGGCGTCGGCCAGCGCCGCCAGCGCGGTGCCGACCAGCAGCCCGCCCACGCCGAAGCGCGGCTGCGCCCAGGCCACGGCCGCCGACACCGCGCCCAGCAGCAGCGCCACGATCAGCGCCTCACGCGGGCGCAGCGGGCCCTGGCCGGGCGCGGTGGCGGTCTCGGCGGGTGTGTCCGCGGGCGGCGGCGCACCGCGCAGGCGCAGCAGCCCGCTGCCCAGCGCCAGCGTGCCGCCCACCAGCGCCGCCGGCAGCAGCGCCAGCGCGGCCGACGGCGACAGCAGGCCCAGCACCACCAGCGCCAGCAGCCAGGTGGCGGCGCTGGACAGCATGGCGCCGGCTTCGCACGCGGCAATGCCGCTCGGGTTGCCAGCCGCGGCGCTGCCGCCGGCCAAGGCGCGGGCGCGGGCGCCCATGGCGGCGATGGTGGCGGTGCTGGAGACAAAGCCCGACATCAGCCCGGCCAGTGCCAGCCCGGCGCGCGCGCCCAGCAGGCGCAGCGCCACGTGGCCGGCGGCCTGCAGCACCAGGATCAGCAGCGTCAGCATGAGCAGCGTGCGTGGCGCCAGCCCGCCCAGCCAGGGCAGGGGGTCGGCGGGCGCCAGCGGCAGCAGCACCAAGGCCAGCGCGGCCAGCAGCAGCGCGTCGTGCAGCTCGGCCTCGCTCAGCATCTGCGTGGCAAAGTGGTGCAGGCGTTCGCGCGCCGCCAGCAGGCCGGCCACCACGGCCGCCGCGGCCGCGCCCAGCGTGGGCTGCTGCACCGAGACCACGCCCACCAGGTAGGTGACGAACAGCGCCAGTTCGGTGGTCAGGCCGGGGTCGCTGTCGGCCGTGCGCCGCGCCAGGCTGTGCCAGTAGGCCGTGGCGGCCAGCAGCGCCACCGCCAGCGCACCCAGCGCCACCAGCGCCGGCTGGCCCAGCCACTGCGCCAAGCCGCCGCCAAAGCCGGCCAGGGCAAAGCTGCGGATGCCGGCGGCCTCGCGCTCGGGCCCGCTGCGCTTGCGCCGTTCGCGCTCCAGGCCGATGAGCAGCGCCCCGCCCAGCGCGGCGGCCAGGCCCAGCAGGTCTTCGGTGGGCAGCATCGCTTTAGCGCCCCACGGGCTTGCACGGGGTGATGCCAGCGTCGCGCAGCCGGTTCACGTGCGCCTTGTCAGACTTCGGCGCATTCGCCGTTCTGTGGACCTTCATCTGCCCAGTTCCTGCAGTTCGCCCGATTCGATGATGCGCACGCCGGGCCGCGCCTCGTCCAGCGCGCGCTGCAAGGCGCGCGCCACGCACGCCGCGGCGATCGGCCGCCAGGCCTTGGGCACCAGCGCGGCCAGCGGCGCGCTGAAGGCCAGCGCCAGGCGTTCGAGCGGGCGCTGCGGCTGGCCCAGAGCGCCGCGGTCGCCGGTCAGCAGCGAAGGCCGCGCGATCACCAGGCTGGGAAAGCCCAGCGCTGCAAGCCCGGCCTCCATCTCGCCCTTGACGCGGTTGTAGAAGACGCCCGACGCCGCATCGGCGCCCAGCGCCGAAACCGCCGCGAAGCGGCGTACGCCGGCCGCGCGCGCCGCCTTCGCAAAGGCCAGCACCGCGTCGTGGTCGACGGCACGAAAGGCGGCCTGCGATCCGGCAGCCTTGATGGTGGTGCCCAGGCAGCAGCAGGCCGCGTCGGCGGCGGGCAGTGCGGGTAGTTGGGGCAGGGCGGCGAAGTCGACCACGTGCACCTGCTGCAGCGGCGTGGCCGCGGACAGTGGCCGCCGCACCAGCAGGTGCAGGGCGCCGGGCCCGCGCCATTGCGCCGCGAAGGCCTGACCGATCAGGCCGGTGGCGCCGGCCAGCCAAGTGGCCTTGTTCATGCCCGGGCATGCGTCATGTGTGCCACCTTAACCGATTCGCACGCGCCCGCGGCGCCTTGCACCCTCAGCCGAACTGTTCCAGCAGGCGCAGCAGGGCCATCGTGAACGGCTGCTCCAGCATGGGCAGCGTCAGCACCAGCCCCATCAGGCCCACGCCCAGTGTCACCGGGAAGCCGATGGCGAAGATGTTGATCTGCGGCGCCACGCGGCTGATGGCGCCCAGCACTAGGTTCACCAGCAGCAGCATGGTCACCAGCGGCAGCGCGATCCACAGGCCGGTGGCAAAGATCTCGGCGCCCCAGTGTTGCGGCTGGGTCTCGCGCACGAAGGCAAAGGGCTCGGGGCCGATGGGGAAGGCCACGAAGCTCTGCGCCAGCGCCGCCACCACCAGCAGGTGGCCGTTGATCACGATGAACAGCCACGCCACGGTCGTGCCGAAGAAGCGGCTGCTGGTGGTGGCCACGGCGGCCGACACCGGGTCGAAGAAGCCGGCGAAGTTCAGGCCCATCTGCAGGCCGATGATCTCGCCGGCGTACTCGACCGCGGCAAACACCAGGCGCACCGCAAAGCCCAGCGACAGGCCGATGACCAGCTGCTGCGCCACCAGCAGCAGTGCCTGGGGCGAATCCAGCGCCACCGCCGGGGTCTCGGGCAGCGTGCCCTGCAGCGACAGCGCGACCAGGGCCGCCAGGCCTATGCGCACGCGCACCGGCACCAGGCGCGTGCCCAGCACCGGCAGCGCCGCAAACAGCGCCAGCGCGCGCAGAAAGGGCCAGATCAGCGGCGTGACCCAGCCCAGGATCTGCGCTTCGCTGAGCGTGATCACGGGCGGCTAGCCCACCGCGGCGGGCAGCGATTGCAGCGTGCGCTGCAGGTACTCGACCAGCGTGGCCAGCATCCAGGGCCCGGTCACGGCCAGCACGGCCGCGGCGCCCACGATCTTGGGCACGAAGCTCAGGGTGGCCTCGTTGATCTGCGTGGCCGCCTGGAAGATGCTGACCACCAGGCCCACCGCCAGCACCACCAGCAGCACCGGCGCGGCCACCATCAGCAGCACCGTCAGGCCTTGCTGGCCGGTGGCGAGAACTTGTTGTGCATCCATGGTGGGCTTCTAGGTCACGAACGATGCGGCCAATGAACCCAGCAGCAGGTTCCAGCCGTCGGCCAGCACGAACAGCATCAGCTTGAAGGGCAGGGCCACCAGCACCGGGCTCAGCATCATCATGCCCAGGCTCATC
>LNFM01012242.1_pt1 | contig 11325 bp, 19 predicted proteins | sample 596031 | NCBI WGS metagenome assembly LNFM01 (sample SAMN04254537, study PRJNA301005) | activated carbon metagenome | isolation source: dual media filters at the Ann Arbor, Michigan drinking water treatment plant | place: USA: Ann Arbor | reverse complement strand
AAAAATACTGAAAAATGCAAGCTTGGAATTTTTGTCGTGACAGATATTGATCCTCCGGTGGGCGAGGACTAAGTGTTGGTGGTGCGGATCAGCTTCGACCCGACGAAGCGGCAAAAGACCCTGGGAGAGCGGGGGCTGGATTTCGCCGATGCGGCGCTGGTCTTCGCCGGCGTGTACACCGCCGACCCGGATGACCGCAGGGACTATGGCGAAACGCGATTCATCTCGGCCGGGCGGCTGCGCGGCCGCATCGTTGTTCTGGTCTGGACGCCGCGCGAGGGCGCCCGACGCATCATGTCCATGAGGTATGCCCATGACCGGGAAGAAGCCCGCTGGCGGGAGCGTCTGGATCGACCCGGATGACGCGCCGGAATTGACCGAGGAATATTTTGATCGCGCGGCGATCTACCACGGCGCGACGTTGATCCGCCCTGGCCGCCCGCCGGTGGAATTCCCCAAGCCGCGGGTGACGCTGCGCCTCGATGCCGATCTGCTGGCACGGCTGCGGGCCTCCGGCCCGGGGTGGCAGACCAGGCTGAACCAGGCGGTGCGGGAATGGCTGGACAAGGGGGCGGCCTGAGGGCGGCCGCGCAATCCATGCCGGCAGGGAAACCTTCACCCTTGCCCCGCGTTCCCCAGACGCAATGCAGGAGCGAAGAGAATGAACAGCATCGTCTATATCGTGGGTGCCGTCGTGATCGTGCTGGCCATTCTCAGCTTTTTGGGGCTGCGCTGAGGCGGGCTACAGCTTGAGGCGGAGGATGACGTCGCGCGCCCAGGCGACGTTGAGGGCCGAGCCGACGCTCTCGTAGAGGGTGATGGACTGGTCGAGCAGTCGGCGGGCCTGGACGAGATACCCCTCGGCGGCAGCGAGTTCGCCGAGGCGGGCGATGCAGCTCGCCTCGCCGACCACAGCGCCGACCTCGCGAAAGATGGACAGGGCCTGCTGATATCCGTGGCGCGCGGCGGCCGTCTCGGAGCGTCGCAGGTCGATATCGGCGAGGCTCCGGATGCAATTGGCCTCGCCCTGGCGGTCGCCGATCTCGCGATAGAGCGTTAGCGCCTCTCGTAAACGGTCGCGCGAGGCTGGGTGGCTGAAGCGTTCCGGGTCGATCTCGGCGAGGCCGTGGATGCAGTTGGCCTCGCCCAGGCGTTGGCCAATCTCGCGAAAGATAGTCAGCGCCTGTTGAAATCCATCATGCGCGGCTGCGTGATCGGAGCCCTGCAGGTCGATCTGAGCGAGGCTGTGGATGCAGTTGGCCTCGCCCTGGCGTTGGCCGAGCTCGCGAAAGATGGTCAGTGCCCGTTGTAATCCTTCGCGTGCGGCTCGGTGGTCGGAGCGTCGCAGGTCGATCTCGGCGAGGCAGCGGATGCAGTTGGCCTCGCCTTGGCGATGGCCGAGCTCGCGAAAGATGGTCAGGGCCCGTTGAAATCCGTCACGCGCGGCCGGGTGGTTGGAGCGTCGCAGGTCGATCTCTGCGAGGCAGCAGATGCAGCTGGCCTCGCCCCGACAGTCGCCGGTGGCGGCGCAGGCCACGACCAGAGCGCGCAGCGCAGCGCCGCCCTGTCCAATTTGTTGGCATACTATCCCATAACACCAAAGCGCATGCAGCGCCGCGAGGTGAATCGCCGATTCCACACCGGAAAGGCGGAACGCCGCTTCCAGATTAGCGATCTCCGGCGCCAGTCGGTCGATCGCCGTCTTGCCGTGGGAGGTGATGATGGCTTTGAACCCCGCGGTCACGCCCAGCAGATGCAACGCCCAAGCCCTGGCATCCTTCCCCTTCGGCGGATGCGCGTCGGCGGCGTGGCGGCGCAGCGGCGGCAACAGGTCGATGCGACCCTTGTCGCCCTGCGCCAGCGCCAGCGCCCGCAATTGCCGCATGGCCTCGCTGGCCGTCTCGCCCAAAAGCGCCCGGGCATCCTCCTCCGCCAGGCCCGCCGGCATGGCGCCGAGGATGGAAAACAGCCGCCGCCCGGCCGCGCCCAGCCGTGGCGAGGCCAGCGAGAGATCGATGGAGCGCGGCAGCGAGGCCTGCCGGTGGTTGCCCGGCCTGGTGTCGCTGGCCGCCGCGGCCCCCAGGCGCTGCCACTCGCCCCAGACGCGGCTGAGCGACGTGTCCACCTCCGCCTGCCAGGCCACCAGGGTGACGGCCAGCGGAATGCCGGCCAATTCGCGCAGCAGCGGCGCCAGCAGCGGGTCGTCCTCGGCGATGCGATGGGCGATGTCGAGGAACAGGCGGCGGGCCTGCGGCTCGGCCAGCGGCGCCAGGGTCGGGCGATAGGCCCAGCGGATGCGTGGCGCTTCGGCGCCACGCATCGAGGCCATGAGGGCGAGGCCGGGGAGTTCCGTCAGCGCGCGCAACAGCGCCTCAACCTTCTCGGCTTCTGCCTCCCAGGGGGTTTCCAGATTGTCCAGCAGCAGCAGGGCCGGGGCGGCGCCGAGGCTGGCGCGGATGGCGGGCAGCCCATGCGCCGGATCGCAGCCCAGCGCCCTGGCGATGGCGGCCTGCATGTCAGTGGCCGAGGTCGCGGTCTCCAGCATCGCCTCGAAGCGGCGCGGGCCATAGGCGGCGAGGGTAGCGGGGTGGTGGCTGGCCTCGCGCGTCAGGGTGGTCTTCCCCATGCCGCCATCGCCGAGGATGAGGGCGGTGCGTGGCCCGGCGGCGGTGAGGGTGGCGACGAGGCTTTCCAGCTCGGCATCGCGGCCCCAGCAGCGGTCCGGGCGGGGGATGAGGGCGGTGGTGGGTGGGGTGGGGGCGGATGAGGGGGCGCGAATGGGTGTCTTCCGGCCAACAGCGCGCCAGGCGTCCAGCAACATGAGCTTGGCCTTTGCGTGTCTGGCGTCCTCGCCGAACAACACGCGAAGAACACCGTCGATGTTGTCCGGGCGGGTATCCTTGACCCATTGGGTTACCGATTCGCGTTTCGTGCCGCCCAATTCGGCGGCAAAGGCCTCATGCGTCCAGAAGAAACCCAGGCTCCGCTGCTTGCCCGGCTGCGTGCCGCGCTCGAGGTGCCAGCGAAGCATCTCGTGGAAATTCAGCTCCTTGGGAGGCAGTTCGGTTCCCATCGCTTACCGTCGCCGCCGCTCTTCCATACGCTTCCAATAACGGTCCCGACCCATGCTGTCTTTGGTTTTCTTGTGTGGTCCTCAACAACCCCGAGGACCACCACAATGGACGCCTTCATCTACGCCATCTTCAGCTGCCACTACTGGCAAGAGGCCGCCTGCGGCCATCACAACCGCCGGGCCTGCCTGGCCCTTTGGCTGTGCATGGCCGGCTACGCCCTCTTCGCCATCACCAAGCAGCTGGGGTGAGCCGCGCATCAGCCGGCCGGGGGATCAAGCGCCCGGCCGGCATAGAGCACGCGCTGCACGAAAACCCCATCGGCCTCCACCAGATAGGCGATGGTCACCCGTCGCTCGAAGCCGATGATGCGCAGGCCCACCCCCACGGCGCGGCCGGCATGCGGAAAGCTGTCGAGCATGGCGCAGCGCCGCTCAATCCGCCGCAGATAGGCATCGGCCCGCGCTACACCCGAATCATGGGCGATGGTGTCGAACAACGCCTCCAGATCCGCCACGGCCTCCGGCGTATAATCAACCAGGCGGCCCAGGCTCCCACGCCGCGCGGCGGGCAGCCAGGGCCTGGCGCAGCCCCGCCGCGGAAACCCGCCGGCCCGGCTCCTGCCGGCTCAGCGTGACCACCGGCAGAACCTCGTCGCGCAGCCAGGCCTCGATCCTGTCATCGGCCGGAACCAGCGCATCCAGCCCCGCGGCGATGACCGCGCCGGCATCGGGATAGGCGCCGGAGGCAACGATGCGTTCGATCTCGGCGGCCAATTCCAGCGGGAGGGTGACAGAGGCATGGTCCTGCATGGCGTCACTCTAACGGCAACGCGCCATGGCTGCACCCGAAAACCGCCACCTCACGCCCCAAAACGCCTCCGCAACCGCTGGAACATCGGCAAGCCCTCGGCGCCCAACTCAAGCCGCCGGCCGAGCCTCGCCCTGCGGCTCGGCCGAGCGCCGCCGCACATCCAGCACCTCGATGCCGATCACCCGCCCCTCGGCATCCAGGTCCAGCATGATCCCCGGCTCCAGCTCGCGCGTCTGCGCCACCTTCGTCCCCTTGGGCGCGATGCGGAGATACATCGCATCCGCGTCGGGGTCATAGCTGGTGGAGATCATGGCCTGGCTCCGCGATCAAAATGCGCTGTGACGATCACCTCCTCGTCACCCTCGCGCCGATGCACCACCCTTAGCACGCGCCCGCCCGCCTCGGGAACAAAACCATAGCTGCGGCGCAACGGCGGCCCGCGCGGGTCGGTCTCCGACCAGGCCGGCGCGGCCAAGACCCTCGCCACCCAGGCCGCCTCGATGCCGCGCTCCTCCAGTATCTGAGCGGCGTGGACGGTCAGTCGCATTCACGCCGCCACAAACGCCTCCGCCAACCCCGCAAACATCGGCAACCCCGCCGTGCCCCCCACCAGCGGGTCCACCCCATTCTCCGGATGCGGCATCAGCCCCATCACCCGCAGATTGGGCGAGAGCACCCCCGCAATCGCATGGAGCGACCCATTGAGGTTCTCCCCGGCATAGCGCAGCGCCACCAGCCGCTCGCCCTCCAGCCGCGCCAGGGTCTCGGCATCGCAAAAGTAATTGCCATCGCCATGCGCCAGCGTCGCCCGGAACACCGCGCCCTGCTCAAACCCGCGGGTGAACGCCGTATCGGCGCGCTCCACCCGCAGAAGCGCATCCTGCGCCAGAAACCGCAGCGCGGCATTCTTCAGCAGGGCGCCGGGCAGCAGCCCCGCCTCGCAGAGCATCTGAAACCCGTTGCACACGCCCAGCACATGCCCGCCGCCCGCCGCGAAATCGCGGATCGCCGCCATGACAGGCGATTGCGCCGCCATCGCGCCACACCGCAGATAATCGCCATAGGAAAACCCGCCCGGCAGCACCACCAGGTCCAGCCCCGCCGGCAATTCGGTGTCGCGGTGCCACAACATGGCCGGCTTGCGGCCCGAGGCGCGCTCCAGCGCGATCGCCATGTCGCGCTCGCGATTGGTGCCGGGGAAGACCACCACTGCCGATTTCATGCCCTGATCTCCTTCAACACCGCCATGCCCGGCCTCACTGCGAAGCCGGCTCCGTGCCCGCCGTCCCGCGATTGGGCAGGAGGTGGCGGAACAGCGCCTGGCGCTCGCGCACCTGCTCCATGCTCGGCTTTTCGTACAGCACCAGCTCGCGCGGGGGCGCGGTCAGCACCACCCCCATCACCGCGCAGAGCAGCAGGATGGGCGCCACCAGCATGCAGGCGGGAAACACCGTGCCCGGGGTCAGGTCGCGCATCCAGCCCGGCGGCAGCAGCCAATAGGCCATCCACATCAGGGGTATCGCCGCCACCGCCATGCCGAGCAGCATGCCGCCCAGCACCGCGGCCGGGATGACGGGAAAGAACAGCAGGATACCGGCGCCGGGTTGCATCGCCCACCTCTGGCGGAAATTGTGGCATCACCCCTGCCAAACCCGCAACCATTGCAACCCGCCCAGCATCAACATGGTGCACACCGCGGCGATCGCGGCGGCGGTGACCCAGCGATTGGCGCGGCGCTTCTGCTTGTCCACCCAGCCCAGCCGCGGCGCCGGCCCGCCGCGCTGCTCGCGCCAGCGCAGCCCCATTGCGGCCAGCACGGTGAAGGCCGCCATCAGCAGCAGCGATGCCTTGATCATGCCTCAGAAGCTCCAGGGGTAGAGCAGCCAGCCCAGCGGGTTGGAAAACCCTTCCAGCGCCAGCGAGACCGGCCAGAACAGCCCGCCCAGAAACGCCTTGCTGAGCATGAAGAAGACCTGGGTGGTGGCGTGCTGCGGCAGCACATCGGGCCTGGGCCCCAGCAGCAGATAGGCCAGGGTCGAGACCAGGCGCAGCGCCGTCAGCCCCAGCGAGACCGCGATGAAGACGCGCAGCGAAAGCGCCCTCACGCCAGCTCCACCGAAAAGCTTTCGATCACGCCATTGGCCAGCAGGCGACGCGCCATCTCCCCGGCCGCGGCCTTGGCGGCCGCGGCGTCGGTCTCGGCCAGATCAAGCACGATCACCTTTCCCGCGCGCACATCCTGCACGCCAGCAAAGCCCAGGCCGCCCAGCGCCTGCTGGATCGCCCGGCCCTGCGGGTCGAGCACGCCCGATTTCGGCATCACCGTCACCTTGATCTTCACTGCACCGTCTCCGGACCCTTCAAATCGCGCACCCCCGCCTCGGGCAGAATCCCCAGGCGCCGCGCCACCTCCTGATAGCCTTCCTCGACCCGGCCGAGATCGCGGCGGAAGCGGTCCTTGTCCATCTTCTCGCCGGTCTTGCTGTCCCACAGCCGGCAATTGTCGGGGCTGATCTCATCGGCCAGCACAATGCGCATCTCGTCATTCTCATAAAGCCGGCCGAATTCCAGCTTGAAATCGACCAGCGTGATGCCGACGCCGAGCAGCAGCCCGGTGAGGAAGTCGTTCACCCGCAGGGTCAATTGCACGATGTCGTCGATATCGGCGGTGCCGGCCCAGCCGAAGGCGGTGATGTGTTCTTCGCTCACCATCGGGTCCTGCAGCGCGTCATTCTTGTAATAGTATTCGATGATCGAGCGGGGCAGGCGGGTGCCCTCCTGGATGCCCAGCCGGGTGGCGAGCGAGCCGGCCGCGACATTGCGCACCACGACTTCGAGCGGGATGATCTCCACCTCGCGGATCAATTGCTCGCGCATGTTCAAGCGGCGGATGAAATGCGTCGGCACGCCGATCTCGCCCAGGCGGAGCATGAAATACTCGCTGATGCGGTTGTTCAGCACGCCCTTGCCGGTGATCGTGCCCTTCTTCTGGGCATTGAAGGCGGTGGCATCGTCCTTGAAGTATTGCACGAGCGTCCCGGGCTCGGGCCCCTCGAACAGGATTTTGGCCTTGCCTTCATAAAGCTGGCGCCTGCGTGCCATGCGCGGTGTCCTCGAATTCCAGGGCGCCTATAGCAGCGGGGGCGCCGCAGGGCCACTGAGCCCCCCCACGGGCCGGAACGGCGCGCGATCCGGCGGCGCTGCGGCAAAATCCCAGCGGGTGGTGGCACCCAGCGCCAGCAGCGAAGATGAGACGGTGCCGAAGCCATCGCGCGGCGGCACATTCAGCGCCTCGGCCGCCCCGCCGCCCGAATCGGCGAGCAGCGCCGGCCAGGCGCCCCAATCCTCGGGCGAGAGCGGCGCCGCCGCCGCCCGCCAGCGCGGGAGATGGCGCGCCGTGCGGGCGCTGGCGGGGTCATTGGGCGGATATGCCGTCACCATCGACAGCCCCTCCGGCAACACCGTGACCTCCGCGCGCCCCTCGCCCAGCCCGGCGGCGAAAACCCCACCATTGCGGTCCGCCAGCACCATGTTGAAGGGCCGGTACAGCCCGCAATCCAGCCCCGCCACGATCTCCGCGGCCGCCGCCGCCGAAGCCGCCTGCAGCGCCAGCAGCGGCAATTCCCCGCGGGAGCGCTTGCCCGGCCCCGGCCCCAGGCTGCCCACCCGGTTCAGCACCGCGGCCATCACGCCATGCCTGTTCACCGCCATCCAGGTGCCGCCGGCCAGCCTGTCCCGCCCACCGATCAGGCCCGGCCAATACGGTCCGGGCGGATCCCAGGCCCGGTCCAGCCGCTCATCGCGATTGGCCGCGACCATGACCGGCCAGGCCAGTCCGGGGCGATGGAGAAGGATGACGGTGCACATCGGAGGGCTGGCATAGCCCGCATGCCGGGCGGCGGGAAAGACTGCCGCGGGATGGCATGGCGGTTGCTGCGCGCGGCACGCCGCGGCAAGCCGCCGGGCCCCAACCATGGAGAATGACATGCAGATTTCAGGCGTGGGCGGCGCCGGACAGGCCGCCCAGATCCAGCAATGGCGCGACAGGCTCTTCGCCCGCGCCGATCAGGACCGCAGCGGCGGGCTTTCGCTCGATGAATTCAGCGCCATGGCCAGCCGCCGGCGGGAGTCGCGAACGGCCGAAAGCCCGGCAGGAATTGCCGGCGCACCGGCAGCTTCCTCGCTGCAGGACGCCTTCCGGCGTCTCGACAGCAATGGCGACGGCAGCCTCACCAGGGCGGAGATGGCAGCCGCCCGCCCCGGCGCCCAGCCATCAGGCGGGCTCAGCACACAAAGCCTCCATGCGCTGCTCAACAGCCAGGGCCAGGAGAATCGCAGCCAGGGCCGCCCTCGCCACAGCCCTGACGACGCCAGCCGGCGCGATGGCGGCGGCCCGGCGCAGGGCGAGCTCGCGCTGCGCCGGCAGCTCGCCGCCTACCAGGCCCGCCAGCCCGTGCTGACCGCCGGCGGCGCGACGCTCAGCCTGTGACGCGGCCTACCAGCGGCGGCCGTGGTGATGACGATAGGCCCAGGGCGGCGGGCCGTAGAAGCGCGGCCGCGGCGCGAAATACACCGGCGGCGGCGGCAGGAAGACCGGCGGCGCGTAGTAGCGCGGCGGGTGGTAGATCGGCCGGGGCGGCGGCGGCGGCGCGTAACCGTAATAGGTCGGCTGGCCATACCAGCCCACCTTCACGACCTGCGCCTGGGCCTGGGCCGGCACCATGGCGATGAAGCCGAGCCCCATCAGGGCGACGGCGGAAAGGCGGAGCAGGGAACGCATCGGGTGGTCCTCCTTGGGATGAGCGACAGCATGCCCCGGGCTTGCGGCGGAAACAGGGCGGGGTTGTGGCCTGACTTTGAATGAACCTGCCCGTGCCGGCAGGGTAGCGGCGCTCAGGGGGCAGCGCGCAGCCGCTCGCAGCCCGCGCGGCGGCCGGCGAGATAGGCGTCCCGCGCCGCCTCGAAGCTCATCTCGCGCGAATCCACGGCCTCGCTGCGGCCCATCCGCTCGGCCAGCGCCCAGATCGGGATATTGTCCAGCAATTCGACCGCGATGAGGACCTCGATCGGCGGCGCCGGCCCGGTGAAGGGGATCAGCGAGCCATAGATCAGCGCATTGGCGATGATGATATCCGACAGCCCGTCGCGCAGCGTGCGGCCGCCGATGATGGGGAAGACCACATAAGGCCCCTCGCCCACGCCGCGGGCGCAGAGTGCCAGGCCGATATCGGCATGCGGCGGGGTGGGCATGCCGCGTTCGGTGGCGCGATCGTGCAAGCCGCCCTGGCCCTGGGTGATGTTGGTGGCGACGCGGTCGAGCACCGCCAGGGAATCGGCCGGCCGGCCGGCGGCGGCGAGCGCCAGCGCCTGCCAGGGCTCGGCGATCCAGGTGCCGATCAGATTGGCCGCGGCCTCGCGCCATGCCGGGGCGATGTCCGGGCTGGGCAGATGCCCGGCCAGCGCCGCGACCTGGCCCCGCACCTCGCGGTTGAAGTCGTGCTGGGCGCGGTTGGCGCGTTCCAGCCAGCCCGATGGCGCCTCCTGCGCGCGGGCCATCTGGGGCAGGGCGAGCAGGAGGGTGCAGAGCAGGATGCGGAGCAGCGTCGTCATGGATTCATGCCTCAGGCCATGGCGGCCGAGCATAGCCGATTCCTTTGCCGGAATGCAGCCACGATCGCCTGGGTTCAGGCCCCGAAGACCCGCGCGAAGACCGTCTCGACATGGCTGAAATCGCGCGCCGGATCCATCGCGGCATCCAGCGCCGCCCCATCCATCACCGCCGCCACCGCATCACTCGCCAGCAGATTGTCGCGGAAGCGCTTCGCATCGGGCCGGCCCAGCATCGTCCAGGTCGCCATCGCCGCGGCCTGCACGGCGGCATAGGCGGCCTCGCGGCTCATCCCCGCCTGGGTCAGCGCCAACAGCACTTTTTGCGAATGCGCCACGCCGCCGAGGGATTCGAGGTTCTCCGCCATGCGCTCGGGATAGACCGTCAGCTTCTCCATCATGCCGGTCAGCCGGGCCAGGGCGAAATCCAGCGTGATGGTGGCGTCGGGGCCGATCACCCGCTCGACCGAGGAATGGCTGATGTCCCGCTCATGCCACAGCGCCACATTTTCCAGCGCCGGCATGGCGTAGCCGCGCACGATCCGCGCCAGGCCCGTGAGGTTCTCCGACAGCACCGGGTTGCGCTTGTGCGGCATGGCCGACGAACCTTTCTGGCCGGCGTGGAAGAACTCCTCCGCCTCGCGCACCTCGGAGCGTTGGAGGTGGCGCACCTCGGTGGCCAGCCGCTCGATGCCGCCGGCGACCACGGCGAGTGCGGAAAAAAACGCCGCATGCCGGTCGCGCGGGATCACCTGGGTGCTCACCGGCTCCACCGCCAGCCCCAGCTTTTCCGCCACGAATGCCTCGACCCGCGGGTCGACACTGGCAAAGGTTCCGACCGGGCCGGAGATGGCGCAGGTCGCAACCTCGGCCCGCGCCACGCGCAACCGCTCCAGGTTGCGGGCAAACTCGGAAAAATGGCCGGCAAGCTTGAGGCCGAAGGTGGTGGGCTCGGCATGGATGCCGTGGCTGCGGCCGATGGTGGGCGTGTATTTGTGCTCGATCGCCCGCGCCCGCAGCGCCGCCAGCAGCGCTTCCACCCCCTCGATCAGCAGGTCGGCCGCGCGGGTGAGCTGCACGGCAAAGGCGGTGTCCAGCACGTCGGAGCTGGTCATGCCCTGGTGCATGAAACGGGCATTTTCGCCGATTCCCTCGCCCATCCAGGTCAGGAAGGCGATGACGTCATGCCGGGTCACCCGCTCGATGGCGTCGATCGCCTCGACGGCTGCGGCGTCGATGGCGGCCGCCCGGGGCGCGCCCTTTTCGCGGATGTCGCGGGCCGCCTCGGCCGGGATGGTGCCGAGCCCGGCCATCGCTTCGGCCGCCAGCGCCTCGATCTCGAACCAGATGCGGAAACGTGCCTCAGGCGACCAGATCGCGACCATCGCGGGGCGGGAATAGCGGGGAACCATCGGGCATTCTCGGGTTTTGACGTGCAGCGGGTCTTTGGCCCCGGGGGGGCGGTATGTCCAGCCCGCGCAGATTATGCACGTTCGGACGGCTTGTGAAATGATGGGCCGTAGGTTATCGGCGCCGCAACGTATATTGAGAGAGAGAAGTCCATGCCAGATTGGCTTCCCGTATTGCTTCAGGTGCTGATGATCGACCTTGTCCTGGCCGGGGACAATGCGATCGTCGTGGGCATGGCCGCCGCCGGCCTGCCCGCCGCGCAGCGCCGCACCGCCATTTTCTGGGGCATCATCGCCGCCACGGTGATGCGCATCGGCTTCGCCGCCATCACGGTGCAGCTGCTTGCCATCGTCGGTATCACCCTGGCCGGCGGCGTGCTGCTGCTCTGGGTGTGCTGGAAGATGTTCCGCGAATTGCGCGATGG
>LNFM01015200.1_pt1 | contig 11328 bp, 8 predicted proteins | sample 596031 | NCBI WGS metagenome assembly LNFM01 (sample SAMN04254537, study PRJNA301005) | activated carbon metagenome | isolation source: dual media filters at the Ann Arbor, Michigan drinking water treatment plant | place: USA: Ann Arbor | reverse complement strand
TATTCAGGGCTGTAGCGCTTGCGCTTGGACATGGACACTCCTTTGACCCAGTATGGATCTTAGTGAAAGTGTCCGCAGAATCGGGGTAGAACCCTCCGGCCAGGAGCGGACATAGGTCGCGGTATGTGGAATGCCTTTACAAAGCAGACCCGCGAAGCGGGTTCCGCTTGGATGAACTGTTAGCCGTCACGCGGGCTGTGGAGGTCTTGATAGCTCTCTAAGAGAAGGTCGACTCTTACGCCGTTCTGAGAAAGACAACGCCAAGCGGATTTGCTGATTTTCTCAGCAGTTGATAGCAACTCAGAAGCGAGAGGTTGCTCACCATCTAAGAAGTCTCCACTTGCATGGGGGTCTTGACCGGATTTGTTGTAGGTTGCAGCTGCTCTAGCAGTGGATTGATCTCGCATTGGCGCCAAAACGGATCTTTCTATCCCGTACTGATGTACGCAGTGATAAACGCTCCTTTTTGTTTCTCCGCCCATTGCGTCAGCGAACATTAGGGATGATTGGGAAACTGAGTCTGTGGCAGATATCCACCTATCAAGACGCTGATAAGTATTGAGCAGCTTTGACCAGTCCATCCCAATGTCGCGCTCAGCGCTACCTTCCTGAGCAAGTGATAAAGATGAAACAGCAAGAAACGCAAAAAACATTGCTCTCTGGCGCATTGGGTTGCCCTGAATACCTTGTTGATGGCTAACGCCAGAATTAAGACGACCCGCGAAGCGGGCTCGACTTGAATGAGCGGCTAGACCTGCAGCCAACTAATCAGAAGCCGGCGCCTTCCTCTTGTTCTTGCTCTTGCGCTGCCAAGAATATATGAGCGAAACAATAATTCCGGATGTAATGGCGCCAACCAATATCTGTCCCCCCTGGGAACCGACGCCTAGGATGAGCGACAAAATTATGGTTGCGCCGATGCCAGTGGCTAACGCCGCCGCATAGTTTGGAACAAGCCAACCAGCTAGTGCGCAGATTACCCATCGAACAGGATCTACAATGCATGCAAGAAAAATATAGAAGAATGATTCCATGTAGATCCGACTACCGTATTTGCGGACGCTGCGGTCCAGTTATACATCCGGCCGAGTCACGCGCTGGAAGCCCGCAACCCGATTATTCGTTTGTAGCTTAGGCCGGCCTTGTCCGGCAAACAATCCGACGAAAACCCGGACAACAGCCTTCTCTCCAATGTGTCCTCGGAGCCTCCACATCTGGGGTCGAGACGGCTGTTCCTGGCCAGTTCCCATGTCCGCTTCGGGTCGAATGCAGACGCCGGATGGTCACCGCGAGCGCGCTGGCCAGCCTCTGCTGAAACAACGACGCAATCCGACCGGGCGCAGGCACAGAGTCTCCGCCTGTCTCCGGGAGACACCTGGCAGGATCTTCCTAATACTCCAGAGTCGTGATCTTCACCTGCCTCATATTGGTCTTGGGATCATTGCGATACTCAACGTCGGTCCCATCTGGCCGCGTAAGGATGATTTGAAAGCTGCCGTCATGCCGCTGAGCAAGGTTGACCTTGTATTCATTTATCGCGTTGTGGAAGCTCGCAAGGGCAAGTGCCTCCTTTTCGGTTATCCCGTCTAGCAGATAACCTCTGTCACTGCCGGGCCTCAGGTGCTCGGTAAGGATCTCAATAGGCCACTCTGGTTTAAATGTGCCGGCAATGTAGTTGTCCCCAAGGCTTGCGATCTCTTTCCCGACGTAGGTGCCGGAGAAGAATTTGGCTGCGTCCTTCTGGAAAAACTCAACGTCGAACTTCTCGCACTTCTCTTTCACAGGGATGAAATCCTGGTCCGACGAGATGATACAAAGGACGTCGGCGTGCTTCTCGTAAAGCGCCTCCATCGATCTGATAACGATGCTCGTGTCGACGCATTTTTCGTCCAAATACTGAAGTCCCTTTGGACCGACACGCCACGAGAAAAAGCCTTCCGCGTAGCCTCTGCAGCGCGGGTTTGCTTTTACCGCGTCGACAAATTCTGAGAAGAATCGGTAATCGCGCTCGAAATTGGGGTGGCGGATTTTCCCGGCCTTCAGTAGTCGCAGCTGTTCTCGCGCCTGCAAGCTTCCCTTTCTTTCTTCTTGCCCCAAAGGCCATTTAAGTTCCGCCAAGGGCGGCGTGGCATAGAACACCTCAAATGCAGTTTCTACATGCAGATACTTGCCGTCCTCGATGACCCTTGGCGCTTGTGCCAAATACGCCTTCCCCTCCACCAGCTCCACTTCGATCTCATCGTAGACTTCCTGGAGTATCCCGACGCGGTTACCAAGCTTCTGTTTGAGGGCTTGTTGGATCTCTACAAAAACGTCATTAATTTGAAGCGCGCCCAGCCTCCCAATAATCGCGCCGCTCTCAATCGGGAAGTTGATTCCAGTTAGCACCTCGTGGAGCCGCAGATAGATGCCTTGAAGGTCAACAAGCGCTAACGCTTTGAATTCGACGACCTCTGCATTTGCGTGCTGGAGAGCAAGGCGAAGTGCATTCTGCTTCGCCCTTCCAACGACATCTTGCTGCGTGCTTTCCGCGCACCCTGCGTGTGTCGACATGTTCCATTTTCCTTCGATTGTGAGCGCAAATTCACGACTCTAGAGCACTTCGCCATATGAGCCGCCAGTGCGCAAGCCTAACGCAGCGCTTGGCCTGGTCTCGGCGGTCGGAAGGGCAGTCACCTCAAGAAGGCTGCCTTCGATTGCCGTTGCATCAGTATCGTCCGGTCGGTGCTTGTCCGACGCCCCCCCAGTTTTGAGCAGCGCTTTCATCTGGAGAAGAGCCATCCTCCGTCCGTCCGCCCGGTCGGACGTCCGCTTTGGGTCGTAAGCGACCATACCTTCAGTAAAAACTAGCGGAATGGTCAGCCCGAACCCGGTAAATCCGATCAATAGCCCGGATACCCCTTCCAGTCACGCACCCGGACGTTGAAGCCCGCCCCCCTGCTCCCATCGACCGTATCAAACAGACCGCGTTGGGGGCCATCGGGCTCCAGAGAATTCATCTGGATCTGGTCGAGATACATCTTGTAACGCAAGCGCAATCGGCCCCACTGGTCGACCGTGATGGAGCGGCCGGAGATCGTGTGCATGCCGCGCGGATAGGGCTGAGCGTCCTCACCGACCGTATCGTCCGGGATCTGAATCCGCACTCGTTCGCGGGACCCAGGCTTCACCAGAAACCCCCACTGCTCCCGGATAGTGAACGGCCGCCCTGCCTTCGTGATGATCACGCGCTCGGAGACGGCCAGGTCCTCGATTGCGATCAACGCCTTGTCGGCGCGCCGTGCGACATAGGATGCGTGCGACAAATGGATCCAATGCCGGTTCGCTAGGTTCTCCAGAACTTCGCGTCGAAACGCGACGGGGTCGGCGACGGCTTCGTCGTCCAACCTCGAGAGATCGATTTCAATCGTGTCGAGCCCATTAGTGGCTAGCAGATCGCGCTTGGTCTCGTCGACCCCGTGATGAACACGGACCTCGACGCAGAGCACGTCGAATTCGATGTCCGAGGCCATTCCATGCACAAGGACGTCGGGCCGGGCGGCCCCGTCAAGCAGTGGCACCTCGACTCGGGCGTTCACGATCGCCAACGACTCCGGTTCGATGACTATATCGCCGCTCGCCCAACGCGGCAGCAGAACCGCGTCTGCCGTGGCCAGTACGTCTTTCGCCATCCGGTGCACTGCCGATTCGAAGCCGCCGGAACAAGACGACGTACGCGCGTGCTGAAAATGCCGAACGCGCCGTCGACCGGGGAAATCCCGGTTTCGCGCCACGAGTGCTTCTCCACACTCCGGGCAAGTGCATCTGCACTCCAAGCCCAAAGCGACGTCGGACACGAAGACAGGCCGACCGTCCTTCATGCCGAAGGGGACGGTTAGTTTCCGAGGTAGGCGTTTGGACATGGGTACGCTTAAGCGGTGACGATCCGAGCAGGACGGGTCAGGCCAGTTTCCGTAGCCACGATCTCATGCAATGCGACAGTCCTGCGCCTGCGCAAGATGGATGGTCCCGCAAGACCTGGCTAGGGTCAACGAAGCCACGGCACACCGCGACGTCCGTTTCGGGTCGGAAGCGGAAGTGGCCAGCGATCCGGGCCTGACCGCGGTCAGCACCAGCGACGTGGTCAGCCTAGACCGGAACCGACGATCAAGTGAGCCGGCACGCGCAAGGAGCTCCTAAGCCATTTGCTAGTGCGCCTCAGCGGATCTCGCGCTTCGCTGCTCGACCTGCTGTTAGCCATTCAGTGCGAGTGGAGCGCCCTCGACAGCACCGACTCCGTTTCGGAAGATTTCGAGGCGTAGACTAGCCGTCATGGTCACATGACACGGCCGCACGGCCGAAGCCAGTCCCTACTCGCTCGTCGATACCCCGCCCGACTTGCGCCACTGTCGCAGGCTTTCGTCGATTGCGTCCAGTCCTGCCTTCGTCTTGGAAAGCAATTCGTCTACCTCTGCATCCGAAGTCGTGGAATATGCGGCTTTGAGAGCGAGACCCGGGTTCGACTGTTCTTTCCAACTGTCGATCGGTCGGGTCAGCTTCTCGAGCGGTTCGACAAAATGGGTGCGATACCAATCCTGAGGGGCCATTTTCTCGATGAGAACCCCCACCTCGCGCTCTTCTTCGTAGCTGGCATCGTCCGCGCCGAAGACAAGCCCATTCACTTGCCTTTCGAACTCGGACCTCGCTGACCAGTGCACTGGGTGCCTTAGCCACTCGAGTGCACGAAGGTAGCGGTGCGCGAAGGGCGGAAGTGGGTGCTCCTTTCCCACGGTGAACGGAACTTGGTACGACTGCCAGTTGGTGCGTCGAATCAGATCCACCCTTGTCGGGACTTGGAACAGCGAGCAGCCGTGTCGAAGACACCAATCGACCCCTGGCAGCTGGTGGCCTTGCCGGTACCACGCAAAACCGACTTGCAGAGCATCCTCCTTGGCGCACTCAGGACAAGAACGAATAACCCATGTCGACGGGTAGTGCGTTCCGTGATGGAACGCCCACCGAAAGACCAAGTCGTGCCAGTGCTTAACCCAGCCATTGAGCCCGACAAGCTGCGGGAAAATGCAGTGCTTCTTGAAGTAGTCGCCCAACTCATATGTGCGGTTCCTGTCGGGGCGAGCTGTCCCGGACATGAAAAAGGTCAGCTGACGCCGAACCGCCAACCATCCGTCCCGCGACTCTCCCTTTGTAACCAGCTTTTTCAGCGCCCTCGAGCTGTGGAAGCCGTTCTCAAGTGCCAACCGACGAAACTGACCCCATGCTGGCTCGTCTGGCATGGCGACACAGGGCGCGAGACCCATCATTGCGACCTCACCCCTACCCGGCTCTTACGGGCGCCGGTTCGCCCGACCGGCGAAGGGCCAACCCGGCGACGCCTGTTGATGGCCCCTTGGGAGATCAGGGGACGGGCGGCGCCGACGGACTTTATTGTTTTCAACAGACTTTATTCATCAACAACAACAGGAGCTTCGGGCCTGAAGGCCCTCCTACAGGAGCTTCGGGCCTGAAGGCCCTCCTACAGGGGGCGGCTATTTTTTGGTGGGGCGTTGCCAGCCATCGAGGGTGACCTGCCGGCCGCGGGCGACGGTGAGCTTGCCGGCGGGCGCGGGCTTGGTGATCACCGAGCCGGCGCCGATGGTCGCCTGCTCGCCGATCACGACCGGCGCGACCAGCGAGGAATTCGAACCGATGAAGGCGCCGTCGCCGATCGTGGTGGTGGACTTGTTCACGCCGTCGTAGTTGCAGGTGATGGTGCCGGCGCCGATGTTCACCGCGGCGCCGATCTCCGCGTCGCCGAGATAGCTCAGATGGTTGGCCTTGCTGCCGGGACCGAGGCGCGTCTTCTTGGTCTCGACGAAGTTGCCGACGTGCACGTCGTCGGCAAGGTCGGTGCCCGGGCGCAGGCGTGCGAACGGGCCGAGCGTGCAGCCGGCGCCGGCGACCACGCCCTCGAGGTCGCAGTGCGCGCGGACCACGGTGCCCGCGCCCAGCACGACGTCGCGCAGGCGGCAGAAGGGCCCGATGCGGACGTCGTCGCCGAGCACGACGCGGCCTTCCAGGATCACGTCCACGTCGATCTCGACATCGCGGCCGGTCTCGACGGTGCCGCGCTGGTCGTAGCGCGCGGGGTCGGCGAGGCGGACGCCTTCGCGCATCAGCGCCTCCGCGGCGCGACGCTGCCAGGCGCGCTCGAGGCGGGCCAGCTGCATCGGGTCGTTCGCGCCCTCGGCTTCGCCCGGGACCAGGCAGCCGACCTGGGCGGCCGGACGGCCGTCGGCGCGCGCCATCGCGAAGATGTCGGTGAGGTAGTACTCGCCCTGGGCGTTGTCGTTGCCGAGACGGTCGAGCCAGCGGCGCAGGTCGGTGGCCGGGGCGGCGATGACGCCGGTGTTGACCAGGCGCACGGCGCGCTGGCGCTCGTCGGCGTCCTTGTGCTCGATGATGGCCTGGACATCGCCGTTGCCGTCGAGCACGACGCGGCCATAGCCGCCCGGATCGTCCAGCGTTTCGGTGAGCACGGCCGCGCGGTCGGCCGCCGCGGCGAGCAGGCGCCGCAGGGTTTCGACGGTCATCAGCGGCACGTCGGCGTAGAGCACCAGCACCCGGGCGCGGTCGGGCACGCCGGGCATGGCCTGGAGTACCGCGTGGCCGGTGCCGAGCTGGCGCGCCTGCTCGGCCCAGTGCAGGTCAGGCTGGTCGGCGAAGGCAGCCTGGACCTGGTCGCCGCCGTGTCCGTGGACGACGTGGATCCCGGCCGCGCCCAGCGCACGCGCCGCGCCGATCACGTGGGCCAGCATCGGGCGGCCGGCGATGGGCTGCAGCACCTTGGGAGTGCGCGACTTCATGCGCTTGCCTTCGCCGGCGGCGAGGATGATCACGTGCAGTGCCTGGGTCATGGGGTTCCTCCTGGCGCCTAGTATCGGCGCGCCGGGGCGGCGCTGCTAGCATGCGCGCATGAGCGGCCACACGCACCCGATTACACGACAGGCCCTGCTTTTCCTGATGGTGGGGGCGGCCCAGCTGCTGCTCGATACCGCGGTGTTCGTGGGTCTGACCGCGCTGGGGTTGCCGCTGGCGCCGGGCAACGTGCTCGGCCGGTTGTCAGGCGCCTGCCTGGGCTACTGGCTCAATGGCCGCTACACCTTCGCCCGCGGCAGCGAGCCGCAGCTGCAGCGCCGGCATCTCTGGCGGTTCGCGGTGGCGTGGCTGGCGTTGACGTTGCTCAGCACCCTGCTGCTAACCCAGGTGGCGGAGTTCGCCGGGCTCTCGGGCTCCTGGCTGGCCAAGCCGTTGGTCGAGGCGCTGATGGCGGCGATCGGCTTCGTGCTGTGGCGCCAGTGGGTCTATCGCTGAACCCTTGAAAGCAAAACGCCGGCGCGAGGCCGGCGTTTCGCGGAACCGCGTGGCGCCGGTTCAGTGCTTGAGGTTCTTGCGCAGGCGCTCGAGTGCCTGCAGCTGCGCCATGGCCTCCGCCAGCCGGACCTGGGCCTCGGCGATCTCCATCGCTTCGCCGCGGTTGGACAGGATGCGCTCGGCTTCCGCCTTGGCTTCCTTGGCCTTGGCCTCGTCGAGGTCGGCGGCGCGGATGGCGGTGTCGGTCAGGACGGTCACCACCTGCGGCTGCACCTCGAGGATGCCGCCGGAGACGTAGAACGACTGCTCTTCGCCATTGGCCATGATCACGCGGACCTGGCCGGGCTTGAGCCGCGTGATGAGCGGGGCGTGGCGCGGCGCGATGCCGAGCTCGCCCAGTTCGCCGGTGGCCACGACCATGGTCACCTCGCCGTGGAAGATCTCGGCTTCGGCGCTGACGATGTCGCAACGGATGGTGGTTGCCATGGGGATTCCCTACGGTTCGCGGATCAGGCCGCGGCGCTCATCTTCTTGGCCTTCTCGAAGGCCTCGTCGATGCCGCCGACCATGTAGAACGCCTGCTCGGGCAGCGAATCGCACTCGCCGTCGCAGATCATCTTGAAGCCGCGGATGGTTTCCTTGAGCGTGACGTACTTGCCCGGGGAGCCGGTGAAGACTTCGGCCACGTGGAAGGGCTGCGAGAAGAAGCGCTCGATCTTGCGGGCGCGGGACACGGCCTGCTTGTCTTCTTCCGAAAGTTCGTCCATGCCCAGGATCGCGATGATGTCCTTGAGCTCCTTGTACTTCTGCAGGGTCGACTGCACGCGGCGGGCGGTGTCGTAGTGCTCGTTGCCGATCACGTTCGGGTCCAGCTGGCGCGAGGTCGAGTCCAGCGGATCGACGGCCGGGTAGATGCCGAGCGAGGCGATGTTTCGCGACAGCACGACGGTGGCGTCGAGGTGGGCGAAGGTGGTCGCGGGCGACGGGTCGGTCAGGTCGTCGGCGGGCACGTAGACGGCCTGGATCGAGGTGATCGAGCCGGTCTTGGTCGAGGTGATGCGCTCCTGCAGCACGCCCATTTCCTCGGCCAGAGTCGGCTGGTAGCCCACGGCCGACGGCATGCGGCCCAGCAGCGCCGAGACTTCGGTGCCGGCTAGGGTGTAGCGGTAGATGTTGTCGACGAAGAACAGGATGTCGCGACCCTTGCCGGTGGCCGGGTCGATGTCGTCGCGGAAGTACTCGGCCATGGTCAGGCCGGTCAGTGCGACGCGCAGGCGGTTGCCCGGCGGCTCGTTCATCTGGCCGTACACCATCGCGACCTTGTCCAGGACGTTGGAGTCCTTCATCTCGTGGTAGAAGTCGTTGCCCTCGCGGGTACGCTCACCCACGCCCGCGAACACCGAGAGGCCGGCGTGCTGCTTGGCGATGTTGTTGATGAGTTCCATCATGTTGACGGTCTTGCCGACGCCGGCGCCGCCGAACAGGCCGACCTTGCCGCCCTTGGCGAACGGGCACATCAGGTCGATCACCTTGATGCCGGTTTCCAGCAGCTCGTTGCCCGAGGACTGCTCTTCATACGAAGGCGCGGCGCGGTGGATCTCCCAGTGGTCCTTGGTGTTGACCGGACCGGCCTCGTCGATCGGGCGACCGAGCACGTCCATGATGCGACCCAGGGTCTCCTTGCCGACCGGCACGGAGATCGCGGCGCCGGTGTTGCGGGCGACCAGGTTGCGCTTCAGGCCGTCGGTCGAGCCGAGCGCGATGGTGCGCACGACGCCGTCGCCGAGCTGCTGCTGCACCTCGAGCGTGATCTCGGTGCCGTCGACCTTCAGTGCGTCGTACACCGCGCGCGGGAACTCGACGTCCACGACCGCGCCGATGATCTGAACAATCTTGCCCTGGCTCATTGCTGTTTCCTCTGGGAAGCGATTCTTTGGTTTGTGGAAGCGGTGGAGGCTGCGAGGCGAAGGGCTTCGCGGCTGAAGCCGCTCCTACAAGGGGTTTGGGTCAAACTGCGGCGGCGCCGCCGACGATCTCCGAGATTTCCTGGGTGATCGCGGCCTGGCGGGCCTTGTTGTAGATCAGGTTCAACGTGCCGATCAGCTTGGTGGCGTTGTCGGAGGCCGCCTTCATGGCCACCATGCGCGCCGCGTGCTCGGACGCCAGGTTCTCGAGGACCGCCTGGTAAACCAGCGACTCGACGTAACGGGTGAGCACCTGGTCCAGCACGGTGGCCGGGTCGGGCTCGTACAGGTAGTCCCAGTCGTGCTTGGCGTCGAGCTTCTCGGCGGCCGGCAGCGGCAGCAGCTGGTCCTGCGTGGCGCGCTGGGTCATCGTGTTGATGAAGTCGTTGTAGCAGAGGAACACGCGGTCGAGGGTGCCGGCGGCGTAGCCGTCCAGCATCACCTTGATCACGCCGACCAGCTGGTCCAGCGCCGGCTTCTCGCCCAGGTGGGTGACCGTGCCGACCATGTTGACCTTCAGCCGGCGGAAGAAGACCGAGGCCTTCTGGCCGATGCAGACCACGTCGACCTCGACGCCCTTCTCCTGCCAGCCGCGCATGTCGGCCAGGATGCGGCGGAACATCTGCGAGTTCAGGCCGCCGCACAGGCCGCGGTCGGTGGACACCACGATGTAGCCGATGCGCTTGATGCCGTCGCGCTTGGCCATGAACGGGTGCACGTACTCGGTGTTCGCCTGCGCGATGTGGCCGATGACCTGGCGCATCAGGCGCGCATACGGGCGCGAGGCCTTCATGCGGTCCTGCGCCTTGCGGATCTTCGATGCCGAGACCATCTCGAGCGCGCGGGTCACCTTTCGGGTGTTCTGCACGCTCTTGATCTTGGTCTTGATTTCCCTGCCGCCAGCCATGTCAGTTCCTTACCAGGTACCGGTGGACTTGAACTCGGTGATGACCTGCTTGAACTGGGCTTCGATTTCCTTGTCCCAGGCGCCGGTCTCGACGATCTTCTTCTCGAGCTCGCCCTGGGTGTTGCTCAGGTGGGCGTGCAGGCCGGCTTCCACGGCCAGGATCTTGTTCAGCGGCACGTCGTCGAGGTAGCCCTCGTTGACGGCGTAGATGGACAGCGCCATCTGGGCGATCGACATCGGCGCGTACTGCTTCTGCTTCATCAGCTCGGTGACGCGCTGGCCGCGCTCGAGCTGCTTGCGGGTGGCTTCGTCGAGATCGGAGGCGAACTGGGCGAAGGCCGCGAGCTCGCGGTACTGCGCCAGCGAGATGCGGATGCCGCCCGAGAGCTTCTTCATGATCGTGGTCTGCGCGGCGCCGCCGACGCGGGACACGGAGATACCGGCGTTCACGGCCGGGCGGATGCCGGCGTTGAACAGGTCGGTCTCGAGGAAGATCTGGCCGTCGGTGATCGAGATCACGTTGGTCGGCACGAAGGCCGAGACGTCACCGGCCTGGGTCTCGATGATCGGCAGCGCGGTGAGCGAGCCGGTCTTGCCCTTCACGGCACCGTTGGTGAACTTCTCGACGTACTCGGCCGAGACGCGGGCCGCGCGCTCGAGCAGGCGCGAGTGCAGGTAGAACACGTCGCCGGGGTAGGCTTCGCGGCCCGGCGGGCGGCGCAGCAGCAGCGAGATCTGGCGGTAGGCGACGGCCTGCTTGGACAGGTCGTCGTACACGATCAGGGCGTCTTCGCCGCGGTCCATGAAGTACTCGCCCATGGCGCAGCCGGAGTACGGGGCGATGTACTGCATCGCGGCCGACTCGGACGCCGAGGCGGCGACCACCGTGGTGTAGGCCATCGCGCCGTTCTCTTCGAGGCGGCGGACGATGTTGGCGATGGTCGAGTTCTTCTGGCCGATGGCCACGTAGACGCACTTAACGCCCGAGGACTTCTGGTTGATGATCGCGTCGATCGCCAGGGCGGTCTTGCCGGTCTGGCGGTCGCCGATGACCAGCTCGCGCTGGCCGCGGCCGATCGGGATCAGCGCGTCGATCGCCTTGATGCC
>LNFM01012238.1_pt1 | contig 11330 bp, 10 predicted proteins | sample 596031 | NCBI WGS metagenome assembly LNFM01 (sample SAMN04254537, study PRJNA301005) | activated carbon metagenome | isolation source: dual media filters at the Ann Arbor, Michigan drinking water treatment plant | place: USA: Ann Arbor | reverse complement strand
CACTGTTCCAACGCCGGGATGCCCTCGTCCTTGTACTCGCCTTTCGAGGCCCGGTCGCTGATCGACACCAGGCCGATAGTCACTTGTTCGCTTTCAGTCATTCATTAATCCTTTTTGCCGCAGAGGGCACAGCGGACACAGAGAAATTCAGTCAGTAGGCTTGACGGACAAACCAAGAGTCACTTCCGTGTTGCATTGAGCATGTCACGACAGGGAGGCCAATCACAGAGCTATCCTGTTCTTCTCTGTGCGCTCTGTCTCCTCTGAGGCTAATTTTCATCTCTGGGGTTGAGGATATCCCGCAGTTCCTGGAACAGTTCCCGGAAGCTCTTCGGCGGTTTATTGGCTTCGGATTCGCGTTTTACGTTGCGGATCAGGGTGCGCAGGCGCTGGGCGTCGGCCTGCGGGTGCGCGCCCAGCAGTTCCGAGAGCGCCTGCTCGTCCTCGAGCAGCCGGGCGCGCCAGCGCTCGATCCGGTGCAGCCGCGCGGTTTCCTCGTCCGAAACACCGTTCCAGGCGTCGAGCCGTGCCTGGATCGGCGCCGGGTCTACATCGCGCATCAGCTTGCCGATGTATTGCATCTGCCGGCGCAGTGCGCCGAATCTGGTGATGCGCCTGGCTTCCAGAATGGCGTCGCGAAGCAGATCGGGCAAGTTCAGCTCTTCGAGTTTTCCCGTACTCAGGGCGACCAGCTCCTCGCCCATGTCCTGGAGCGCCAGCATTTCACGCTTGCGCTGGGTTTTGCTGGGCGGGAGATCTTCTTCTTCAATTTCCATCGTGGAAGGTACGGCGGTTTGGATCATACGGCGGGTCGGGGCGGGTTCAACTGGTATCATATCGAAAATTCATCCTGCGGCGTGCCGTTACCGAATGTTCGGCAGCACGCCGCTTCATATTTCAGGCCCCGGGGAACATCTTGTCCAGCAACCAGTTCACCCACGAATTCCAGACCCTCGAAGCCATCGGTCGGGACGTGCTCGATTATGCCCGTGAGCGCGGCGCCAGCGCCGCGGAAACCGAGGTCAGCGAGGGCTTCGGCCAGAGCGTCACGGTGCGCCGTGGCGAAGTTGAAACGATCGAGTACAACCGCGACAAGGGCGTGGCGATCACCGTTTATGTCGGCAAGCAACGCGGCCACGCCAGCACCTCGGATTTTTCCCTGCAGGCGCTGCGTGACACGGTGGACGCGGCACTATCGATCGCCCGCCTGACCGCCTCGGACGAATATTCGGGGCTGGCCGATCCCGGGTTGCTGGCCACGCAGTTCCCGGACCTCGAGCTTTACCACCCGTGGCCGCTGACGGTGGAGGAGGCGATTGAGATGGCGCGCGCCTGCGAGGATGCCGCCTTCGCCGCGGACCGGCTGGTGAGCAATTCCGAGGGCGCCTCGGTATCGATTCAGCAATCGCACTTCGTCTACGGCAATACCAGCGGATTCCTGGCCGGGTACCCGAGTTCGCGGCACAGCATCGTCTGCGCGGTCATTGCCGGCAAGGAAGACGGCATGCAGCGCGACGACTGGTACACCTCCGGACGCGACGCCGCCGACCTGGAGCCGGCAATCGACGTCGGCACCCATGCCGGCAAGCGCGCGGCCCGGCGGGTCGGCGCGCGGAAGGTGCCGACCGCGCGCGTGCCGGTGTTGTTCGAAGCGCCGATCGCCTCCAGCCTGCTCGGCCATTTCGCCGCTGCGGTGAGCGGCGGCAGCCTGTACCGCAAGTCTTCATTCCTGCTTGATGCCATGGGCAAGCCGGTGTTTTCGCCGAACGTGCATATCCGCGACCTGCCGCATCTGAAGAAGGGGCTGGCCAGTAGCGCGTTCGATGATGAAGGCGTGGCGACCCGCAGCCGCGAGATTGTGCGCGGCGGGGTACTGGAAGGTTATTTTCTCGGCAGCTATTCCGCGCGCAAGCTCGGCATGCAGACCACCGGCAATGCCGGAGGCACGCACAATCTGGTGATCGATTCGACGGGTGAAGACTTCGAGGCCCTTCTGCGCAAGCTCGGCACCGGGTTCCTGGTAACCGACCTGCTGGGCCAGGGCATCAACATGGTGACCGGCGACTATTCGCGCGGTGCCGCCGGGTTCTGGGTCGAGAACGGCGCCATCGCCTACCCGGTGCAGGAAGTCACAGTTGCAGGTAACCTGAAGGACATGTTCCGCAACATCGTCGCGGTGGGCACCGATGTGCAGGTGCGCGGCTCGCGCCAGTGCGGCTCGATCCTGGTCGAGGGCATGACGGTGGCCGGGGAGTAGGCCGAAAGACCGTGAGTCGCGTTAATGCCGTGAATATCGTGAATATCGTAAAGTCCACGGCGCAGAGTTTGGCTTCAGGCAGATTACTGACGCGGCATTCACGAGGGGTTCACAGCGTTCACGATATTCACGAACACAATCGCTAGTCATGTCGTACACGATCGCATACAGACTGCTGGGAATTCTGGCCCTCACGCTTTCACTGGCCGGCTGCGGCAGCAAGACGCCACCGTTGCCGAGCGTCGGGGCGGGCGATGTCATCCTTGCCTTTGGCGACAGCCTGACCTATGGCACCGGCGCTGCGGCAGAGGAAAGCTACCCGCAAGTGCTGGCTCAGATGATCGGGCGCGAGGTGGTCGGTGCCGGCTTCCCCGGGGAGACCACCATCGGCGGGCTGGCACGCCTGCCGGACCTGCTTGAGGAACTGCGGCCGAAGATCATGCTGCTCTGTCTCGGTGGCAATGACATGCTGCGCAAGGTCGATCCAGCGGTGACCGAGCGCAACCTGCGAGCCATGATTGACATGGCGAAGCAGCGCGGCGTGGCGGTGGTCCTGATCGGTGTACCCAGGCCGGGACTGTTCAGCGGCAATGCGCCCTACTATGAAACACTCGCCGGCGAGTACAACCTGCCGATCGAGGATGGCGTTCTCAAGGACGTCCTGTACGACAACGAGTTCAAGTCGGATCCGATCCACCCGAACGCGAAGGGTTACAGGAAAATGGCGGAAGCCATCGCTGAGCTGCTACGCGGCGCGGGGGCGCTGTAACACACACAGGGAGGCGACCATGCGTTTCGGCATCATCGCGATAATGGTTCTGGCACTAGCGGGCTGCGGCGGCAAGGGCAAGACCGTGCAGTACGACTACGTCGATGCGTCGATTTCGCAGTTGCAGCTCGGCCAGTCCGGCGTGCTGGAGCAGACCTGGAATTTGACGCTGCGGATGCAGAACCCGAATAATTACGACATCCCGGCCGACGGCATGAAGTTTCTGGTCAGGGTCAATGGCAAAGAGTTCGCTCGCGGCGTCGACAATCAGTCGGTAATGATTCCGCGTCTGGGCGAAGCCGTCGTCCAGGTGCGCGCGATCAGCGACCTGCCCGCGGTGATGAACCAGATCAACGACATGCAGAGCATTGGTTACCAGGGCATTGACTACCGCCTCACCGGCACCGTCTATTCCGGGCAATGGCGCTATCCGTTCGAGCACCGCGGCAATATCAAGCCGGTACCTTGAGGGCGGTAAGGGGTGAGGGGGAGGACATACAGTGACCAGGAATTAGGGGCCAGGGATGGAGCTTCGCGCTTATTTTTTAGGCCTTCACTCCTCACCCCTCGTCCCTCACCCCTCGTCCCTGGTCCCTTCATGCTCTCGTCCCTGCGGTTCGACCGCGTCACCTGCACTTTCCCCGCCCGCGACGGCGGGGATGCGTACGCCGCCATCGCCGATGTCAGTCTCGAGGTCGGGGAAGGTGAGTTCGTTGCCGTGGTCGGGCCGACCGGCTGTGGCAAGTCCACGCTGCTTAATGTCGCGGCCGGGTTGCTGGGTCCAACCTCGGGAAAGGTATCGATTTTCGGCGAGCCGCTTGCCACGCTCAACCGTCGTGCCGGCTACCTGTTCCAGAGCGATGCGCTGATGCCATGGCGTACCGCGCTGGAGAACGTCACCGCCGGACTCGAATTTCGCGGCACTGCCCGGAACGAGGCCCGGGTGCTCGGGGCCGACTGGCTGCGGCGCGTCGGGTTGGCGGCACACGGACACAAGTATCCGCATGAACTCTCCGGCGGCATGCGCAAGCGCGTCGCGCTGGCGCAAACACTGATTCTCGATCCCAAGATCCTGCTGATGGACGAGCCGTTCTCGGCGCTGGATGTCCAGACCCGCAGCCTGATGGAAAACGAACTGCTGGCGCTGTGGTCGCAGGACCGCAAGACCGTGCTCTTCGTCACCCATGACCTGGAGGAGGCGATCTCGCTCTCCGACCGAGTGGTGGTGATGTCCGCCGGGCCGGCCAGCCATCCCGTCGGCGAGTTCGCAATCGACCTGCCGCGGCCGCGCGACGTTGCCGAGATCCGCCTCACGCCGGAATTTCTGGAACTGCACCGCAAGATCTGGCAGACGCTCAAGGACGAAGTGCAGAGGGCCCATGCACAATCACTCGTCTGACGTTCTTGGAGGTTCGAACTGCGATGACGGAATGAAACTTTCTGGAACCGCCAAGGACGCCAGGGACGCAAGGTAAGGCGACCAATCAATCCCGTTTGGCAGTTCAGTTGCGCATTTGGGGGATCTGTTGACAAGGCATCCGATTAACATTGGCGAACACTGTGCTGCAGGTGCAGGCAATGAGTATCTAGGTACGATCGGATCGCAACATTTGCTTTACCTTGCGTCCTTGGCGGTTATCGCATTTCGTACCGGGAAACTAGCGGACCCATCCAGATGAACAAGACCGAGCTTGCAGTTTGTCAGGTGTCGCTGCTGCTGGGACTGTTCGTCCTCTGGCACCTGCTGGTGAAGCTGGATGTGCTGCCGGCGTTTTTCTTCGGCGAGCCGCTGCTGGTGCTGGAGCGGATTTGGGACTGGTTCGTCAGCGGCAAGATTTATCCGCACCTCGGCATCACGCTGCTGGAAACATTGCTCGCCTTCGTCATCGGCACGGTGCTCGGACTCGTGTTCGGCCTGTGGCTGGCGTTGTCGAATTCGGCGGCGCGGTTGCTTGATCCCTACATTACCGCGGTGAATTCGATGCCGCGGGTAATCCTGGCCCCGATTTTCGCGGTCTGGTTCGGGCTCGGGATCTGGTCCAAGGTGCTGCTGGGCGTGACGCTGGTGTTCTTCATCGTCTTCTTCAGCGTCTTCAATGGGGTGCGCGAAGTCAGCCCGACCATCCTCGCCAATGCCCGCATGCTCGGTGCATCCGGCCGCCAGCTGCTGCGTCACGTGTATCTGCCCAGCGCCACTGCCTGGGTGTTTTCCAGCCTGCACGCTTCGGTGGGCATGGCCTTTGTCGGAGCGGTAGTCGGCGAATACCTGGGTTCCGCCCAGGGGGTGGGGTACCTGATCCTGCAGGCCGAGGGGGTGTTCGACATCAACACGGTTTTCGCCGGTGTTCTGGTGCTGACCGCCTGCGCGCTGGTGCTCGACCGGATCGTTACGCTGGCGGAGCGCAGGCTGCTGCGCTGGCGTCCGGGGCCCGCCGCTGCTTTCTCCTAGAAAGCGCCGGCGCGACGCGTGATCGTTGCCGCGCGGGGATTTCCTTGAGTCGCACCCGCGTCCCATGCTAGAAACCGGTATCGAACCGGAGTAACAACAAAGCATGGAGTTTTCGAATCACGCCATCCTGATCGGCGCGGTGCTGATCCTGCTCAGCATCCTGGCGAGCCAGATTTCGGCCCGGACCGGGGCGCCGTTGCTGCTGATCTTTCTGGGCGTGGGCATGCTCGCCGGCGAGGAAGGACCGGGCGGCATTCGCTTCGACGATTTTGAGACCGCCTACCTGGTCGGCACCATGGCGCTCGCCATCATCCTGTTCGACGGCGGAATGCGTACTCGCACCGAGTCTTTCCGGGTTGGCCTGTGGCCGGCGCTGTCGCTGGCGACGCTTGGCGTCATTCTCACCACCGGCTTCATCGGCGCGGCCGCCGCCTGGATTCTGGACCTCGACCTGATGCAGGGCATGCTGATCGGCGCCATCATCGGCTCGACCGATGCGGCGGCGGTGTTTTCCCTGCTGGGCTCGGCGGGCATGAAACTCAAGCAGCGGGTCGGCTCCACGCTCGAGATCGAATCCGGCTGCAACGATCCGATGGCGGTGTTCCTGACGCTGGCGCTGATCGAGGTGGTGCGCTCCGGCGACCAGGCCCCGGGATGGCCGCTGCTGTGGATGTTTCTGACCCAGTTCGGGCTTGGCGGCATCGCCGGGCTGCTCGGCGGAAAGGTCCTGATCTTTCTGCTCAACCGCGCCAATCTGGCAAGCGGGCTCTACCCGTTGCTGGCGATGGCCGGCGGACTGGCGGTCTACGGCGCCACCACGGTGACGGGCGGCAGCGGCTTCCTGGCGATTTATGTGGCCGGACTGGTACTCGGCAACAGCCAGGTCAAGGCCCAGGGCACGGTGTTGCGAGTACACGACGGGTTGGCCTGGTTGTCCCAGATCGGCCTGTTCCTGATGCTGGGCCTGCTGGTTCAGCCCTCGGCGCTGATCCCGACGGCGCTGGATGCGCTGATGGTCGCGGGTGTGCTGATGCTGGTCGCGCGCCCGGTGGCGGTGTGGCTGTGCCTGCTGCCGTTCAGTTTCCCCAAACGTGAACAGGTCTTCATCGCCTGGGTGGGGCTGCGCGGCGCGGTGCCGATCGTGCTGGCGCTGTTTCCGCTACTGGCCGGCCTGCCCCAGTCCGGAATCTACTTCAACGTCGCCTTTTTCGTGGTGCTTACCTCCCTGGTGGTGCAGGGCTGGACAGTTGCACCGCTGGCGCAGTGGCTGCAACTGAAGCTGCCGACGGAGCACGCGCCATATTTCTCCGAGTTTATCGAGGTGCCGGGCCAGCCCGGGTTGCGGTTGCTGGGCTACCGGACCAACGCGTTGAGCACCGCCATCGGCCGCAGCGTCAACCAGTTGCCGCTGCCGCAGGATGTCCGTGTGGTTGCCGCCTTTCGGGATGGCAAGGCGCTGGAATCGGTCGGGCACATGGAGATCGCCGCCAATGATCTGCTTTACGTAATCAGCAGCAGCGAACACATGCCGCTCCTCGACCACTTATTGGTGCCCGCCGACGATGCCGAGGAATCCGAGCAGCAGCGCATCTTCGGCACCTTCACCCTGAACGGCGATGCGCCGCTTGGCGACGTGGCAGACATCTACGGCTGCGAAGTACCGGATACCGTTCGGGACAAAACTCTCGCCGCCTATATCGACCAGCAGTTCCACCGCCGGCCGGTGGTCGGCGACTATGTGCGCATCGGCGGCATGAACCTGGTGGTGCGCGAGATCAGGGACAAACGGGTGAGCAAGGTCGGTATCATCGTGCGCAACAGCTAACCGCGGGGACGTTTCCCATGACTGACGCTTATATATGTGCCGCATTACGCACCCCGATCGGCCGCTACGGCGGCGCGCTGGCGATGGTGCGCCCGGACGACCTCGCGGCAGTGCCGCTCAGGGCGCTAATGCAGCGCCATCCTTCGATGGACTGGGGCGCGGTGGACGACGTGGTGTTCGGCTGTGCCAACCAGGCCGGCGAAGACAATCGCAACGTGGCGCGCATGGCCCTGCTGCTGGCCGGGCTGCCGCAGGAGGTGCCGGCCAGCACCGTCAACCGGCTATGCGGTTCCGGGATGGATGCGGTCGGGATCGCCGCGCGCGCGATCCGCGCCGGCGAAATCGGGCTGGCGCTTGCCGGCGGGGTGGAGAGCATGTCGCGCGCACCCTTCGTGATGCCCAAGTCCGATGCCGCATTTTCCCGCACCAACGCGGTGTACGACACCACCATCGGCTGGCGTTTCGTCAATCCGGCGATGAAGCAGATGTACGGCACCGACTCGATGCCCGAGACCGCCGAAAACGTCGCGGCGGCGTACAAGGTTTCGCGCGCCGACCAGGACGCCTTTGCGCTGCGCTCCCAGGCCAAGGCTTCCGCCGCGCAACAGAACGGCCGGCTGGCGCGGGAGATCGTGCCGGTGACGATTGCGGCGAAGAAGGGCGAGCCGGTAGTGGTGGAGCGCGACGAGCATCCGCGCGAGACCTCGATTGAGGCGCTGGCGAAACTCAAGCCGATCGTGAAGCCGGACGGCACGGTGACCGCCGGCAACGCCTCGGGCGTGAACGACGGCGCCTGCGCGCTGATACTCGCCAGCGAGGCGGCGGCGGGCCGCCACGGCCTGACGGCGCTGGCGCGGGTGGTGGGCGTGGCCACCGCCGGCTGCGCGCCGCGGATCATGGGCATCGGCCCGGTGCCGGCAACCCAGAAGCTGCTGATGCGCACCGGCGTGGCGCTGGAAGCGGTAGAGGTGATCGAACTGAACGAGGCTTTTGCGGCGCAGGCCATCGCGGTGCTGCGCGAACTTGGCATCCGGGATGACGATCCGCGGGTCAATCCCAACGGCGGCGCAATCGCGCTCGGCCACCCGCTGGGCATGAGCGGCGCCCGCCTGGTGGCCACCGCGGTGCACGAACTGCACGCCCGCAAGGCCCGCTACGCGCTGACCACCATGTGCATCGGCGTCGGTCAGGGGATCGCGGCGCTGATCGAGCGGGTCTGAGGGCGGGCCACGGTGCCGATCGAGGACAAACTGACCGAAGCGGTGCTCGCCAGGCTGGAGGGCGCCACCGATCCGCGTTTCCGCGAGATCATGGCGAGCCTGGTGAGGCACCTGCATGCCTTCATCCGGGAAACCGGCGTGACCGAGGAAGAATGGCTGGCCGGCATCCGCTTCCTCACCGCCACCGGCCAGCAATGCGACGACAAGCGCCAGGAGTTCATCCTGTTGTCGGATACGCTCGGGGTTTCGATGCTGGTGGATGCGATCAACCATCGCAGCCCGGGCGCCGCCACCGAGACCACGGTGCTCGGGCCGTTCCATGTTGCCGGCTCGCAAATCATGCCAATGTGGGGTGACATCGGCGCGGGCGTGCCGGGCGAACCCGCTTATCTGTCTGGCCGGGTGCTGGATCTCGACGGCAAGCCGATCGCGGACGCCACGCTCGATGTCTGGCAGACCGATGGCGAGGGGCTCTATGACGTGCAGCGGCCTGGCGGTGTGTCTTACGCCCGCGGCAAGTTCACCACCGGCGCCGACGGGCGCTACGGCATTCGCACGGTGAAGCCGGTGAGCTATCCGATCCCGGCCGACGGCCCGGTCGGCGCAATGCTGCTTGGCATGGGACGCCATCCGTATCGACCGGCGCATGTGCATGCCATCGTCTCCGCGCCCGGCTACACGCGGGTGGCGACACACCTGTTCGTCGAAGGGGACGCCTATCTCGATTCCGATGCGGTGTTCGGCGTGAAGCCTTCTCTGGTGGTGACCTTTCATCAGCACCCGCCGGGCACGGCGCCGGACGGCAATGTTTGCGCCACGCCATTCTTTACCGTCGGTTTTGATTTCCGGCTGGCGCCGGCTTGATTCGGTTCTCGCCGATTCGGTCCCGGACTGGGCGGGGCCTCCGGTAAGATCGCCACCTTTTGACCTGCGGCGTCCGGCCCGCGTTCGTCCATCTCATGTCTGCAATTCGAATCACCGAGAAAGCGGGTGTCCGCTATCTGCAGTTCAGCAACCACTGGATCCAGGGTGCGATGCGGGTCAGTCGCCCGTGGTCGCTCGAACTCTCATACACCCGTAAGCTGATGCTGCCGTTGCTGTTGCGCCGTACCCCCGGCTGGCCGCGCAGCGTGCTGCAGGTCGGGCTGGGCGCCGGATCGATCACCAAGTTCCTGCACCGCCATTTGCCCCGGGCGCAACTGACCGTGGTGGAGATCGATCCGGAAGTGCTGCTGGCGGCCTGGTCATTCTTCCGCGTGCCGCAGGAATCGGAGCGGCTTTCGATCGAGATCGCCGACGGTTTCCGCTACCTGGCGGCCACCCGCCGGCAGTACGACCTGATCCTGGTCGACGGCTTCGACGGCGACGGCCGCGCCGGCGTGCTCGACACCCCGGCGTTCTATCGCCTGTGCCGCAAGCGCCTGAGCGGCGAGGGCATGCTCGCAACCAACCTGATCGGTCAGCCCCGCGAAATCGCAGCCAGCATCGCGCGCCTGCGCCGTGCCTTCGACGATCGCGTGCTGGCGTTGCCGCCGGACGACGTCAATTGCGTCGCCGTCGCCGCGGTCGGTACGCCGATCCGGACTTCACCTGCTGTGCTTCGTAGATCGGCGGAAAAGCTCAGGGCCGAAACGGGACTTGGCCTTGCGCGTACCGTCGCGCGCCTTCCCCCTGGTCGGGTTCTCGTGTGATTCAGAAACTAAATCATTCACCGCAGAGGACGCGGAGGACGCAGAGGAAAAGCAAAGGAGAACTAGATATATAGTGCGGTCTAGAACCGGGTGACTGCTGGCGGCCGATATTCTTCCGTGCCGATCTTATTTTTCTGTTCTGTTTTTGTCCTTCCTCTGCGTCCTCCGCGTCCTCCGCGTCCTCTGCGGTGAAATCTTTTAGCTTTTCCCAAGCCAGCGCCGACGGGCGCGGGCGGTGGCGCGGTCGTCGTTGATCGTCAGCGAGCAAGTATCCGCCGGCGGCGCGGCCAATGGCAGGTCGAGAACCTGCAGTTCATCGCGGCGGAAGGCGTGGACCCGCACCATTTCGCCGGGGCGAAACTGCGACAGGCGGGATTCAAGATTTTTGCCGGTCACTTTCAATCCGTCGATCGCGACCAGGGAGTCGCCGGCCGCCAGCCCGGCGCGTTGCGCCGCGCCGCCGTCGAGCACGTGGGTGAGCTTCAGTTCGCCGCCCTGGTCCGCGGTGCGCGCGCCGAGGTCCACCCGCTGCGCCAGCGCCTTCTCCGGTTTCGAAGCGCGCCGGCCGCCCTTGTCGGCGGCGGATTCGGCGCGGCGGGTCTCCATCTCCACGCCAACGTCGGCGAGCAGCTTTTGCAGCGGCAGGTCGGCAGTGCCGCGCAGCGCCTGGTCGAAGAAGCGTTTCAGCCTGAGCCCGGTGATCTGTTCCGTCAGTTTCTCGACGCCGTCCTCGGCAACGCCGGTGCCTTTGAGGCCGTGACGCTTCCACAGCGCCTGCATCACGTGGTCCAGCGATTTGCGCCCGCCGGTTTCCTTCCGGATCAGCAGGTCCAGGCACAGCGCCACCAGGCTGCCCTTGGCGTAATAGCTCACCACCGAGTTCGGCGCATTTTCGTCCTGGCGGTAGTACTTGATCCAGGCATCGAACGAAGATTCCGCCACGCTCTGCTTTTTCCGGCCGCTGCCGCGCTGCACGGATGTGATCGATTTGCCCAGCGTCTCCAGATAGGTTTCCGGCGAGATCAGTCCGCTGCGCACCAGGAACAGGTCATCGTAATAGGAGGTGATGCCCTCGAAGGCCCACAACAGCGTGGTGTAGTTTTCGCGGTCGAGGTCGTA
>LNFM01012237.1_pt1 | contig 11331 bp, 12 predicted proteins | sample 596031 | NCBI WGS metagenome assembly LNFM01 (sample SAMN04254537, study PRJNA301005) | activated carbon metagenome | isolation source: dual media filters at the Ann Arbor, Michigan drinking water treatment plant | place: USA: Ann Arbor | reverse complement strand
GCATGCCCGCGGCCTCGATGTATTCCATGCTCTGGGGCAGCAGGCTCTCGCCGATCGAGAAGCGCGGGAACTGCTCCTTCTCCAGGATCAGCACCTCGCGCCCCTGCTGGCGCAGCATGCCGGCCGCCACCGACCCCGCGGGGCCGGCGCCGATGATCAGGATTTCGGTGGTTTCGGTGCGCATGTCCATGTCGATGCAATCCGTGCGGAATTCGGGCTCAGGTCGCCGCCGGCGCGGCGGGTCGGAAACAGGGGGTGATCAGCCAGACCAGGCCGATGCCCAGCAGCAGCGTCAGGCCGAAGCTGTGCAGGGCCGGCGTGGCCGACAGCGCCAGCAGGCCGAAGGCGAGCAGCGTGCTGGCCGCGCCCAGCGACACCGCCAGCCAGCTGGCGGGGTCGTCGCGATGTTCCAGCAGGAAGATGCCGTAGTCCACGCCCACGCCCAGCAGCAGCAGCTGCGCCAGCACGCCGAACAGCTGCAGCGGCACGCCCAGCCAGCCCAGCAGCGCCAGGCTCAGCGCCGCGGCCAGTGCGGTGGGCATCCAGGCGCGCCACGCGCGGCGCCCGAAGCGCAGCCACAGCGCCAGCGCGACCGCGGCATAGCCGGCCAGCAGCCAGGCCGACATCTGGTGGCGGTAGTGCGCCAGCACGCGGGAAATGGTCGCGCTGCGATCCACCCAGCGCACGCCGGGCAGGCCGTCGGCGGCCGCTGCCAGCGCTGGCAGCCGACTGGGGTCCAGGCCTTCGAGCAGCACCATGGTGCCCCATCGACCCTCCACCGCGCCGAGCCAGAGCGGCCGCAGCGGTTCCGACACCGGGTGCGCCAGCCATGCGGCGAGGGGCAGCGGGGTCGCGGCGGGCTCCGGCGGCGGGGGCGCTTCGCCGAGCAGTTCGGCGGCGCGCGCCAGCACCCGGCCCTCGATGGCCTGCACCCGCGCGGCGTCCTCGCGTTGGCGCGCCGACGACGGCAGCCAGTCGGTCACCGCGCGCCAACCGCCCAGGCGGTCGCGCGCCACCAGGTGCGCCAGGCGATCGGTGAGCGCCTCTTCGCGCTCGCGCACCTGCTCGGCGTCGTCGCCCTCGACCAGGAAATACTGCGCGGGGCTGGGCAGCCCCAGCACCCGCCCCAGCCGCGCTTCCTGCGCCAACAGTGCCGGTGGCGAAGCCTGCAGGCTGCGCAGGTCGTCGTTGACGGCCAGTTTCGGCAGGCCGGTGGCCAGCACCGCCGCCAGGGCGGCGACGCCCAGCCAGGTCGGCCAGCGGTTCGACAGCCGCGGCCACCGCGCCAGGCTGCGACCAACCGCGCCGGCAATCGTGCTGGTGCGGGGCGCGGCGCGGTCCAGCCACGGGAACCAGAGCACGACCGTGAGGAAGGCGGCGGCCAGGCCGGCGGCCGAGAACACCGCCATCTGCCGCAGGCCGGGGAACGGCGCGATGCCGAGCGCGAGATAGGCCAGCGCGCTGGTGACCAGCGCCAGCGCCAGCGCGGGCAGCAGGCGCTGCATCATCGTGCGGGGCGGCAGCGCGGGCTGGGCCTGGCGGCTGGCGAACCAATGGATGCCGTAGTCCTCGGCCACGCCGACCAGGCTGGCGCCGAACACGAGCGTGAGCAGGTGCACCTGGCCGAACACCAGCGCGGTGACCGACACGCCGGCCGCGCAGCCGACCAGCAGCGAGGCCGACACCATCAGGATCGGCCGCGGGCTGCGGAAGGCCAGCCAGACCAAAGCCACCACCGCCAGCAGCGAGCCCAGGCCGATGGTGCCGACCTCGGTGCGTGCGCGCACCGCGGCGGCCTCGGCGTGCAGCGGCACGCCGCCGGCGATGACTTCGACTTCGCCCGCCGCGGCCTCGGCGGCAGCGGCGCGGGCGGCGTCGAGCGCCTCGCGCAGGTGCTGCTCGCCGTCGAGCTGGAAGGCCGGCACGCGGCTTTCCAGCCGCAGCAGCACCCAATCGCGGGACGCCTCGCGCACGGCCAGATGTCCATCGCGGCTGGAGAGCCCGTTGCCCGCGCGCGCCTGCCACCACGCCGGCCACAGGCCCAGCGGATCCTCGCGCCAGGCGCCGAAGCCGCCGGCGCCGGGCGAGTAAAGCCGCGCGAGCGCCAGCTCGACGGTGCCGGGATCCTCCAGTTGCGCCCGCTGCGCCGGGGTCAGCAATCCCCGGCGGTGCCCGGCGTAGAAGCCGAGCGCACTGGCGAGCGCGTCGTCATCGCCGGCCATCACGGTGAAGGGAGAATCCGCTTCTGCCAGGCGGGCTTCGAAGGCGTCCGCCGCGCGGCGCGTGCGCGCCCAGTCCGGCGCGCCGACCAGCACCACCACCTGCCGGGTCGCGCCGCCGGCCAGGCGTGCGTTCGCCGCCTGCTGCAGCGCGTCCTCGGTTTCGCCCGGCAGCAACGCCATCACGTCGCTGTCCAGCCGTGCCTCGCGCCAGAAGCCGGCCTGGTGCACGGCCAGCGCGGCCACCGCCAGCAGCCAGGCCCAGGCCAGCGCCTTCCAGTGCGCGGTGTGCGCGGCTTCAGTCAAAGCGGGCCGCCTCGTCGGGCGTCGGTGCGCTGGGTTCGTCGGCCAGCGCCACGAAGCGAAGCGTGGTCACGTCGCCGCCCGCTTCCTCGATCACGACCTGGCGCACGAAGCGATCGCCGGCCAGCGTGATCCGGGTGAAGGCCTGCCGCAGCCCCGCCTCCTCCGGCGTCAGCAGCAACTGCCAGCGGCCATCCGCCGCCAGCGTTTCCTCCAGCGCGAAGCGTTCGGCCAGCGCCGGCAGGTCGCCGGCCACCAGCGCCAGCAGCAGCGCGTTCACCGCGGCCATGCCTGGCGATTCCGCGGCGTCCAGCAGCACCCGCTGGCTGCCGTCGGGCAGCCGGGTCAGCAGGCGCTCGCGGGTCAGCAGCGTGGTCGAGGCGAAGGGCTCGCGGGTGTCCCAGGCCACGCCGCGGTCGCGCACCAGCAGGAAATCGCCGCGCGACACCAGCGGCTGCCGGAATCCCTCGAGCTGCTTGCTCTGCTCGAACTGGCCGCGCAGCACCGCCGGCTGCGCCAGCCGCGCGCGCACGCTGTCGCCCTCGCCCGCCGGGGCCGGCGAGGGGGTGGCCGCTCGCGCAGGCGCTTGTGGCGACGCCAGCACCGGCAACGCCAGCGCCACGCCCAGCAGCGCGACCAGCCAGCACCTCACGGCGCGATCCCCAGCCGCTCGAACAGCACGGGTGGCGAGGCGAAACACATCTCGCCCGTGCCCAGGTCCACGGCTACCTGGATGGTGTGCGCGCGGTGGATGGTTTCCCCGGTCACCGCATCGCGCACCAGGTAGTCCATCCGCAGCCGGTTCTCCCACTCGGTGATGGTGGCGCGCACGAGGATGCGCTGGCCGTAGCGCACCGGACGCACGTACTTGCAGCGCATGTCCACCACCGGCCAGGCGTAGCCGGAATCGCGCATCTGCGGGTAGTCGTAGTCGATCTTCTGCAGCAGCGCGCAGCGCGCCAGCTCCAGGTAGCGCACGTAGTTGCCATGCCAGACGATGTCCATCGGGTCCAGGTCGTGGAAGCCCGGGCTCAGTTCGATCTCGAGGCTGTGCTCAGGCGTCGGCATACAGGCTCCAGGCTTCGGCGCGCACGGCCGCCAGCAGCTCGCGCAGCTCGACGTCGAGGGCGCGGTCTTCTGTGACCAGCGGCAGGCGTTCGCACAGGTCGCCGTGCATCGCGGCCAGCGCCGGCGACAGCTTCAGCTCGCCCGACACCGCCTCGCGCAGCGTGATGCCCTGGCGCGCGGTGACCAGCAGCGCCACCACCACCTGCTCGGTCAGCTCGATGATGCGCAGCGCATCGCGCGCCGCGATCGTGCCCATGCTGACCTTGTCCTGGTTGTGGCACTCGGTGGAGCGCGAGAACACCGAGGCCGGCATGGTCAGCTTCAGCGCCTCCGCGGTCCACGCCGAGGCGCTGATCTGCAGCGCCTTGAGGCCGTGGTTGAGGGCGGCGCGCTCGCCCTGCGCCGCCGACAGGTTGGCCGGCAGGCCGTGGCTGTAGCGGGCGTCCACCACCAGCGCCATCTGCCGGTCCAGCAGGTCGGCCAGGTTGGCCACGGCGTTCTTCATCGAATCCATGGCGAAGGCGATGTGGCCGCCGTAGAAGTGGCCGCCGTGCAGCACCCGCTCCTCGACCGCGTCGATGATCGGGTTGTCGTTGGCCGAGTTCAGCTCGTCCTCGATGTTGGTGCGCAGCCAGGGCAGCGCGTCCTCGAGCACGCCGACCACGTGCGGCGCGCAGCGCAGCGAATAGCGGTCCTGCAGGCGCTGCTCGTTGCGCGGCGGGCGGTCCGAGGCCAGGTCGGCGCGCAGGCGCGCGGCGACGCGCTGCTGGCCCTTGTGCGGCTTCACCGCGAACAGGGTCTGGTCGAAATGGTGGGCGTTGCCGGCGCTGGCCAGCACGTTGAAGGCGGTGATGCGGGTGGCGAGGCGGCCCAGGTAGTCGGCGCGGCGCCAGGCCAGGCAGGCCAGCGCGGTCATCACCGCGGTGCCGTTCATGATCGCCAGGCCTTCCTTCGGGCGTAGCCGCAGCGGCTGCAGGCCGTGCAGCGCCAGCGCCTCGGCGGCGGGCATCACCCGGCCCTGGTGCCAGACCTCGCGTTCGCCGCACAGCGCGGCCGCGACGTAGGACAGCGGCGTCAGGTCGCCGCTGGCGCCAACCGAACCTTCGGCCGGGATCATCGGCAGGATGTCGTGCGCCAGCAGCGCCTCGAGCTGGCGCAGCAGGCCCAGGCTGACGCCCGACACGCCCTGCGCCAGCGACTGCAGGCGCACCAGCAGCACGGCGCGGGTTTCCTGCGGGTCGAGGAAGCGGCCCAGGCCGCAGCCGTGGTAGGCGTAGAGGTGGTGCGGCAGCTCCGCGACCAGCGAGGGCGGGATCGCCACCGTGCAGGAATCGCCGTAGCCGGTGCTGACGCCGTAGACCACGCCGTCCTCGGCGATCAGCCGGTCGACGAAATCGGCGCCGCGGTTGATGCGCGCCTCGAAGGCCGGCTCGCGCGACAGCACCACGCGCCCCTCGGCGCGGGCGACGGCGACGACGTCCTCGATCCGCAGCGGGCGGCCGTCGACGAGGAGGGAAGGGGCGTCAGGCGGGGCGGCGGTCATGCGGGGCGTCCCAGAAGGGGAAGAAGTTGAACCAATCGTAGGGCGATTGTCGCAGGCAGGCGGTCATCCAGGCGGCGAAGCGCGCCGCGTGTTCAGCCAGGCCCGCCTCGCGGTCGCCGCGCGGCAGCACGATGCGCTCGCTGAACGGCAGGATGTCGGCGCGGTAGCCCTCGCCGTGGTGCAGGCAGGACAACAGCCACACCGGGCAACGCAGCACCGAGGCGATCAGGTAAGGCCCGGCCGGCAGCGGCGCCCGGTGGCCCAGGAAGGCGGCCTGCACCACGCGGTCGCCGCGCACCGGCACCCGGTCGCCGGCGATGGCGATGAATTCGCCCGCGGCCACGCGGTCGGCCAGCAGCATCGCCGTGGTCGGCGAGAAATCGGTCACCTGCATCAGCCGCACGCTGGCCTTGGGGTTGATGCGCTCGAGGATGCGGTTGAAGCGCGGCGCGTGCGCGGTGTGCACCAGGATCGTGACGCGCAGGCCCTCGCGCCAGCTGGCCGCCATCTGCATCAGCTCCAGGCAGCCCATGTGCGCGGTGATGATCACCCCGCCCTGCCCCGCCTGCGACGAGGCCAGCATCGCTTCGTGGCCGGTGAACGCGACCCGCGCGCGTGGGTAGCGGCCGCCGATCGCCAGCATCTTGTCGAGCAGCGTTTCGGCGAACATGAAGAAATGCCGCAGGCTTTCGCGAATGCCCGGCTCGCGCGTGAACACCTGTTCGGCCGCCTGCAGCCGCGCCAGGTACTGGCGCGAGGCGCGGCGCGCCACGCCGCTGCCCAGCCAGTACACCGCCACCACGGGATACAGGCAGAGCCGGAACGGCAGTCGGCCCAGCAGCCGGTACACGCCATAAAGCAGCCAGGTGCCGCCCACGAAGGTGGTTTCGCCTAGGTCGGCCCAGTGCCGGCGGTTCATCGGCGGCTCCATTTGCGCGCCAGCAGGCGCGGCAGCCGCCACAGCATCCCGAAGAACAGCCGGGTATGCATGGCCGAGATCAGCACGTTGTCGCGCCAGACCTGGAAGTGCGACACGCCGTCGGCTGGGTAGCGCACGCGGGTGTCGAGGTTGCGCACGCGCAGGCCGTCCCAGTAAAGCCGCACCAGGATTTCGGTGTCGAAATCCATGCGCCGGCCGATGCGCACGCGGTCGAGCAGCGCCAGCGTCGGCGCCAGCGGGTAGACGCGGAAGCCGCACATCGAATCGATGATCTCGAGCGACAGCGTGTTGATCCAGACCCAGACGTGGGTGGCGTAGCGGCCATATAGCCGCGCCTTCGGCACCGACGCATCGAAGATGGGCCTGCCGTTGATCACCGCCGCGGGATGGGCGCGCGCCTCGGCCAGGAATTGCGGCACGTCATCGGCGTCGTGCTGGCCGTCGGCATCGATCTGCAGGGCGTGGCTGTGGCCGCGGCGCGCCGCCTCGCGCAGGCCGGCGATGACCGCCCCGCCCTTGCCCTGGTTCACGGGCAGGCGCAGCAGCGACACGCCGGGCCGTGTCGCCAGCTGGTCGAGCACCGCGGCGCAGGCCGGCGACGAGCCGTCGTCCACCAGCAGGCAGGGCACGCCATGGCCGCGCACCCGCGCCACCACGTCGCCGATGGCATGTTCGTGGTCGAACACCGGGATCACCACCAGCGGATCGAAGGCGCTGCTCATGCCGCGTCCCCGCCCGCGAAGCGCAGGCGACCGCTGGAATGCACGCCGGTGTCGGACTGGAAACGGAAGCCGAGCGCGCCGGTGTCCGGATGCCAGTCCAGGCGCGCATCGAGCCGGGCGCCGGGGCGCACCAGGTGCATGAACTTCACTGCCTCCATGCGCAGGAAGCGCGCCTCGATGCCGAAGGCCGTCCGGCCCAGCCGCACGGCCCAGTCGATCATCGCGACGCCAGGCAGAATGGTGGCGCCCGGGAAATGCCCTTCGAACGCGGCCAGTTCGGCCAGGACCTCCAGCCGGGCGTGCGCCGCGGTCGGCGTGCGCTCCAGCCATTCGGGCTCGGGCAGCAGCGGCCGGAACAATGCGGCCAGGGCGCGCTCGCTGGTCTTGCCCTGGGCGTCGGCCGGCAGTGCGTCGAGGAAGCGCCAGCGGCGCGGCAGCGCGATCGCGTCGGCGTGGTCGGCCAGCCAGGCGCGAAGCGCCGCGACCAGCGCGGCCTTTCCGTCGCTTTCGAGCATCGCCCGGCCCTCGGCGCTGGGCACGGCGGCCACGGCGAGCAGGATGCGGTGGCCCGGCAGCGGCAGCAGCCGTGCCTCGTCCAGCAGCGGCGAGGCCTGCAGGCGGCGCTCGATCGCGCCCAACGGTATGCGGCGCTCCTCGAGCTTGAGGATGCGGTCCACCCGGCCGCGCAGCTCGAAACCGCCGCCGGCCGTGGCCAGGGCACGGTCGGCGGTGGCGTGCCAGTCGTCGGTGGCCAGATGCGGCGAGCGGATCGCCAGCACGCCGTCCTGCACCCGCCACTGCACGCCCGGCAGTGGCTGCCAGGGCTTGGGCGCGCCACCGGACTGTCGCCACGCGATGCCGCCGGTCTCGGTGCTGCCGAACACTTCGATCGCGGCCTGGCCCCAGAGCTTCCTCACCGCGTGGGCCGCGTCCGCAGGCAGCGGCCCGCCGGACGAGAAGGCCGCGCGCAGGCTGCGCGCCAGCGGGCCCCAGTCCTGGTTCTCGGGCAGCCGCTTGAGGTGCGCCGGGCTGGCCACCAGCACCAGCGGCGTGTCGCCCAGCGCGACCAGCTGTTCATTGAAACCGACCCGTCGCCGCCCGAACGGGCGGCCCGCCGACAGCGGCCACAGCAGCCGGAACAGCAGGCCATAGATGTGCTGGTGCGAGACCGTGCCCTGCACCACCGCGTCGCCCAGCGCGGCGCCGAACTGGGCCTCCAGCGCGGCCACTTCGTTGTCGAGCTGGCGCAGCGTCTTGCGGATTGCGCCCGGCTCCCCCGTGGAGCCGGAGGTGAACAGCACGACCGCGCAGTCGTCGGGATCCAGCGCGCCATGGGCCGGCGGCGGCGCGTCCAGCCCGGCGACATAGCCCCCGGGAAGTTCGCCCGCGCAGGTGGAGGCGTGGCGATCCAGTCCGGCCAGCGTCGCCGGCAGGCGATCGCCGGGCAGCCACGGGGTCTTGCCCGCCAGCCAGGCGCCGAACAGCGCGGCGGCGAACTCCAGGCCATCGTCGAGGTAGAGGGCAAGGTCGTGGCCCCCGCGCGCGGCGTGCGCGTCGCGCCATGCCCCGACGCGGGCCAGGAAGCCGGCGTTGTCCACGTCGGTCGCCACCCGGGCCTGGCCCGGCAGCGACCCGGCCAGGCGCTGGCCCAGCGGGATGCGGGTCCGGCTAACGGCCATGGCGCGGCCGGAACAGGAAACGCTCGCCCAGGAACATGGCGGCGATGAGGAGGTAGGCGATGAGCCCGTTGTAAACCGCCCACGCCGCATCGCTGGCGCGCAGCGCGGTGTAGAGCGCGATGCCGCCGTTGAGGACGAAGAACACGCACCAGGCCCCGGTCACCTTGCGCAGGTAGGGAATCGATTCCGGCGGAAGGTCCGGATGCTGCAGTCGCGCTAGCCGTTCGATCACCGTGGGCGGGCGCCGCAGGCTGGTCGCAAATACGACCAGGAAAGCCGCGTTCACCAGCACCGGGTAGAGCTTGAGCGGCAGGCCGTCGTTGCTGAGCATGCTGGCCAGCACCAGGCCGCCGGCGCAGGCTGCCGCGGCCAGCCACACCGCCTCGCGCGAGACCGCGGCGCGCAGCAGCGCCATTGCCAACAAGAGGAGCGCCAGCCAGCGCGGCTCGAAATGGGCCAGGCCCAGCCAGATCGCCAGCGGGTACAGCAGGGTCGCCAGCCAGGCCAGCGCCTTCGCGGCGCGCATGTTCAGGCGCCCGCGGCGGATTCGTCGCTGCCGTGCATCATGGCGTGCAGCGCGTCCACCACGTCCTGCACGCTGCGCACCGACTTGAAGGCCTCCGGCTTGAGGTTGCCGCCCAGCAGCGGCTTGAGCTGCACGATCAGGTCGACGGCATCGATGCTGTCGATGTCGAGGTCTTCGCCCAGCTTCGAATCGAGCCTCACCTTTTCCGGGTCGATGCCGAAGGTGTCGTGGAGGATGGCGACGATGCGCTGGAAAAGCTGGTCCTTGGTCATGGTCTTGCTCATGCGGTGCGGCGGCTTGGCCTTACTGCTTGCGGTTGGCCGCCACGAAGGCGCTGAGCGCGCGGACGGAGGCGAAATGCTGGCGGGTTTCCTCGGAGTCGGCGGCGAGCGTCACGCCGTAGCGCTTCTGCAGGGCCAGGCCGAGTTCCAGGGCGTCGATGGAGTCCAGGCCCAGGCCCTCGTTGAACAGCGGGGCCTCGGCGTCGATGTCGTCGGCGGCGATGTCCTCCAGCGACATCGTGGTGATGATCAGTTCCTTGATTTCAGCTTCCAGCGCCAGCACGGTGCAGCTCCGTCTTGAAGGTCGTTTCCAGGTGTTCGGTCAGCCGGCGGGCCGCCAGGGCCTCGGCGCTTCCGGCCAGGAACGGGGCCACCGGGATGTCCGGCAGGACCTCTATTCTCATGTGAAACCGGCGTGACGGGACACGATACCATTTCTCACCCTTTCCCAGCGTCGGCGGGGTGCACCGGATGGTGACCGGAGTCACGTCCAGCGCGCCCCGGATGGCGATGTTCGCGGCCCCGCGCTGCAGGGGTCCGAGTACCTCGCCGCGCGGCGTGCGGGTGCCTTCGGGAAAGATCACCAGGTTCTTGCCCGACCGCACAGAATCGATGCAGTCCTGGATCAGCCCGGCGCCGTTGTCGTTGAAGATGTAGCCCGCCGCCCGCAGTGGCCCGCGCGTGAAAGGATTGGTGGCAAGGCGCGATTTCACCACGCAGTCGGCCTCCTCGATCATGCCGATCAGGCAGACCACGTCGATCAGGGTCGGATGGTTGGCCAGCACCAGCAGGCCCGGGCGGCGCAGGCGCTCGGCGCCGTGGATTTCCCAGCTCATCACCCCCAGTCGCCGCATCAGCCAGACATGGCCGGCGAAACTGGCCTGCACCAGTCGCCGCGCCAGCCGCCCGAGCCGCGCCCGGTCACGCACGCCCAGGCGCAGCAGCGGGAACACCAGCAGGCCCAGCAGCACCCCGCCCAGGCCGAAGGCCGCGAACGACAGCGCGGTGCCGAAGACCCGCCAGGCGTGGCCAAGCCTTTCAAGCATGCCGGTGCCAGCAGCGGGTGCCAGAGGGCGAGACCAGGCGACCCTTGCCTGCCAGCGCGAAGCGCAGCACGTCCAGGCCGTGCGGCAGCGGTGCGGGCGGCGCCGGCGGGCCCGCATGGGCCAGCAGTGAAAACCGCGGCGCGTCGGCCCGCGGCGCGGCGATCCGCCAGGCCCAGGCCCAGGCGGCTTCCGGCTCGTCGCGGTATTCGGCATAGGGCTCGGGCGTGGGGCCGTCGTACAGCGCCACCAACACCTCCGGCGCACCGTCGGCCAGCAGTGCCAGCGCCTCGGTCACGGCCGCTTCCGGCGATTCCACGCCGCCCGAGACCGCCAGGTAGTTGTCGGTCAGCCCGCGCGTGATCGAGTACTGGGCCGCGATGGCGTTGTGCGTCGACAGTCCGAAATGCGTCGGCGACAGCGGCTCGCCGCGGGCCAGCCCGGCCAGCATTTCATAGGTGCGGGCGACGTCGCCATGGCGGGAAGCGAACACCATCGGCAGTCCCGGCGAGGCCTCGGGCTGGACGCGCCAGGCTACCTGCAGCGCCATGCGGCCGAGCGGTTCGAGCCGGCGTCGCTGCATGGCGGGCATCTCGGCCAGCGCCGGGGTGGCAGAGCCGGCCGGCAGCGTGGGCGCCCGGGCCCAGGCCTGCCAGTCCTCGGCGGTTTCCAGGCCAGCCGCGAAGGCCGACCAGCCGAGCAGGCTGAATTGTCCGTCCAAGTCCTCGCCTCCCGTGTCCGGCCGCCATCATCCCGTGCCGGCCGCCAAAAGAAAAAGCCCGGCGTCAGCCGGGCTTTCCTGGAGGCTTGAACTGGCGTCCCCACGGGGATTCGAACCCCGGTCGCTACCGTGAAAGGGTAATGTCCTAGGCCTCTAGACGATGGGGACTTGGAACTTTTTTTGAAGCGTGGCGCGAATAAGTGGTGGAGCTAATCGGGATCGAACCGATGACCTCTACAATGCCATTGTAGCGCTCTCCCAGCTGAGCTATAGCCCCACCGAAGGA
>LNFM01016121.1_pt1 | contig 11332 bp, 11 predicted proteins | sample 596031 | NCBI WGS metagenome assembly LNFM01 (sample SAMN04254537, study PRJNA301005) | activated carbon metagenome | isolation source: dual media filters at the Ann Arbor, Michigan drinking water treatment plant | place: USA: Ann Arbor | reverse complement strand
CGCGCATAACCAGCGCTGAGAGCGGTCAGGCGCCGCTCCATGAAACTGTCGAAACGCCCTGGGTTGGGGTTGTGTCGCAGCAGCTTGGAACACATCATGGGCGAGAGGGTGAGCGCCACGAATCCGGAGACCACCACCGCACCCGCCAGTGCGAGCGCAAATTCGGCGAACAGACGCCCGGTTCGACCGGGCGTGAACGCCAAGGGTGCGTACACCGCGGCGAGCGTGAGCGTCATGGCCACCACCGCAAAGCCGATCTCCCGTGCACCCTTGATGGCCGCCTCGAACGGCTTCATGCCTTCTTCAATGTGGCGGTAGATGTTCTCCAGCACCACGATGGAATCGTCCACCACCAGTCCGATGGCCAGCACCAGCGCCAGCAGCGTGAGCGTGTTGATCGAGAAGCCGAACAGCGCCATCAGCGCGAAGCAGCCAATCAGGCTGACAGGAATAGTCACCAGCGGAATGATCGAGGCACGAAACGTCCGAAGGAACACGAAGATCACCAAGGCCACCAGCACGGCCGCCTCGGCGATGGTGGTGTACACGGCCTTGATGGAACGGTCGATGAAGATCGAGTTGTCATTGGCCACCTCCACGCGCACGCCCTCGGGCAGATCGGCCACGATGCGCGGCAGCATGGCCTGAACACCGGCAGAGAGGTCCAGCGGGTTGGCGGTGGACTGGCGAATGACGCCGAGCGAGATTGCGTCGCGCCCGTTGTAGCGCACCGAAGTGCGCTCGTCCTGCGGGGCTTGCTCCACACGCGCCACATCGGCGATGCGGATCGTCTGGCCATTCACGGTGCGCACGCCGATCTCGCGGAACTGCTCGGGTGTCTGCAGATCGGTGGCGGCCGTCACGTTGAATTCGCGCTGCGCACTCTCGATGCGCCCGGCCGGCACTTCCAGGTTGGAGCGCCGCAGGGCGTCCTCCACGTCCTGCACCGTGAGGTTGTAAGCGGCCAGGCGATCGGCATCGAGCCAGACGCGCATGGAGTAGCGCCGCTCTCCGAAGATCCGCACGTCGGCCGCGCCCGGTGCGGTTTGCAGGCGCGGCTTCACCACGCGGTTGGCCAGGTCGCTGAGCTCCAGCGAGGTCATCGCATCGGAGGTGAGCGCCAGCCAGATCACCGGCTGGGCGTCGGCCTCCACCTTCGCAATCACCGGCTCGTCCACGTCCTGCGGCAGGCGCTGGCGCACACGGCTGACCTTGTCGCGCACATCCGCCGCAGCCGAGTCAGGGTCGCGCTCCAGCTTGAAGCGCACCGTGATCTGGCTCTGCTCCTGGCGGCTGATCGAGGTGATGATGTCCACGCCCTCGATGCCCGCCAGCGAGTCCTCCAGCACCTTGGTGACCTGCGTTTCAATGACCTCGCTGGAGGCTCCGCCAAAGTTCGTGCTCACCGTGACGTTGGGCTCGTCGATGCGCGGGTACTCCCGCACGGTGAGGCCACTGAACGCCACCGCTCCCACCAGCAAAATCAAGAGCGACAGGACCGTCGCGAACACCGGGCGCCGAATGGAGATTTCAGGCAGCTGCATGGGGAATTCCGTTGTTCAAAAAACTCAGGGCGTGGCGGGTTTTCCGCCCTGGGGCGCAGCTTCGGTGGTCCGGGCCATGTTGACCACGCGCACAGCGGTGCCATCGCGCTGCAGGCGCTGCTGGCCCGCCACCACCACCGTATCGCCGGCGGCCACGCCCTTGACGATCTGCACTTCGGCCCCCCGGCGCACCCCGGCCTCGACCTCGACGCGGCGCGACACCAGCTTCTTCGCATCGCCCTGCCCCTGCTCATCGAGCAAAAACACAAACTGCTTGCCGCCCTGGGGGACCATGGCTTCTTCGGGCACCACCAACGCAGCGTCGTTCACCGAGAACACAATGAGCACCCGGGCGAACATGCCGGGGCGCAGGTCGGCACCCGATGACCGGGGCATGACCGCACGCACCGAGATGGAGCGGCCGTTGGCGTCGAGCAGCGGATCGACCGCCAGCACCGTGGCTTCAAACGTTTTGCCTGGCAATGCATCGAGCTGCACCTGCACCACTTGCCCAGAGGCGATGCTGCTCTGGTAGCGCTCGGGGAGTCGGAAATCGACCGTGAGCAGCGAGGTGTCTTCCAGGTTCACCAGGTCGTCGCCGTCTTTCACGTACTGACCCAGGTTGATGCTGCGCAGTCCCACGGTCCCGTTGAACGGCGCCGTGATGCGCATGCGCTGCATGCGCGCCGTGGCCAGGGCCACCTGGGCTTCGGCCACCTGCAGGTTGGCCAGGCTTTCTTCCACCACACGCGTGGCCACGAAGTTCTCGGCGACCAACTCCTGATTGCGTTTGAGGTTGGCACGGGCAATCGACAGCTGGGCCTGCGCCTGACTGAGCTCGGCGCGCTGCAAGGTGTCGTCCAGTTGCACCAACAGTTGTCCGGCCCTGACCTGCGCACCATCGGCAAAGGCGATGCGGGCCACTCGACCACTGACCTCGGGTTTGAGGGTGACACTCTGGCGCGATCGCAACGTGCCCACCGCCTGGGCATCGTCCTGCAGGCGCACGGCCTTGACCTTCGTCACTTCGACACCGGGTGCATTGCCAGCACTGCGAGCGCCGCCCGTTGACGCGGCCGCCACCCCTGACGAGGGGGCAGAGGGCTTGTTTTGCAACCACCAGGCCGCGCCGGAAGCCAGGCCGATGCCGGCGATCGCCACCAGCACATAGATCGATTTCTGGGCCATGGTTGTTTCAGTTGAGGGTCAAACAGGACATGCCGGCGTGTCGCAAGGCGCATGCCAAAGGATCGGTCGCATGCTCACAATCCCGCAATGTAGCAGTGCTGAGCGCCCGGCAGGGAGCGAAGTTCCCTCTGCCCATCGCCGCCACCGGGCGTTCGTCACGAAGGCACGCCGCGGTTGGCCAGCGCATCAGCGCGTTCATTGCCCGGGTCGCCGGCATGGCCTTTCACCCAATGCCATTCGATCTGGTGAATGCCCCCATGCACCAGCGCGTCCAGCCGCTGCCATAGGTCCGCGTTCTTCACCGGCTGTTTGGCGGCGGTGGTCCAGCCCTTTCGTTTCCAGCCGTGAATCCATTCGGTGATGCCCTTGCGCACGTACTCGCTGTCCAGAAACAGCGACACGCGGCACGGCCGCTTGAGCGCCGTCAGGGCTTCGATCACTGCGGTCAGCTCCATGCGGTTGTTGGTGGTTTCGCGCTCACCACCCCAAAGCTCCTTCTCGTGCCCCTCGGACTTCAGAAACACACCCCAGCCACCAGGGCCAGGATTGCCCTTGCAGGCGCCGTCGGTGTAGATCACCACATGGTTCAAAACGCTCACTCCAGAAAACAATTGAAAGAAAAAATTCAGCGCCGGTTGGCCACCGGCACTGGTGCCGGCGACGCGGCGCGCCGGGGCTTCCAGGCCGGGCCCAGCAGGCGCATGCCCCGCACGCGCTTGACCGCGACCACAAAGTACACCGCACCAAAAATGGGCCACCATCGGGCTCCGGCGCGGTCCATCCAGGCGGTGCGCTGCAACCACTTGTCGGTCTTCATCGCAGGGCGGTAACAGCCGTAACGGTCGGACTCAAGCTCGAAGCTCAACAGCTGCAGCCAGTCGCGCAATCGCCAGGGACCGATGAAGTCGCCCGCGTCGGGCAGGAACAGGTTGGAGGCGCCCAGGATCGACACCCCCATGCGATCGCACAGCCGGGCCCGGCCTTGCCGCAGACCCCAGAGGCTGCCGGGGTTGAAGCCGGAGATGACCACGCGCCCCTCGGGCACCAGCACACGCTCCACCTCGCGCAGCACCTGGTGCGGATCGGCGCTGAGCTCCAGTGTGTGCGGCAACACCACAAGATCGAGGCTGGCCGCGGGGAAAGGCAAAGCCGCCGCGTCGGTGATCAGCGAGACCTTCATGGTTGGCTGTGCTGCGCCTTCACCGCCGCCGGTGCCACCCGCAGTCCAAGCCTGCGCGGGCAGCAAGGCCTCGGGCAAGGCCTGCCATCGGTGCGGCATGCGGTTGGCCTGCAGCGCCTGCAACTCGGGCAGGCCGAGCTGCAGCGCGTTGTAGCCAAACAGATCGGCCACCGCCAGGTCGAACTGTGTCTGCTCCCAACCCAACAGGTACTGGCCTGGCGGGGTCTGGAACCATTCGGTCAAACCTGTCAACTTTTCGGGCATGGGAGGTGTCAAGCGGGCAATGAAACAGGCGAAGTCTGCGACACTGCAAGCCTTCGGGCAAACCCCCGCACTCTACACGCCAGAACCTCCGCGACGCACCCCCCCGATCCATGGAACTTTTTCCCCTGCCCGCCTTCAGCGACAACTACATCTGGACCCTCCACAACGGCCAGCGCGCGCTGGTGGTGGACCCCGGCGAGTCCGACGGCGTGCTGGCCTGGCTGGACCAACGCGACCTGCAGCTCGACACCATCCTGATCACCCACCACCACGCCGACCACACGGGCGGCGTGGCCGCACTGCGCGAAGCCACCGGTGCACGCGTGGTCGGCCCTGCATTCGAACCCATGCCCGAGCCGCTGCAGCGCGTGAGCGCCGGCGAACACGTGGACGTGCTGGGTTTGCGCTTCGAGGTGATCGAGGTGCCGGGGCACACCGCCGGCCACATTGCCTTCTATGCCGCCGAGGCCGAAGGCACACCGCTGCTGTTCTGCGGTGACACGCTGTTCTCGGGTGGCTGCGGCCGTCTGTTTGAAGGCACGCCCGCGCAGATGCTGGACTCCCTCACGCGGCTCGCCGCCCTGCCCGCGGCCACGCGCGTGTGTTGCACCCACGAGTACACCCTGTCCAATCTCAAGTTCGCGCAGGCCATCGAGCCCGACAACAGCGACCTCGCCGCCTACACACAGCATTGCCAGCAACAGCGTTCACTGAACTTTCCCACCCTGCCCAGCTCCATCGGGCTGGAGAAACGCATCAACCCGTTCCTGCGCACCGCAGAAGCGACTGTGGTGCAGTCGGCCCGAAACCACGAGCCGGCCACCACCACCGACGCGGTGTCGGTCTTTGCCACGCTGCGGACCTGGAAAAACAACTTCAAATGACCCAAGCCTGCGCCCTGCCTCCCTGCTCTCTTCCATCCCTCCGCCAGCCGCGCTGGCATGTCGCCGCCGCCTTGGCCATGGGCCTTTTTCTCGCAGGCTGCGCCACGGTGGATAGCGGCTCGACCGGCGGCCCCTCGGCGGCTGTTGAACCCGTGGCGAACGCTCCCAGCGGCCCGCGCCTGCCTTCGTACCGCCTGCCGGGGAACATCCCGCTGAGCGACATCGGCGTGGCCCAAACCAGCGTGCCGCCTGTGGCCTCGCTGGCGGCACCGGCCGACCTGTGGGAGCGCATCCGCCGAGGCTTTGCCATGACCGATCTCGACAGCGATCTGGTGCGCGATCAGGAACGCTGGTACGCCACGCGCCCGGACTACATCCAGCGCATGACCGAGCGCTCCAGCCGCTACCTGTTCCACATCGTCGAAGAGATCGAACGCCGCAACATGCCCATGGAGCTGGCCCTGCTGCCCTTCATTGAAAGCGCCTTCAACCCGCAAGCCGTCTCCAGCGCACGCGCAGCCGGCATGTGGCAGTTCATGCCCGCCACCGGGCAGTCGTTCGACCTGAAGCAGAACGCCTTTCGCGACGACCGCCGGGATGTGCTGGCCTCCACCCGCGCCGCGCTCGACTACCTGCAGCAGCTGCACGGCCGTTTCGGTGACTGGCATCTCGCACTGGCCGCCTACAACTGGGGCCAGGGCAACGTGAACCGCGCCATCACGAACAACAAGCGGCAAGGCCTGCCCACCGGCTACCTCGACATCAACATGCCGCTGGAAACGCGAACCTACGTGCCCAAGCTGCAGGCCGTCAAGAACATCATGGCCCGGCCGCAGGCCTACAACGCCACGCTGCCCCTGATCGGCAACCACCCTTTCTTCGACACGGTCACCCTTGAGCGTGACATTGACGTGGCGGTGATCGCGCGTTTGGCCGAGGTGAGCGAAGCCGACTTCCGCGCGCTCAACCCATCGCTCAAGCAGCCGGTGGTGATGGCTGCGGGCACGCCCAACATCTTGCTGCCCTGGGACAACGCAGTGATCTTCCAGAACAAGCTGATGACCCACAACGGGCCCCTGGCCAGCTGGACCGCGTGGGTCGTGCCCACCACCATGACAGTGGCACAGGCGGCCTCACGCGTGGGCATGAGCGAATCCGAATTGCGTCAAGTCAACAACATTCCCCCCCGCATGAGTTTGCGTGCGGGCTCCAGCCTGCTGGTACCACGTACCGACCAGCGCAACAGTGACGTGCCCCTGCACGTGGCCGACAACGCCCAGCTCAACCTGCAGCCCGACATGGTTTTGCGCCGATCGGTGGTCAAGGCCCGCAAGGGCGACACGCTGGCGCGTCTGGCGCAGCGCTACGGCGTGAGCGCTGTCAGCGTGGCGGGCTGGAACAAGCTGGCGGTGAATGCTGCGCTCAAGCCCGGCCAGCAGGTCACGCTGATGTTGCCCAAGCGGGTGTCGGTGGCGTCTGGCGGCTCCAGCGCAAAGAAGCAAACAGCGACCGCCAACACCAAACGCAAGGTCTCCAAGAGCGCGAGTCAGCCCACCAAAGCCAAGGCCGCGGCAGTGACCAGGAAGAAATCCACCACCCAGTCGGCATCGAAGAACAACGCCAAAACGCGCGTGGCCTCCACGGCCAAGGCTGAAAAAAGGCCCTGAGCTGGCACGCCTCAGGCCCGGAAGCGGGCTTTGGCCTTGCGCGCAAACACGTTGGTGAAGGTGGCGGCCAGGTTGAAACGGTCGAGCGACCCGGGCTCGTCGAACTGGGCCACCTGACGCGCCGCGATTTCCGGCCCTTCTTCGGGCATCACACCATCGGGTGACCAGGACTCCCGCGCACGGTTGAACGCCGACACATACAGTGAACGATCGCCCTGGAAATGGCGCTCGGGCACCACCTTGATGATGTCGGACGGCCCCGCCGTTTGCAGCCACTTGAGCGCGTGCACCATGGCGTCCGTCATGGACTGGCTGGCGCGCGGAAACTGGGTGATGAACTCGCTGGTGGCGCACAGGCACGCCGACGGCATGGGTCCACCGAACACCTCGGCGTTGCCGCGCACGCTGCGCGTGTCGGCGACCACACGCAACTCGCCCGCCTGCTCCAGCTGCGTGATGGTCGGGTCGGTGTAGCTGATGGCGTCCAGCGCGCCGCTGCGGAAGGCGGCGATGGCGGCCCGGGCGTTGGGCATGGCAACGAACTGCACGTCGTTGGTCCTGAGCCCACCCCGACTCAGGACGGCGCGCGCCACGCGGTGCGCTGGCGTTCCCAGATCCTGCACACCCACCCGCTTGCCGCGCAGATCACCCAGTTGCCTGTAGTGCCCCATGGTTTTGGTCGATACGCCCACCACGATCTGTGGCGTGCGCCCCTGCAGCACAAACGACTGCAGGGCCTGGCCCCGCATCTGCCCGGCGATGGTGCTGCTGTAGCTGCCCGACACCGCGTGCGCAGCTCCCGAGGCCAGTGCCTGCAGCGATTGGGCGGCATCGGGGAAATCGCGCACTTCGACATCCAGACCCTCCATGCTGAAGTAACCCAGCCTGTCGGCGATGGTCAGGGGCAGGCAGGAAAAGTCGATGCGGTTGTCCACCCCGATCACCAGCTTGGGCGCGCTGCGCGCTGCGGGTACGGGAGTCGGCTGGGCGCGCGCGCCCGGCAATCCCGCCGACCAGGCCATCGCCGCCACCGCCCGACCCCACTCTCGCCGATTCAGCATGCCCGAACATCCTCTCTGTATTGCTTTATGAATACACAGAGACTAGGTGGCGAACAAAAAACCCGCATCGGGACCATTCCCGAGCGGGTTTGTACGGAGCGGATTCAGGGTGTTTTTTGCAAGCCGATGTAACGGCGCCAACGGGCGCCGCGGCTCAGGCAAACAGGATGGCGATGTTCGCCACCAGGGCCAGCAACCAGACCAGGCTGCGCACCGTGGCCAGGTCGGCCACGTACATCATGATGTAGAGCAGGCGCAGCACAATGTAAAGAAAGGCCAGCACATCCAGCCGCAATTGCGAGGCGCCGAGCTGGTGGGCAATGATCACCGCGCCGATGAAGAACGGCAGCGCCTCGAAGCTGTTGGCCTGGGCTGCGTTGGCGCGCGCCCGCCAGTCGGTCTGTTTGGCCAGCCACTGGCGCGGGTGGTTGTTGTCGTAGCCGCCCTCGCGTTTGGGTGTGCCGAACATGCCCCACTTGGCCAAGCCCGCGCACACGATGGGCAACAGCGAGGCCACCAGCACGCACCAATACGCCACGGTCAATCCCGCCAGTTTCATGGGTTGGTTCTTTCAAGAAATGGAATCTGTGTGGCTCAGCGCCGGTCCACCAGCGCGTGGGCAATGGTGCCCAGGTCAACGTATTCGAGCTCGCTGCCCACTGGCACGCCGCGCGCCAGCCGCGTCACCACCACCCCGCGCCCCTTGAGCGCCTGGGCGATCACATGCGCGGTGGTTTCGCCCTCGGCGGTGAAGTTGGTCGCCAGGATCACCTCGCGCACTTCGGACATGCCGGTCGGCGTTTGCGCGGGCGCGTCGATCCGCTCAAACAGCTTTTGCAGGCCGATGTCTTTCGGGCCCACGTTGTCCAGCGGACTGAGCTTGCCCATCAGCACGAAAAACAGGCCCTTGTAGGCACCGGTGCGCTAGAGCTGGCTGCGGTCGCGCCGCGGGTCCAGGCAGGTGTGGCAGATGGTGTCTTCGGTGAAGGTGTGGCACAGCGCGCAGTGCTGCACCGTGGCTGCGGCGTGGTCCAGTGCCCGCGCCAAGGCCAGAGCCCCTTCGCGGTCATGCTGCAGCAGATGAAACGCCATGCGCTGGGCCGACTTGACGCCCACCCCCGGCAGACGGCGCAAGGCCTGAACCAGGTGTTCAAGGGAATGGGCTTCGGCCATGCAATGCGTGGGCGGTCAGAAAGGAAACTTCATGCCACCGGGCAGACCCGGCATGCCGGCGGTGATCTTGCCCATCTTCTCGGCCGAGGTCTCTTCGGCCTTGCGCACCGCGGCATTGAACGCTGCGGCCACCAGGTCTTCAAGCATGTCCTTGTCGTCGGCCAGCAGGCTGGGGTCGATGGTGATGCGTTTGACGTCGTGCTTGCAGGTCATGAGCACCTTGACCAAACCGGCACCGGACTCGCCCGTGACTTCCACGAAAGCCAGTTCGTCCTGCGCCTTCTTCAGGTTGTCCTGCATGGCCTGGGCCTGCTTCATGAGGCCGGCGAGTTGTCCTTTGTTGAACATGCTGTGTGTCTTTCTTTGTGGGATGAATGAGGGCTCAGGCGCGAATGGCCTTGAGCGTGCCGGGAACGATTTTGCCGCCAAAGTCGCGCATCATGGTTTGCACGAACGGATCGCCCATGATCTGCGCTTCGGCCTCGCGCTGCAGCCGCTCGGCCTCCAGCGCCAGGCGGCGCGACGGTGAGTCGGCCACGGTACCGATTTCCACCACCAGCCGCACCTGGTGGCCGATGGTCTGCAGGGCCGTGGCCAGGCGCTCGCGGCTGTTGCCCTGGTTGAGCGATTCACGCTCCACGCGCAGCACCCAGCGGTCGGTGTCGCGCGCCACCAGTTGCGACTGCAAGCCGAGTTCGCGCACGAGCGCCGAAATCGCCTCGGCACGCACCAGTTGCATGACGGCATCGAACCAGAAATCGCCCTCTTCGCTTGGCGCGATCGGCGCAAGTGTGGATGGGGATGCAGGCGGTCGTGCTTGAGGCTGGTCTGCGCGACCCGGCTCCCCCGCATCGCGCACTGGAATGGCCACCGTGCGACTTGGGGTGAGCGCTGTCGCGGGGTTCTCTTCCCAGGGGGGACCGTCATCGTCGGGCCATGGCGCCTCATCCATCTCGGGCGGTGCGGCGGCCGGTTTGGCGGGGGCCTCGACTGGAACGGGTTTGGGTGGCGGAGCCACCGTCACAGGAGGCGAAACCACCACGGGTTTTGGCGCAGGTGCAGTCGCTGCGGGCGCCACCACAGGTGCTGCGCGCACCACCGGCGCACCCGCCGCCACGGCAGTCGCCACCGCTTGTGGCGCCGCCTCAGCGGGTTTCAGAGTTTTTTTTTCCGCCGTGTCAACTGCCGAACCTGCGGGCTTGAACGCCAGCAGCCTCAGCAGCACCATGGTCAGGCCGGCGTACTCGTCGGGCGCCAGGCCGAGTTCGGTTCGGCCGTGCAGGCACAGGCTGTAGAGCAACTGCGTCTCGTCTGCCGGCAGGCTGCCCGACAGACGCTCGATCTCGACCTCGTCGGGATCTTCCAGTCCATCGGCCGGCGCACGACCTGGCACCGCCTGCAGCACCGCCATGCGCTGCAGCACGCCGGTCATGTCTTCGAGCGTGGTGGCCGCGTTCAGGCCGTTGAGGCGCAGCGCGTCGATGGTGTCGACCACCGTGGCACCATCGGCGCGCGCCAGCGCGTCGATCAGGCGCAGCACATAAGAGCGGTCCACCGCGCCCAGCATCTGGCGCACCGTGGCCTCTTGCAACTGGCCACCACCGAAGGCAATGGCCTGGTCGGTGAGCGACAGCGCGTCGCGCATGGAGCCGCGCGCGGCACGAGAGATGAGACGCAGTGACTGGGCGTCTGCCGACACAGCTTCGGCCTGCAGCACTTGCACGAGATGCGCTTGCACCGTCTCGGGCGCCATCGGCCGCAAGTTGAATTGCAGACAGCGCGACAGCACGGTGACCGGCACTTTCTGCGGATCGGTCGTGGCCAGCACGAACTTGAGGTATTCCGGGGGTTCTTCCAGCGTCTTCAACATGGCGTTGAACGCTGTGTTGGTCAACATGTGCACCTCGTCGATCATGAAGACCTTGAAGCGGCCTTGCACCGGCTTGTAGACCGCCTGCTCCAGCAGCGCCTGCACCTCGTCCACACCTCGGTTGGAAGCGGCATCGAGTTCGGTGTAATCGACGAAACGCCCGCTGTCGATGTCGGTGCAGGCCTGGCACACACCACAGGGCTCGGCGGTGATGCCGCCCTGCCCGTCGGCGCCCAGGCAGTTCAACGACTTGGCCAGGATGCGAGAGACGGTCGTCTTGCCGACACCGCGCGTGCCGGTGAACAGGTAGGCATGGTGCAGCCGCTGGGTGGTCAGTGCGTTCGAGAGGGCTTGAACCACATGGCCCTGACCCACCATTTCAGTGAAATTGCGCGGGCGGTATTTGCGGGCCAGAACGACATAAGACATGCGGATGATTCTAAGCGGCGGGTTATGGGCCCAGGCCCCGCGACACCGCAGCGCATCGCCTACAATTCACCT
>LNFM01012236.1_pt1 | contig 11335 bp, 7 predicted proteins | sample 596031 | NCBI WGS metagenome assembly LNFM01 (sample SAMN04254537, study PRJNA301005) | activated carbon metagenome | isolation source: dual media filters at the Ann Arbor, Michigan drinking water treatment plant | place: USA: Ann Arbor | reverse complement strand
TCATGGCTCGCAGATCCTTGAGACCTTCCTCACCCGGGGTGCGCGGCTCCGTGTTGCCCTTGACGCACTCGGCCATGTGATCCATCTCGAGGGCGAACTGGTTGCGTTCGGGCAGCGATCGCAGTTCGACCGTCCCGCCTCGAATCACCTGCATCCGGAGGTCGCTGTAGCTGAGCGCGGGCTCGAGCTGGAACGCGGCCTTCTCGGCATGCACGCGGAAGCGGTTCAGGCCGACGCCGTAGCTGGAGACGCAGTTGGCCAGGATGCCGCTCGGGAACCGCAGCTGGAAGTTGATGGTCTCCTCGACACCGTCGGCGAAGCGCACGTCGCCGGGCGTGGTGTACGAGAACGCGTTGATGGCGACGGGCTCCTCACCCGAGAGGTACCGCGCCGCGTTGAGCGCGTAGATGCCGATGTCCATCAGCGATCCACCGCCGGCGAGCTGCTTGTTCAGGCGCCACTGCTTCGGGTCGCCGATGCTGAAACCGGCCTCGCACAGGATGACCTTCGGCTTGCCGAACTCCTGCTCGCGCGCCATCCGGATCATCGCCATGTTGTACGGCTCGTAGCGCAGGCGATAGCCGATCATCAGCTTCTTGCCTGCCGCTGTCGCCGCCGCGATCATCGTCTCGCACTCCTGCGGCGTGTTGGCCATCGGCTTCTCGCACAACACGTGCTTGCCGGCCGTGTGCGCCCGCACCGTGTACTCGGGATGCATGCTGTTGGGCAGCACCACGTACACGATGTCCACGTCGGGGTTGTCCTTGAGGCGGTCGTAGGTGTCGTAGCTGTAGAGGCCCGACGCCGGCACGCCATACGCGGTGGCGAGCGTCTTCGCCTTGGCCGCATCGCCGCTGACCAGGGCCGTCACCCGCGCGTGTCGACAGTGCGCGAACGCCGGCAGGATCTGGTTGATCGACAGGCTGCCGAGCCCGACGATGGCGAAGCCGAGCTTCTTCTCGGGCGGCCCCGGCAGGCGCGGCTGGGCGCGTGCCCGGACGCCGGCGAGCGAGGTGGCGGCCACGGTGAGTCCCGTAGCCTGCAGGAACTGTCGTCGTGATGTCGTCGGCGTACGCATGGAGTGCCTCACGGGATCGCTGTCGATGTAGGCGCCGGACTTGTCCGGCGCGGGCCACGCAGACCGCCGGACAGGTCCGGCGGCCACGACTCGGGAACGGCGGCTACGTGGCAGGGCGCTCAGCCAACCTTGCCGTGATCGCGTCGACATCGTAGACGCAGCCGCCCCAGGTGCCGCCACTGGTGGCCTGCAACGCCGCCCACAGGCGCGTGGCATCCGGCAGCTTGGGGTGCGGCGCCAGCGCCGGATGCGGCGCCCGCTCGGCCAGCGTCTCGGGATCCGGCACGAGGGCGCTGGTTGCCGGGTCGAGCCGCACCAGGTCCACGGTGCCGGTCAGCGCCCGCGTGTCGATGACGACGCGCACGAGGTCGCCGTCACGCAAGCGCCCGAGCGGCCCACCCGCGAGCGCCTCTGGGCCGATGTGCCCGACGCACGGCCCGGTCGACACGCCGGAGAAGCGGGCATCGGTCAGGAGCGGTGTGCCGCGCAGCGTCGGCAGGTGCTTCAGCGCGGAGGTCACCTGGTAGACCTCCTCCATGCCGGTGCCCATCGGCCCGATGCCGGCGACCACCACCACCTCCCCGGGCGCCAGCGCCGTCTCGTCGTGCGCCTTGATGGCACGGATGGCGTCGGCCTCGCTCGTGAACACGCGCGCCGGGCCGACATGACGGTACACGCCGTCCTCGCCGAGCAGGTCGCGGGCAATCGCCGTGCTCTTGACGATGGCGCCGTCGGGCGCAAGGGTGCCGCGCATGAAGCACACGGTGCTGGAGAGTCCGGCGACGGCGGCCGAGGCGGGCGGCAGGATCACGGTGTCGGGGTCGACGCGATCGCGGTCGCGCAGCACCTGCCGGCAGCGGGTGCGACGCTCGCTCTGGGCCCACCAGTCCAGCGCCTCGTCCAGCGTCACGCCGGCGCAGGTCGGGACGCGCGTGTCGAGCAGGCCGAGCGCGCGCAGGTGCAGCAGCACCTCGGGCACCCCGCCAGCGAGGTGGACGCGCACGGTGGGATGCGGCCCGGCCGGCAAGGCGTCGACCAGGCGAGGCACGGCGCGATTGACCGCCATCCAGTCCTCGAGCCCGGGCCGCGCCAGGCCGGCCGCGTGCGCAATCGCCGGGACGTGCAGCAGCAGGTTGGTCGACCCGCCAAACGCCGCATGCGTCACCATCGCATTACGAATCGACGCATCGGTGACCAGCGTGCGCGCCGTCCACCCGAGGCCGCGCTGGGCCTGCAGGCCGTGCACGGCCCTCGCGGCGCCATCCAGCCAGATGGCCTGCCCGGACGGCGCGAGCGCGCTGTGCGGCACGGCCAGGCCGAGGGCTTCGGCCACGACCTGCGCCGAGGCCGCCGTCCCCAGGAACTGGCACCCGCCCCCTGGGGAGGCGCACGCGCGGCAGCCGAGCGCCGCGGCTTCCTCGAGCGAAATCAGCCCGTGCGAGAACCGCGCGCCGATGGTCTGGACGGTGCCGGCATCCTCGCCATCGGTCGCCGGCAGCGTGACGCCGCCGGGCACGATCGCGACGGGCAGGTCGCCGGCACCTGCCACGGCCATCAGCATCGCCGGCAGGCCCTTGTCGCACGTGGCGACGCCGAGGACCGCCGATCGCGTCGGCAGCGACCGGATCAGGCGCCCCAGCACGGTGGCGGCATCGTTGCGATAGGGCAGGCTGTCGAACATGCCCGGCGTGCCCTGGGACCGCCCATCACAGGGATCGGTGCAGAACCCGGCGAACGGCGTCCAGCCGCTGGCGCGACAGGTCAGCGCTGCCTCACGCATGAGGAGGCCGACTTCCCAGTGTCCGGTGTGATAGCCGAGGGCGAGCGGCGAGCCGTCCGGCTCGCGCATGCCGCCAAGGGTGCTGAGCAGCAGCATCTGCGGCTGCCGCACGGCGCCAGGGGCCCAGCCCATGCCGACGTCCAGCGACCACCCGAACAAGTCGCCGCTCGGCTTCTGCAGGAGGTCGTCGGCCGTCAGCGGCAGCTGCCCCGCGGGGCCGGGGGCAGCTGTCGTGATGCCGTAGATCGCGGCGTCACCGCGATCGAGCGCGAGGGGGACGGAAGGGGCCATCGACGCCTTCCGCTCGTCCTACTTCGGCTGGTTGGCCGCAGCCGCGGTGCCGGAGGCCGGCGCCGGCACGAGCCGCGCGATGCGGTCCGGCTGGTTGAAGGCGATGTAGATGGCGCCATCGGGGCCCATCACCACGTCGCGCAAGCGACCGACGTTCTTGAAGAGCACTTCCTGGGTGATGCCGGCGTCGGTCATCTCGAGGCGACGGAGTTCCTGCGCCGCCAGCGACCCGAGGATCAGGTTGCCCTTCCAGCCCGGGAACTTCGTCCCCGTGTAGAAGCCGATCGACGAGACGGCGATGGACGGCACCCAGTACGTCAGCGGCTGCTCCATGCCCGGCGCTGCCGTCTTGTCGGTCATCGGCGTGCCGTTGTAGTTCATGCCGTAGGTGATGACCGGCCAGCCGTAGTTCTTGCCCTTCTCCACCAGGTTGAGCTCGTCGCCGCCGCGCGGGCCGTGCTCGACGTCGTAGAGCGCGCCGGTGGTCGGGTGCATCGCCAACCCCTGCGGATTGCGGTGCCCGTAGGACCAGATGCTCTTGATCGCATCGGCCTTGTCGACGAACGGATTGTCCTTGGGGATCGATCCGTCCTCATTGATCCGGTGCACCTTGCCGTTGGGGCGCGTCACGTCCTGCGCGTCGAGCTGCTGACCGCGCTCGCCGATCGAGAAGTAGACGTGGCCCTTGCCGTCGAACACGAACCGGGTCCCGAAGTGGACGTTGCCGGTGCGGTAGGTTGCTGCGGGCGCCTTGAACAGGGTCTGCAGATCGGTCAGTGCGTTGCCCTTCAGCTTGGCGCGCACCACCACGGTCATCGCCGAGTCGTTCTCGCCGGGATCGCTGTAGGACAGGTAGATCCAGCCGTTCTTCGCGTATCCCGGGTGCACGGCGACGTCGAGCAGGCCGCCCTGGCCCTTGGACCACACGGCCGGCACGCCCTGCACGGGCTCTGGCGCGAGCACCCCCTTCGCATCGGCGAGACGCAGGGCGCCGCCCTTCTCGGTGATGAGCATGCGGCCATCGGGGAGGAAATCGAGGCCCCACGGCGCGGTCACGCCCTCGACCACGGTCTCGAGCTTGAAGGCGTGCTTCTGGCTCTGGACGACGACATTGGCCGCGGGGGCGGCATACCCGGCACCAGCGGCCTTGGCCTTGCCGGCGGTCTCGCGGATGTAGACGACCATCGCCCGAATCTCTTCGTCGCTCAGCAACCCGCCGAAGGCCGGCATGCCGGTGGCGACGCGCCCGTTCTTGATGGCCGCCGCCAGCGAGGCGTCGTCACCGTTGCCCGACACCCACACATCGTCGAGCATGCTCGGCGCCTGGGCCCCGGCCATCGTCGGTCCGTGGCAACTGGCGCAGACGTCGGTCCAGACCTTGGCGACGTCCTTCTTGGGCGCAGGGGCCTGCGCGAGCAACAGGGGGGCGGCGACGAGCGCACCGGTCCCCGCGACGAGGGCAGAAAGGCGAAGCAGCATCCGGGTAGCGTAGCAGAACAGGAGACGACTTCGTCAAAGCGCCAAAAGGGCAAACAGTGCAAAAAGGGCGAAACGACACCACCGAAGGTTCAAGACCGAAGTCTCCAAGACTTCAAGACTTCACGACCTGCGGTGACCTTGAGACTTCCGTTTTCCGTCTTCCGTCTTCCGTCTTCGGTCTTCGGTAGTGTCTTTTTGCCCTGTTCGCCCTGTTTGCCCTTTTGTCCTTTCACTAGACGCTGTCCGTGTACCACCGTTTCAGTGGCTCGTAACTGACGCCCAGGTGGTCGAGCGCCTCCTTGGGCGCGCCGGTCCATGTCGGCACGAACGTATTGCCCTTGTACTCGAGGTCGGCGATCCCGATCTTGCTCGTGAAGAAGCCGGTGGCGGTGAGATCGCGGACGGCCGCGAAGAAGCGGACGCCGTGCGAGTGCTCGGGCTTGGCCTTGGCCGGGTAGGCCAGCGCATCACAGATCGCCGCCTGCTGGGCGGCGGTGCCCTTCACGAAGGGCTGCGCGAACTGGCGACGGCACTCGCTGTCGAGCCACTTGATCCCGCCGCGCATCAGCAGCTGGCGATCGGGCTGATCGACCATCATGAAGTCGATGAACTCCGGCACGCCGGCCTCGCTGGCGTCGCCCGAGCGCTCGTCCTTCGGGATGATCAGGTTGGCCAGCGCCGTCACGGTCGCCATCTCGTGCGCCGTGAAGTACTTCGGCTTGTACGGCCCCGCCTTCGCGCCTGCGGCGCTGCGGCGGGCTTGCTGCGCATGCTGGTGCGCCTGCTGGGCCTCGGCCTCGGTCCAGGCGATGCCGGCCATCGCCGGGGCGGCGCCCAGCACCTTCAGCATCTTGCGTCGATTGAAGTTGTCCATGTGTCGTGTCCTCTGACGGCCGGCTCGGAGAGCCGGCCCTACCCTAGATGGCGAGGGCCTTGCGCTGCTCGGCGATGTAGTCGCACGTGCGCCACGCCAGCGCCATGATCGTCCACGTCAGGTTCTTGTCGGCCTGCGACACGAACGGGCCCGCGTCGGCGACGAACAGGTTCTTCACCTCGTGCGCCTGGCAGTGGGCGTTGAGCGCGGAGGTGTTCGGGTCGTTGCCCATGCGGACCACGCCCGCCTCGTGGATGATGCGACCGCCGGCGGCCAGCCCGTAGTCCTCGTCGGGACCAGGGATCTTGCCCAGCACTGTGCCGCCCATCTCCTCGATGAGCGCCTTGAAGGTCTCCATCATGTGCTTGGCCTGGCCACGCTCGGCGTCGCCGAACTTCCAGTGGAACCGCGGCACCGGGATCCCCCACTTGTCGACCACGTTGGGGTCGATGTCCATGTAGGTGTCGTCGTTGGCCACCATCTCGCCGCGGCCGGCAAAGCCGATGGTCGCGCCCCAGAGGCGACGGTACTCGTCCTTGAGGCCCTTGCCGTAGCCACCGCCGGAACCGCCCGGGTGCCGATCGATACCGCCCATGAAGCCGAAGCCCGGCATGCGCCGACCACCGCCTGGCTCGATGTGGTAGCCGCGCGGGAACGGGAGCTTGTCCTTGACGTTGTTCAGCCACCACGGCATGTAGAGGTGCATGCCGCCGGTACCGTCCTCGTTGTGGTTCGGCATGCCGACCAGCTTCGGGATGAAGCCCGAGAGGCTGGCGCCGGTGGAGTCGGTCAGGTACTTGCCGACGACGCCGCTGCCGTTGGCCAGGCCGTTCGGGAAGCGTGCGGACTTCGAATTGAGCAGCAGCCGCGCCGACTCGCAGGCACTCGCCGCGAGGACGACGATGCGGCCTTGCACCGTGCGCTCTTCACCGGTCGTGGTGTCGACGTACGAGATGCCCGTCGCCTTGCCTTCGGCGTTGCTGAGGACCTCGCGCGCCATCGCCCCGGTGACGATGGTCAGCTTGCCGGTCTTCATGGCTGGCGGCAGCAGGACGGTGGGCGACTGGAAGTTCGAGTGGGTGGTGCAGCCGCGGCCACACTGCGCGCAGTAGTGGCACGCCGCCCGCCCGTTGAGCGGACGCGTGAGGATCGACAGGCGCGACGGCACGCAGGCAATCTTCAGCCGGTCGGCGGCCTGCTTGAAGTACAGCTCGTAGGCGCGCGGCAGCGGCGGCGGCTGGAACTTGCCGTCCGGCTCGTTGTGCAGCCCCGTCTCGGCGGCGTGGTTGCTGCCAAAGATGCCGACGAACTCGTCGAGCTTGTCGTAGTAGGGCTTGATGTCGTCGTAGGTGAACGGCCAGTCGTCGCCGAGCCCATCGAGGCTCTTGCGGCGGAAGTCGTCCGGTCCCCACCGGAGCGAGATGCGCCCCCAGTGGTTGGTGCGGCCGCCGAGCATGCGGGCGCGGAACCAGTCGAAGGTCGATCCCTTGCCGGCCGTGTACGGCTCGCCGGGCAACTCCCAGCCGCCCCACGCCGCATCGAACTCACCGAACGGCCGCTCGGTCGGCGCGCCTCTGCGGGGCGACTCGTAGGGCCAGCCCAGCATCTTGCCGTCGCGCGCCTGATCCCAGACGGGACCGGCTTCGAGCATGCAGACTTCAGCGCCGGCTTCGGTCAGGACCTTGGCGGCGATCCCGCCGCCGGCCCCCGACCCGACGACGACGACGTCGTAGACCTTCGGTGAACGGATGACTTGCATCGTGAATCATTCCTCGGAGAATCGCAGAAACCGCCGAATAATCGGCAGTGTACATCGGGTCAAAGTCGAAAGGGCCAAGAGGGCAAAACGACACCACCGAAGACGGAAAGACAAAGGTGAACGACGAAAGGCTTCAAGGCTTCCCCGCTTTCACCTTGCGGACACGACCTTTGTACTTCGGTTCTGTCGTTTTGCCCTTTTTGCCCTGTTCGCCCTTTTAATCTTTCGACAACGGCTGCTGCTGGGTGACGCAGTGGATCGACCCCATGCCCCACACCAGCGGCTCGCACTGAATGGGTACGACGCGATGCGCGGGAAAGAGATCCTGCAGGATGCGGGTGGCGACCGCGTCGTTGGCGTGGCCGTACATCGGCGCCAGCACGACCTGGTTGGCGATGTAGAAGTTCGCGTAGCTGGCCGGCAGCCGCTCGTCGTCGGCCATCACGTAGCCCGGCATCGGCAGGGTGACGATGCGCCACGGGGCGCCGTCGAGCTGCCGGGCCGCCTGCAGGCGCGCCAGATTGTCGCGAAGCGGACCATGATTGGCGTCGGCCGGGTCGTCCTCCACCACGGTCACGATGGTGTCGGCCGCCACGAAGCGCGTGATGTCGTCGATGTGTCCGTCGGTGTCGTCCCCCTCGATGCCGTCGCCGAGCCAGAGCACCTGCTGCACGCCGAGATGCAGGCGCAGGCAGGCCTCGAGGTCGGCCTTCGACAGGTGCGGATTCCGGTTCCGATGCAGGAGGCACTGCTCGGTCGTCAGCACCGTGCCGGCGCCGTTGACGTCGATCGAGCCGCCCTCGAGCACGATGCCCGGCTCGAATCTGGTCACCCCGGCGAGCCGCTCGAGTCGGGCGGGCACCGAGGCGTCACGCATCAGGCTCTCGTACTTGCCGCCCCACGCGTTGAAGCCCCAGTGATTGAACGCCAGCTGCCCGTCGGGGCCGAGCAGGAAGTTCGGCCCGTAGTCGCGGATCCACGAATCGACCGTCGCGAGGACGATCAGCTCGAGATTGGCGGTGTGCGCGGCACGTCCCCGGCAGCGCTGCCGGACGTCCTCGGCCACCTCGGGGGTGTCCACCAGCAGGCACACGCGCTCGTGCGGCGTGAGCGCGTCGATGAACTGCAGGAAGATCTCCTGGGCCTGCGGCACGCGATCGGGCCACGTCACCGGATCCTTCGGCCAGGTCAGCCAGGTGGCGGCGTGCGGATGCCACTCGGCGGGCATGCGGTAGCCGCGCGCGGCGGGTGTCGCGGGGCTTGCCCCGCCGGAGCCGGAACGGTCCATGGGGGCCACGAGCACTGGCGACGGGCGAAGGCGGGTCACGGTTCGATGAGCCGCTGGGTGATGGGCGCGTAGGCGTCGATGCGGCGGTCGCGCAGGAACGGCCAGTTCTGCCGGGTCTGCTCGATCAGGGAGAGATCGCACTCGACCAGCAGGGTCTCTTCGCTGTCGGCCGAGGCACGGGCGAGGATGCGGCCGAACGGATCGGCGACGAACGACTGCCCCCAGAACTGCAACTGGCCCTCGAGCCCCACCCGGTTGACGGCCACCACGAAGACGCCGTTGGCGATCGCGTGGGCGCGCTGCGCCGTCTCCCACGCCGAGTGCTGGGCCTCGTTCATCGCCGCGTGCTCACCGGGCAGCCAGCCGATGGCCGTCGGGTAGAAGAGGAACTGGGCGCCCTGCAGGGCGGTCAGGCGTGCCGCCTCCGGGAACCACTGGTCCCAGCAGACGAGCACGCCGCAGTTGCCGCGCGTCGTCTCGTGCACGCGGAAGCCGAGGTCGCCCGGCGTGAAGTAGAACTTCTCGTAGTAGAGCGGGTCGTCCGGGATGTGCATCTTCCGGTACTTGCCCACCACGCTGCCGTCCTGGTCGAAGATGACGGCGGTGTTGTGATACAGCCCGGCGGTGCGGCGCTCGAACAGCGACGCAATCAGCACGACCTTGTGCTTGCGCGCCACCTTCGCCAGTGTCCGCGTCGTCTCGCCGGGAATGGGCTCGGCGAGCTTGAAGAGCGCGGTGTCCTCGGTCTGGCAGAAGTACTGCGAGGCGAAGAGCTCCTGCAGGCAGACGATCGTCGCCCCCTGCTTGGCGGCCTCGCCGATGCGGCTGATCGCCTTTTTCAGGTTCTTCGCCGGGTCGGGCGCGCAGGTCATCTGGACGAGACCGACGACAGGGTTGGGGGTCTTCTTCTTGGCCATAGTTCGTCACTGGGTAGGGCCGGCTCTCCGAGCCGGCCGAGAAACAACGCCGCGCGGATGACGGCCCGCTCGGAGAGCGGGCCCTACCCGCTGCATCATCGGGTCCTACCCGCCGTAGTACTGCGCGCGCTTCGCCTTGAGGAACTCCGCCGATCGGGTCAGTTCGTCGAGGCCGTTCATGCCGTCCTCGATGGAGATCCAGCCGTCGTAGCCGACCTCGGCGAGCAGACGGAAGATCGTGTCGTAGTCGTTGAGCCCCTTGCCCGTTTCGCCGTGCTTGAGCGCCGCGCTGTAGCCGGTGCTGCCATCGGCCTGCTTCAGGTCCTCGAGGGTGGCGCCGTCGGCCAGGTAGCGGTCCGAGGCATGCATGCTCACCACGCGGTGCTTGACCTTCTCGAGGAACGCGAGCGGGTCGTAGCCGCCGACCAGCGCGTTGGACGGGTCGTACTGCACGCCGAAGTGCGGGTGGTCGATCTGGCCGATGATCTCGAGGAAGACGTCCTCGGCCTGGGCGAACTCGGGGTACGTCCAGTTGCCGTCCTTGTAGTGGTTCTCCATGCACAGCACGACGTCGCGCTCGGCCGCGTACTCGAGCGACGCGGTGATGCCCTCCACCGTGCGCCGCACCCCCTCGCTGCGACTCATGCCCGGCAGACGCTGACCGCTCAGCGTGCGGCAGTGGCGCAGGCCGAGCGCCACCGACATGTCGATGGCGTCACGCTGCCGCTGCACCTGCCGCGCCCGTTCGTCGGCGTCGGGGTGCGTGAAGTCGGGCGAGAAGCACAGCAACGAGGACACCTGCCCCGTCTCCTCCATCACGTCCCGCACGCGCCTGGCAGCGTCCGGGCCGAGCGGCGTCAGGAAGCCGTCGTAATGCTCGATGCCCTCGCCGCCGAGCGCCTGGGCATCACGCAGCCACTGGAGGTAGTCCATCTGGCCGGCACACAACTCGTCGAAGTAGCACTTGGGGAAGACCGAGATTTTGGGAAGCATCGAACAATTCAAAGTTCAAAATTCACAATTCAGGAAGAACAAAGAACGAAGGATGAAGGATGAAGGATGAAGGATGAAGGGTAACGGCGTCGGCTGCGCGCTTCATTGTGAATTCAGAATGCTGAATTGCCTGGGAGCGCGACGCCGGCCGGCGTCGCGCTACCAGGCCGGTGGCGCCCCAACCGGGTACTGCTCCAGGTCCATGACCGAGCCCGTCACACAGGCGGCCGCATCCGACACGTAGTAGGCGACGGCGAAGGCCGTGTCGGCCGGCTCCAGGAGGCGTCCGAACGGTCGGGTCTTGACCGCCTCGGCGACCCACTCGTCGCCCTTGCCCTCCTGCTCGCGCTTGACCTTCTCCTCGCCCTCGGTGAGCGTCCAGCCGACGTTGATCTGGTTGACGCGGATCTTGGCGGTGTTCAGCTGCGCCGCGGCGTTGCGCGTCAGCGTCATCAGTCCGCCCTTGGCCGACGAGTAGGCCGTCAGCTTCGGCTCGCCGATGTAGGCGTTGATCGATCCGATGTTGAGGATGGCGCCGCCGCCCTGCCGCTCGAGATGCGGCACCGCGGCCTGCATCAGGAAGAACGGCGCCCGCAGGTTGATGGCGTGAATCCGATCCCAGTCCTCGATGGTGGTCGAGCGCACGTCACCGCGGGAGGTATCGGCGGCGTTGTTGACGAGGATGTCGAGGCGGCCGAAGTGCGCGGCGGCCCGATCCACGAGCGCCTGGCACTGGCCCGCGTCAGTCAGATCGCAGGCCTCGAAGGCCGCCCGCCCGCCCAGGGCCTCGATGGCCGCGACGACCTCGGCCCCACGCCCCTCGGACCGTCCGTTGACGATGACCGCGGCGCCGAGGGCGGCCAACTGGAAGGCGAT
>LNFM01016072.1_pt1 | contig 11341 bp, 11 predicted proteins | sample 596031 | NCBI WGS metagenome assembly LNFM01 (sample SAMN04254537, study PRJNA301005) | activated carbon metagenome | isolation source: dual media filters at the Ann Arbor, Michigan drinking water treatment plant | place: USA: Ann Arbor | reverse complement strand
CCCGGTCGCGATCGCACCCAAGCGTTCGCTCGATACGGCATGGTAGGCGCGCTGGTCGCGGCCTTTGGTTCGGCTTTCGCCGGCATGCCTCAGTTGCTCACGGCGCATACGGGTATCGAAATGAAGACGGCGCTTCAGACGATGCTCGCGCTCTACGCCGTCCTCGGACTCTCGGCGGGATGGATCTACCTCGGCCTACCGAAAGCATCTGTCGTCGAAGCACCCAAGCCCGCAGCGCCACTGGTCGAATCGCGAACCATGGTGTACAAGTTCGCCGCCTTGTTCAGCCTCGACGCGTTCGGCGGCGGCCTGGTCGTCGACTCGATGATCGCGCTCTGGCTGTTCCAGAAATTCGAGCTCTCGCCCGCCGTCGCAGGATCGATCTTTCTCTGGATCGGCCTCCTGTCCGCGTTTTCTTACCCCGTCGCGGTTCGCATCGCGCGCCGAATCGGCTTGGTGAAGACCATGGTCTATACCCACCTGCCGTCGAACATCGCACTCATGCTGGTGCCTCTGATGCCGACGGCGACCCTGGCGATCGGCATGTTGCTGCTGCGCAGCGCCCTGTCGCAGATGGATGTACCGACTCGAAACTCCTTCGTGATGGCGATCGTGCCGCCGGAGGAGCGACCGGCCGCTGCCAGCATGACCATCGTCCCGCGCAGCTTCGCCGCAGCCGCCGCCCCCGCACTTGCCGGCTACCTGCTGACGGTCTCCAGCTTCGGTCTGCACTTCGTCGTCGCCGGTGCGCTGAAAGCCGTTTACGACCTTCTACTTCTATACACCTGCCGCAACATCCGGGTGCCCGCGGAACGATGACGAACCGCTGTAAGGCCTAGCCGACGAGCGCCGCCTTCGGCTGCATGCCCTGCTGCTCCATCACCGACTGCAGCACTTCGTAGTAATGCCAGCCGTTGATGCGGGTACGGCCGAGGAAGATGGTCGGCGTGTTGGTGATGCCGATGTCGCGGGCCTGGACCACGGCCTGCAGCGCCCGATCGACGTACTGACCTTCGTCCAGCGCGAGCTTGAGTTCTTGCGGATCCAGTCCCGCGCGTTCGGCGGCGGCCATCAGCGTCTCGACCTGACCGATGTCGCCGTCTTCGGTCCACATGAGTTCGTACACGGCCGTCTTGAACGGCGCGTCCAGGCCGCGGTCGTAGGCGAACTCGAGCGCCTCGAAGGCACGGAAACTGTAATGACGCTTCTGCGGAAAGCGGATGCGCGGATACTGCTCCGGCGCCATTTCCTTGATCCAGGCATGCAGGCGTTCGCGCTTGGCCAGGCTCTCCGGCGAGGACTCGCGCGGCATGCCTTCCGGCGGGGTTTCGGGATGCAGCAGATAAGGGCGCCACAGCGGTTGCACGTCGTACTCGCGCGCCAGGCGATCGATCTGATCGACCGCAAGATAGCTGTACGGGCAGACGAAGTCGGCGAAGACGACGACGCGAAACGGCTTGTCGGACTCGTTCGTTGCTGACATCACGCACCTCCTGTCGGATCGATGATCGCTAAATGGCTCGCGCCATGGCCTCGGCCGCCTCGACGGCGAGACCTTCTCCGGTGAGCCCGCCCTCGACCGCGTCGCGATCGAAGGTGAGAAACGCCACGCACGCGCCCTGTTCGCCCGTGACGAGCGGCGCGGCGGGCACCTCGCCACTCACGTAGCGGAACCCCGGCGGCGCGATGTGCCTGCCGTCGAACACCACACTGCCTTCCAGGACGACCTCATAGCGACCGAACGGCGCAGCCGGCATCGCCAACGCCCCGCCGGCCGGCGCCTTCACGAGCACTGCATCCGGCCCATAGCCCGCAGGCATCAATCGCCGATAAACGGAATGCTCCGCCCCCGGAATCGGCTGCCAGTCGGTATCGCTCGCAAGCGCGGCGAAGAGCCGCCCCCGCAGATTGATCTTGCGCCTCGCATCCAGGTTCGTCATCGCAATGATGCCACCCGGCCTGGGGTGCAGAACCAGCATCTCATGACCACCGGACACCGCGAACGGACCGTAAGGCACGTTGTGGTCGGTATAGTGGATCGCGAGGGCCTCCAGATGCTTCACGCCGCGCGGAAAGTCCATCGCACCGGAGAGCAGCAACTGGAACTGCGAGGTGAGATGCATATGCGCATACACCGAAGGACAGTCGTCGAAGCGAAAGCGCAGCGCCTCGGGACCGCCGTCGTCGCCTGAAAGCAGCACCTGACAGGCGAAGGCCACCCCCTCGGATTCGCTGCGTTTCCACGGCGTGTCGGCGGCATCGACGATGTAGGTTCGCTGCAAGGGAGATCTCCAGCGGGCGAGGCGGCTAGTTTAAGGCCTGTCAGGGCGTCGCGGACAGCCCCCCCCGCGATCGGTCCCCTGTTGCCGGGGCGACGATGGCGTGCGTGCCTGCTTTTCAAACACGGTAAACTGCCGCCTCGGTCGCCGCCGACCGTCGGTCGCTCACACGGAGGAACCCCATGCCGCAACTCGTCTTCATTCACGGCCCTACTACTACCAACTCCAGCACTTCCCCGGCAGCGTCGCGCCGACGCTGCCCGGCCACCTCGAAGGCACGCGCTGCCAGGACGTTGCCCGCTACACCGAGTGGGTCCGCGGCTGGCTCTGGGCCCAAGGCATGAAGAAGGATCTCGTGCTGGTCGGCTATACCCTGGGCGCGTCGATCGCACTGCAATACGGCCTCGATTACCCTGATGAAGTAAAGGGCATGGTGATCATGACCGTGGCTGCGCGGCCCAAGGTTCGCCCCGCCGGCACCTACGAGATGCGCCTGCGCGCCCTGGAAGATCCCAAGGCCTACGACGAATGGCTGCAGTTCCAGATGACCGCCATGCAGTTCGTGGAGCCGGGGCTGCGCGAGCGCCTGATGGAGCGCCACAAGCAGGTCGGCCCGCTTTCCCAGTATCACGATCTGAAGACCATCGATGCTTTCGATGTGCGCGACCGCATCGCCACGCTCAAGCCCAAGTTGCTGCTGCTGCGCGGTTTGGACGACCACGGCAGCCCGCCCGAGTACGAGAAGGAAATCCACGAGGCCGTTCCCGGCTCGCGGTACGTGCCGCTCAAGGGCATCGGGCATTTCCCGCCGACCGAGGATCCGAAGCGGGTGAACGCGTTGATCGAGGAATTCCTGGCCGAACTGCGCTGATTTTCAGCGCGTCCGTCGGACACCGAGCAGCACTCACATCAGCCGTGAGCCGTGTTAGGCTCGCGAATCGTTTCCGGAGAGGATACCCATGTCTTACGAACACATTCTGGTTGAAGTCGAAGACCGCGTCGCCGTCATCACGCTCAATCGCCCCAAGCAGATGAACGCCATGAACCGCAAGCTCAATGTCGAGCTGCACGACGCGGTGAAGAAAGCGGAAGCCGACGACGGCGTCGGCTGCATCGTCATCACCGGCGCGGGGGATCGCGCCTTCTCCGCCGGCGGCGACATCAAGGAGCAGCTGTCCGACGATGCCAAGTACTCCGACGAGGAGCAGGACGAGATGCGTTCGCACAAGCGTCAGTACGAGATCGCGGCCTGCGCCAAACCTGTCATCGGCATGATGAACGGATTGGCCTTCGGCGGCGCCGCCGTGCTGGCCTCCTCGCTCGACATCCGCATCGGCTGCGAGAACACCAAGTTCCGCTTCCTCGCCGCCGCCTATGGCCGGATCAACAGCACGTGGACCCTCCCGAACCAGGTCGGCTGGCCGATCGCCAAGGAGCTGCTCTTCACCGCGCGCGTCGTGGAAGCCGAAGAGGCCTATCGCATCGGGTTGCTCAACTATCTGGTGCCGCGCGAGCAGTTGCGCGCCAAAACCATGGAAGTCGCCAAGCTGATCGCCAGCAATCACCTCGGCGCGGTCATTGGCGTGAAGGCACTGATGCTGCAGCAGATGAGCATGAACCTCGAGCAGCAATACGACGCGGAAAAGGACTACACCACCCACGTCCTGCGCGGCGCGAAGGCCAAGGAAGCCTTCCCGGATTTCATCGCGCGCAAGAAGCTCGCGGCCGACGGCGGCTGAGCCCGACGCTCGTCCCTGACGTGTCCTGCCCGCTCCGAAAGGCGCCGGCAGGACACGAGCATTGCCTCGTCGCCGCACGCTCTGAACCGCGTTGGCCTGCACAGGCCGCTTCGAGCCAGTGACCGATCACTGGCGCTCGGGCTCATCATCGCGCTGACCGTTGACCGATCACTGCGCGGATCCCAGACCTTGGGGCGCACCCACGTGCTCGCCGCCCCATCCGTGCTCATCCAGGGGTCTCGGGGCCACGTTCGTCCAACACCACCAGCACATCGGCTCGCGACTGTGCGAGCACATGGTTGGTGACACTCCCGAGCAGCAATTCCTCGGTGACGTGAGTGCCATGCTTGCCCATCACGATGAGGTCGCTCGCACACGCGACCTCTTGCGCCAGAATCTCGCGGGTCGCGTCCCCGTGCAGCGCACGCGCCACGTACTGATCGGGTTTCAATCCCGCCCCGACCGCCGCCTCATGCAACCTGCGCAGGGCCTTCTCCTGAGCATCGATTCGATAATGCTGGACGACTTCGTCGCTCACTCCGGCATAGCGCAGCTGATGCTCGAACGGCATGTCCACGACGTGAATCAGCGTGAGGTGCGCGTCGGGTGCGAGCGCCCGTGCGTTCTTGAGGGCACGCGCGGAACCTGGAGAAAAATCCAGCGTGACGAGAACACTCGCATAATCCCGGCTGCGCGCCGCCTTGACGATCAGTACCGGTGTCTGGCACTTGCGCAGAATCGTCGAGGCAGTGGCGCCGAAGAGCATCTTGCGCAGGAAACCGCTGCCGTGCGCCCCCAGCACGACGAGGTCCGCGGACAAGGCATCGACCTGCTCCGGAATCACACGGGCGGCGGTCCCCGGCTCCAGCCGGACATCGGGCCGGATACCCAGGTTGTGCCTAGGCTGCGCGACGTGAAGTTCGAGCGCTGCACGCGCATGGTCGGCAATCTTGCGTACAACTTCCGCGGACTCGCCGCCCATCCATTCGTTGAGCGTACCCAACACATCCAAGCCGAGCGCGTGCAGGATGGTATAGCGGGCCCCCTGCTGTTTCGCGATCCGGAAGCCCACATCCACGGCACGCAGCGAAGGCTTCGAAAGGTCGGTGGCGGTGAGCACGTGCTTGAAGGCTTTCACTCCTTCTTCTCCTTGCGATGGATCAGCTTGGTCAAGACCTCTACGGTGTGGTCGACTGCATTGCTCAGGGTATCGATCACCGTCGGTACGCCGAGGCTGCGCAGCGCCGCGCTCTCGCCTTCGTCGCGGGCCACGACGGCGATCTGCCCACGATAGTGATTCTCTTGCAAGGCTTGCAGCAAGGCACGATTGGAGGCGAGATCGGGAATCGTCACGATCACCCATGCAGCGCCGGCGATCGGCAGACTGCCCACGAAGTCGCTTTCCGTGCTGTCGCCGAAGCGCACCGACTGCCCCTTGCGACGCAGGGCACGACACACCTCGGGATCGAAGTCCACGCCGAGCACCCGCAGGCCGGCCTCGCTCAAGCCCGCCATCAGCCGACTGCCGTAGCGCCCCAGGCCGAACACGATCACATCGGGCAAGGCGGCGTCCTGTTGCTCGCGGCTGACTGCCAGTTCCCGATGCGGACGCTTGCGTTCGAACAGCCCCATCCATGGTGCAAGACGCTCGTACAACGGATGCGAATACAGGATCATGTACGTCGATAGCGCGATCGTGACCAAGCCCACCAACGTCGTAAGACCCAGGGCCTCGACGCCGATGTGCCCCAGGGAGATGCCCATGGCGACGAACACGATCGAGAATTCACTGATCTGCGCCACCGTCAGACCAGCCAGGAAGCCGGTGCGCTTGCGGTAGCCCATGTAGCCCATGATGGCCATCACCACGAGCGGATTGCCGATCAGCACGAACAGCGACAGCACCGCGGCCGGCCACAACTCCCCCTGCAAGGTCGAGAAATCGAGCTTCGCACCGAGGTCGACGAAAAAGAACAGCAGCAGGAAGTCGCGGATTCCCGTGAGCCGCGCGTTGATCGCATCGCGATACTGTGTGGACGCAAGCGTGAAGCCTGCCAGGAATGCGCCGGCCTCCTTGGAGAATCCCGCCCATTCGCCCAGGGCGGCAAGCCCCGTCCCCCAGGCGATCGCGAAGATGAGCAGCAGTTCCTGCGAACGCGCCATCATGGCGACCACCTTCGGCAGCACGTGGCGCATGAAGACGTAGGTAAGCACGATGGCCGCCCCGACGCGCGCCACCAGGGAAACCGCGATCTCTCCCATCCCCGAGCCCTCGCCTGCGCGCAAGGCGCTCATCGCCATCATGGCGATGACGACGGCGAAATCCTGCACGATCAGGAAACCTACGGCGATGCGACCGTGCAGCGAATCCAGTTCGCGCTTGTCGGTAAGAAGCTTGACGATGATGATGGTGCTGGAGAACGTGAGCGCGACGGCGACATAGAGCGCCTCCATCACGGTCTTGCCCAGCAGCAGGATCAGAAGGAATCCGATGACGATGGTGAAGGTCAGCTGACCCAGCCCCGTGGCCAGCGCCACCGGTCCGATGTGGCGCAAGTGCTGGACGTCGAGCTTCAATCCCACGACGAAAAGCAGGACTGCAACGCCTACCTCGGCCAACAGATCGATCTGGTCCTTGGCCTCCACCAGTCCCAGCACGGCCGGTCCGGTGACGATGCCGACGACGATGTAGGCGATCAATATCGGCTGGCGCAGCCAGATCGACAACGCGCCTGCTGCGGCGGAAATCACCAGCAGCAGGGCGAATTCCCCGAAGACGCCGTGCAACTCGTACCTCCCGAATCAGAATGGTCGCGTCATGGCTCGTCGAACGAACCTCGACGCGAAAACGTCCGCCAGGCACACGAGCATCTCGTGGCCGAACAGCGGCGGCCTGGTAACGTACCGCTCGCTGCCGAAAGAGGCGCTAGCGACGATCCCCGCTTAATGACCGGTTGCGCGCGACAGCCGCTGGGCGTTGTCCTGCGTGTTGAACATGTCGATCGGGGACTTGCCCTCGGCAGCCTTGGCCATGCGAGCCCGGATCTCGTCGGCGAGCTTGTTGTTCCGCTGCACCGCGGGCCGCGCCTCCATGGCCTTGAACCAGCGCATGAAGCCGGGATAGCCCGCCTCGTCGACGCCACGATCCTTGTGGCCCTTGGTCCACGGGTAGATCGCCATGTCGGCGATCGTGTACTCGTCGCCGGCGACCCAGGGGTTCTTCGCCAGCTGATTGTCCAGAACGCGATAGAGTCGAATCGATTCGTTGTTGTAGCGGTCCTTCGCGTACTGGATGCTTTCCTTGGCGTAGTTGTTGAAGTGGTTGGCTTGGCCGAACATCGGACCGACGCCCGCCATCTGGAACATCAACCACTGCATCGCGTCGTAACGCTTGCGTGCGTCCTGGGGCAGGAACTTGCCCGTCTTCTCCCCAAGATAGAACAGGATCGCGCCCGACTCCATCATCGAGTACGGTGCGCCGCCCGGCCCCTCGGTATCGAGAATGGCCGGAATCCGGTTGTTCGGACTCAGCCGCAGGAACTCGGGTCGGAACTGTTCGCCGAGGCGGATGTTGACGTCGAAATGCTTCCACTCGAGACCGGTCTCCTCGAGCATGATCATGACCTTCTGGCCGTTCGGTGTCGGTGACGAGTGCAATTCGATCATGGCGTTCCCCTTCGATCCGCTGAATGCGGCGATGCTAACAACTTAATCGTTCGATGTCGGCCGAGCGCCCGGCAAGCAACGCCGGACCTCGGCCGATTCGGCCCACACCCTCGCCTGCAGGATCGCCACGCCCCTAACGGCCGTCGGCGTCGGGCTCCTGGTGGGCTCGGCATGGCCCGAGCACGGCCATCAGCACCATGGCCTGTCTCAGATCCGAGGCGTCGCGCAGTCGCTCACGTAGCGGATGCGGACGATGGTGCAGCGCGTGGACCGCATCGCGCGCGACGTCCGCCGGCGCGACGCGCACGCTGGGGCTGCGCGCCGCATCGAACGCCAAATACTCCGGGCGCAGCGTCGCGGGCGTCCGGCCCCACTCGAGGTCGCCCAGCGCATCGGTGGCGGATTCGTCCATGGGCTCGACCGCAGGCTCCGGCGCCTGCACCTGCTCGGCGCGAGCCCTGTCGGAGAGCTTCTGCACGATGTAGTTGAACACCATGAACGCCACGGCGATGGCGCCATAGACGAGAAGATCGGTCGAGACGGTCGGCATGATCGCGCCTAGGAACGTGTCGGCGGCTGGCTGCCATCATCCCCGCCGGCGATCTTGTCGCGCATCTCGGTATCGGCCTGCATATTCCTCATCCGATAGTAGTCCATGATGCCGAGATTGCCCTTGCGGAAGGCTTCGGCCATGGCCCGCGGCACCTCGGCTTCGGCCTCGACCACGCGAGCGCGCATCTCCTGCTCGGCAGCCACCGCCATCGCACGGCGTTCCTCGGCCTTGGCTTGGGCAATCTGCTTGTCTGCGTTCGCCTGATCGATCTGCAGCTTGGCGCCGATGTTCTCCCCCACGTCCACGTCGGCGATGTCGATCGAAAGAATTTCATACGCCGTGCCGGCATCCAGCCCCTTGCTCAGAATATGCTTGGAAATATGGTCTGGGTTCTCCAGCACGCTCTTGTGGTTGCTGGCCGAGCCGATGGTGCTCACCATGCCTTCGCCGACACGAGCGATGATGGTCTCCTCGCCCGCGCCGCCCACCAGCCGATCGATATTGGTTCGCACCGTGACCCGCGATACCACGATGAGCTGAATGCCGTCCTTCGCAACCGCTGCGATCTTGGGTGTCTCGATCACTTTCGGCAGCACCGACATCTGCACCGCTTCGAGCACGTTGCGGCCGGCCAGGTCGATGGCCGCCGCCCGCTTGAAGGGCAGCGGAATATTGGCCTTGTCGGCGGAGATCATCGCGTTCACGACACGAACCACATTGCCGCCCGCGAGAAAATGCGCTTCGAGATCGTTCAACGAGATATCGATGCCGGCCTTCACTGCGCTGATCCGCGCCGTGATCACCGTGCCCGGGGGAACTCGACGCAGACGCATGCCGATCAAGGTAAAGAGACCCACATAGGCGCCGGAGGCCCAGGCAGCGATCCAGAGCGGAACGGGCACCAGGTAGAGCACGAACGCCAGTCCTACGATGATCATTACGATCAAACCCAGTGCACCGGTGAAGCCAGTTTCTATTCCTGTCATATCGATTCCTCGGGTTGTTGTTGCGTTATGAATTTGAAACCGGTTTGACGACCACTCGGTTGCCGTCGACCCGAAGCACCTGGATCTCGGTGCCGGCGTCGATCATGTCGCCCAGCGACACGACGTCCACACGCGCGCCGTCGATCTCGGCGATGCCGGCTGGCCGCAGGGCCGACAATGTGCGGCCGCGCTTGCCGAGCAGGGCGTGGTCGCTGTCGGGCGCCGACTCATAGCCGTGCGCCGTGTCGAGTTCTGTCCGCAGGACCAGACTGCGACCGAACGGCAAACGAGGCAGCAAGCGCAGCATGAGCAAGCTGAGGAGAATCGCAGCCAGCAAGGCAGCGCTTACGCGCGTCGCCGCGTACAGCATGAACTGCGGGCTGCTGCCCGAGCCGAACAGACTGAATGCCAATCCGGCGAGCAGCGCCGTCACGCCCAGGGCGCCCGCCACCCCGAAGCCCGGAATGACGAACACCTCCAGTCCGAGCAGTAGGATGCCTAGCGCCACCAGCATGAGTTCCTCCCAGCCCGCGAGTTCCACCAGCCAATGCCCCCAGAAAAACAACCCGAGGCTGAGAATGCCGAGCCCGCCGACGAAGCCGAAACCTGGCGTGCGCAGCTCGACGATGATCCCGACCATCGCAATGGTCAAGAGCAGGGAACTCACCACCGGATGCGTGAGCCAGCGCACGAGGTGCTCGGCCCAGTTCACGCTCGGGCGGCGGATCTCCGCGCCGGCATAGCCGAGCTGCTTCAAGGCGTCTTCCAGCGTGGGCGCCCGCAGGTCGGCGATCTTGAGCCCAATGGCTTCGTCGGTCGTGAGCGTCAGCAGCTTGCCCTTCTCGATCACCTTCGGAATCTCGACGTCGGCATCCACCATCGCCTCGGCGATGAGCGGCGGACGCTTGCGGCTCTCGGCCGTCGCTCGAAACTCCTTGCGCACGTAGGACACGGTCTTCTCCGAGGATGGCTTGGCACCCTCGCCGGGCTGTCCCGCTTCCACGGGCGCCGCGGCGCCGATCGTGCCGCCGTCGGCCATGACGATCTTCTCCGCGGCCAGGCTGATGAGCGCGCCGGCGGAGATGGCTCGTGGATTCACGTAGGCGACGGTGGGAATTTTTGCTGAGAGAAGCGCATCCCGAATCTGTACCGCCCCGTCGACGCGCCCGCCGAAAGTATTGATGTCGAGTACGACAGCGGCCGCGCCCGCCGCGGTCGCTTCGTTGAGCACGCGAGTCACGTACGGGGCCAGCCCCAGGTCGATCATGCCCTCGATCTGCGCGACGTAGACGATGTCGCGCTTCTCCTGCGCCGTGCCGGCGCCGACCATGAGCAGCAAAATGATTGCAAGAAGCCTTCGCATGCCAGTTGCTCCGCTAATCAACAAGGGCGGTGCGCGCATGCGACGCGGGTATCAGTCGCGCCGAGGCACCACCGCGCCCGCATCCTGGCTGGACGCCCGCTGCTCCAGCCACCGAGCGAAGTGGCACATGGCATGCGCAAGACGCCAGTCGCCGAAGATCGTGCGCGCCATTGCCACAGCCGCACCGCACGAAGGGTCGTTTTCGCGTTCCCATGCTTGCGTGTATAGCAGCAACCATTGCTCGAATGCATCGGAATCCGAATCTGTGCGCGCGACATGTTCGAGCATACGCCATTTTGTGTCGAGACCGAACGCATCCGCGGTCTGATCGCGCTTGCCCATGCGCCGTCGCACCCGAGACGCCCCGAATGCAGCGAGCAGCGCCTCGCAAACGCACGCCGGGCGAAGCAATGCGTCGTGGCTGCTGTCCGAAGTGGAGGGCCCCCCGTTCAGTTCTGCCAGCCCATGCGGCTGCCCACCCACGTTGGCCGGTGGTAGCCGTGCGCCGTGGCGGACAGATCCCGCGCCACGCTGGAGAGACCGGCAATCGGCGCATCTTCGGAATCCCGGCAACCGAGCGTTCCGAGCGCTTTCGCATCGCCCACGCAGGCTTTGCACACCTCGATGGCGTTTTGCACCGTGCGGCCATCGGGCAGCAACATGCCCAGCGGCTCGTGATCGCGCATGCCGCAGTAGGGACATTCGCGCCCCCCCCGCTTCCCAGCTAGGGCAGCAGCGGCCGCAACCGAGCTAGC
>LNFM01012232.1_pt1 | contig 11342 bp, 9 predicted proteins | sample 596031 | NCBI WGS metagenome assembly LNFM01 (sample SAMN04254537, study PRJNA301005) | activated carbon metagenome | isolation source: dual media filters at the Ann Arbor, Michigan drinking water treatment plant | place: USA: Ann Arbor | reverse complement strand
CCGGCGGCACATCCACCAGTTCGTCGCGCCAGGGCACCGCATCGATGTCCGTCTCCATGATGCGGAAATTGGGGATGGCCGCGCAGAAATGCGCCGATATCACGCTCGAGAGATGACCATAAAAGTTGTGCGGTGCGACGTTCACTTCATAAACATCCGCCATTGCCGCGATCTTCATGGACTCCATGTAGCCGTTCCAGATCACGTCGACAATCGCGACATCCATCGCGTAATTCTCGAAATAGGGCTTGAAGTCCCGCCGCTCGCACAGGGTTTCGCCCGACGCTACAGGGCACGGCGCGTCCCGGCGCAGCAGCGCCAGCGAAGGCGCGTCATGGGTGTCGATCTCCAGCCAGGACAGTCCGGCCGGAGCGATCGCGTCTGCGATGCGACGGAAACCCTCGGTCTTGTAGTTGAAATTGAGGTCCATCATGATGCCCATCGAAGGTCCGGCGCCGTTACGAAACGCGCTGACCGTGTCGGCCGCTGCCTTGACGATGTCGCGGTCCCAGTTCAGCTCCGGAAAACCCTTGTTGTGGCCGAATCCCGGCCGGTATGCAGTCAACGTTTTGCCGTCGCTCAGCATCACGTTGGTCTTGAGCCCGCGGAATCCCCTCTGCCTGACCTCTTCGCCGAGCCGAGCCAGATCGTCGTAACTGTGCATCCGTGGCAGTCCCAGCATTTCCGCATACCGCACCCGGTAACTGCCGCAATGCGACCAGTACACCGGCAGGCGCTTGCGCACTGCTCCGCCGAAAAGCTCGTAAACGGGTACGCCCAGCGCCTTGCCCTTGATGTCGAACAGCGCGTTCTCGATGGCGGCGATGGCCTGGCGGTTGATGCCGCCGCGGGACTGCATGGTCTTGGTGCGCAGGTGGCAGTTGATCAGCTCGATGTCACGCGGATCCTTGCCGATCACCGTCGGCGCAAGCGCCTCGATCACCCGGCTCAGCCCTGCGCTGCCGAAACTTTCGTTGTACTCCGACCAGCCGACAAGGCCTTCGTCGGTCATCACCTTGAGAAAGGAGAACATCCGCCACCCGGCGTCGCACTGCAGCGTCTCGATCCGCGTTACCTTCATGCCCTCTCCCCTGTCGCCTTCGCACAGACCAGCCCCGCGGGCCTCCGGCTAGTTCTTGATGCCCGCACGCTGGATGATATCGCGCCACTTGGCAATCTCGGCCCGTAAAAACCTGGCGAAGTCCTGCGAGGACTCATCCACCGGTTCGGCGCCCTCGCGGGCGAAAAACTCCTTCGTCTGGGGCTGCTGCATCGTGCCCCGGATGTTCGCATGCAGCCATTTGACGATGGCATCCGGTGTTTTTGCCTGCGCAAACATGCCATGCCACTGCACCGCCTCGAAGCCCGGCAGACCCGACTCGGCCATCGTCGGCAACTGCGGCAGCAGGGAAATGCGGTTTTTCGAAGTGACCGCCAGCGCCCGCAGCTTGCCGTTGTCCAGGTGCGGCCGGGCCAGGGGGGTCACCAGCATCGCGAAACCGACCTCTCCGCTGACCACCGCATTCATCACCGGTCCGGCGCCGCGGTAAGGCACAAAAACCATGTTGGTGCCGGTGTGCTGCTTCATCAGCTCGATGCTCAGGCTGCCCTGCGATCCGGCGCCGGTCCCGCCGTAATTCAGCTGTCCCGGCCTTGCCTTGGCCAGCGCGATCAGCTGTTTCACGTTCGCCGCAGGCAGCGAGGGATGCACGGCCAGGACAAACGGAATCATCACCGGCCTCGAGACCGTGATGAAATCACGCTCGACGTCATACGAGAGTTTCGGGTACAGCGTATTGTGGTTCATGATCGAAGACGCTGAATACAACAGGGTGTAACCGTCCGGCACGGCACCGGCGGCCATGCCCGTGCCTATCGTGCCCCCGCCGCCGGAGCGGTTGTCGATGATGACATTGCGGCCCGTGGTTTTTGTGATCCCCTGGCCGATCACGCGGGCAAACATGTCCGTTCCACCGCCTGCCGCAAACGGCACGATGACCGTGATGTTCCTGGAAGGGTAGTCGTCCGCTGCCGCAACGAGCGGCAGGCAGGCCAGCATCGCTGCCGACCAACCCGGCCATCGACTTCTCCCGCCTGTTCCCGAACGGGTAAACAGCACTGCATGAATGCCTGCCATCGCTCTCATGTCGCCTCCTCAGGTTTGGGCTGCCTTATTGTGCTTGTCCCTTGTTGCCTTCAGATGTCAGTCCGTTTTACCGGTATTCCGGTTTTTCCCCGGGCGCCGGCGTCGATCCGAATCCGCCTTTCTTCACCACGGCGTCGCGTCCCCCATGGCGCTCGACCAGCGCACGCTGGTCACTCTTGGCACGGGCATCAACCGCATCGGGATCGACGATGCTGCGCAGCTGGCGTTCCATCCGGTTCAGCACTTCCCGGCTGGAAGGCTCGGCACTGATGTCCCGCAATTCCCCGGGATCGCCTGCCAGGTCATAAAGCTGCGGCCGGAAACCGACGTAATGCAGGTATTTCATGCGTCCCCGGCGCAGCATGAAGGCGCCGGAAGCGGCGCCGGTGGCGTGGTACTGCGTCATCAGCGGCCGCTCCGGATCATCGGGCGCCGCAGCCATCCCGAACAGCGACTTGCCCGGCAGGTCGCGGTCCTCTTCGGCCAGGGGCACGCCGCAGCAGTCGAGCACGCTCGGGAAAACATCCATCAGCGAAGCCGCCGCGGCAATCCGCCGGCCGCGGGGAACATCGGGCCCCGCGACGATCAGCGGAATTCCCGCGGCCTCCTCGGTCATCGTCCCCTTGCCCCACATCGCCCGCGAACCGAGATCCTCGCCGTGGTCGCTGGTGTAGATGATTCGCGTGTTGCCCTCCAGTCCTGCGCGCCGCAGTGCATCCAGCACCTTGCCGACGTTGTCGTCGAGAAAACTGGTCAGCGCGTAATAAGAACGGATCGCCAGGCGGCGGCTGTCGTCCGTGAAATGGGGATCAATCACATGCGAGGCGCGGCGCGCCTGCAGCCAGGGATGATCCTGCGCCGGATCCGACGGCAGGGGCTTGGGCATCGGCAAGTCGATGCCTTCGTAGCGGTCAAAGCAGTCCTGCGGCGCGAACCACGGCGGGTGCGGCGCGACGAAGGACACGAACAGCATCCACGGCTTCGCGCCCTTTGCAGCTTCGCCCAGCAGCCACTCGCAGGCCTGTTCGGCAATCTGGCGGTCGTACCGCGTATAACCCGACTCCCCGGCACCAATCTTGTTGACCAGATCCCGCGCCTTTCGCCGCACCGGCATCGGATCCCTGACCGATCCCATCACGTCGCCGATGCCGTTGACGATATGCATCGGAAGGATCTGGCGGTCGAAACCGGTGTCGTCCTGCTCGTCGCGGTAATGCAGCTTGCCGATCGATTCGACACGCAGGCCCTGCGCCTGCAGCCGGTGCCCCCAGCTCGGCACCTGCCCGGTGTACGGCGAGGCGTTGTCCCAGCAACGCGTCTCGTGCACCTGCCGGCCGGTTGCCAGCGCGGCGCGTGCCGGCACGCAGATCGGCGACGGCGAATATGCATTCTCGAACACCGTTCCCGCGGCGGCCAGGCGGTCGAGCACCGGCGTTTTGACAAAACGGTTGCCGTAACAGCCGGCCACCCCGCGGCTGTGCTGGTCGGACATGATGAAAAGCAGGTTCGAAGGTTTCATGCAGGGATTCCCGTCAACTCGGCCGGACCACCCGGCCCTGCTTTTTTGGTGGCGGCATCCTGACACGGCACTTATATAATGACAAATAGCCTGAATAGACTGCTCTCATAACTTTTTGGAATGCAATGAAACTGAACCAGCTCGCGCTTTTTGTGGCGATTGCCGAGGAAGGGCAGATCGGCCGCGCAGCCACTCGCGCCGGTATTTCACAACCTGCGCTGACCAAACAGCTCAAGAACCTCGAACAGTCGGTCGGCAGCCCGCTGTTCGAAAGAAACCGCAGCGGTGTCCAGCTCACCCAGGCGGGAACGCTGCTGCTCGCCCGCGCACGCGGCATCCTTTGCAACGCAGACGAAGCACAGCGCGAACTGGCGGAGCTGGCCACCGGGGCGACCGGCCTCCTGCGCGTCGGCGCCGGCCCCACAATGGCGGAATACCTGCTGCCGCAGGTGGTTGGCGGCCTGCTGTCGCGCTTCCCGCGGATCGAGTTGAGGGTGATGAGCGCACTGAACGACGTGCTGTTCGAAAACCTGCGTGCCGGAGAACTGGATCTTGTCGTCAGTGCAATTCCCGAAAAATCGCCGGAAGATTTCGAACAGGAACTGCTGTTGCATGATGAACTGGTGGTGGTTGCAAATACCGGCCATCCGCTGCTGCGCCGGGGCCGCCTGCAACTGCGGGATTTGGCGGACGAATCGTGGGTGCTGCCGCCACCGCGGGTACTGGCCCGGCAATGGCTCAACCAGCAGTTCGGGAAACAGCGCCTGCCGCCGCCCCGCGCGGCCGTGGAAGCCGATTCGGAACTCTCGGTGCTGGCGATCGTCTCCAACACCCTGCTGCTCGGCTTCCAGCCGCGCTCGCACATCCCGGCGCCCGGATCGCGGACCCGGATTACGGAACTGCAGGTTCCGGAACTCCGCTGGCGGCGGCCGATCGGCGTATCGTGGCGCAAGGGGGCGTATCTGCCCCGGGCCAGCCGGCATTTCACGGCCTCGTTGCGGGAAATTGCCGCACGTTCCTCCGGGCTTGGTTCCAGCACACCCGCCGTGCGCAAACGGAAGGCGGGACGCACCACTCAAGGCTGACTCGCCGTACATGGCCTGTGAGATGATGCAGGCCAATCACCATCGCCATTGTGCAGGCGGAACTTTCCCGCCCCGCGCTTCAGGACAAAACCTTGGCCAAGAAAAAATTCAAGCAAGCTGCCGGAGAGCCCGCGCTGGGCTTTGGCAACAAGCAGGAAAAACTTGTGGTCACGCTGGACACCGCCGTACTCGCGGAACTGAGGCGGCGCCACGAGGAAACCGGGGCCACGATGGCCGAAATGGTCCGCCGCGCGGTCAAGTTCTGGATCGCCGGCACCAAAGCCGCCGCAGTCGCGGCCGAAGAGACCACCTTCCGGCGCGTCAACAAGGGGCGGGGCAAGGGAACAGAGTAGTCAGTTGCCGGCACCAGCCATCATGATTCTTCTGGAGTATTGCGCCGGGTCGCCGCAACGGTATAGTGCGATCCGCGCCATATTTCCCTCCCCCGCAGGCAATGCGGGACAATAGCACCATGAACACCAGAATCCGCCGCGTCACCGACAGCATTTTCACCCGCCTGATGCTGCTCGGGCTCTGTCTCGTGGTGCTGGGCATCGTGTTGCGCCATCATGCCCTGACGGATTTCCTGCGCCGGGATCTGGCCGCGGTGGTCGAAAGCCAGCAACTGGCGCTGGCCAGTTATGTCGCGCGCGACGTGGACGACAAGATCGTCCAGCGCCAGAACCTGCTGGAACGCCTGGCCGCCGCGATGCCGCCGGATCTGCTGGAGCAACCCGAAAAACTGCGCGCCTGGCTCCGCGAACACTACGAATACCAGCCGCTGTTTTCCGCCGGCCTGTTCGTGGTCGATGCGCGCGGAGTCGCGCTGGCGGATCACCCGGTGCTTGAGGGCCGCGTCGGCGCCGATTATTCCGACCGCGACTACATCGCCGCCGGATTGACCGGGGAACCCTACGTTGGCCGTCCGGTGATGGGGCGCGCGGCAAAGGAACCGATACTGCCGATCAGTGCTCCGCTCAGGGACCGCAAGGGTGAAGTCAAAGGGGTGATCGCCGGCATCAGCGCGCTGGCCGCCCCGGGCTTCCTCAATTCACTGCTGCAAAGCCGGATCGGCGAAACCACGGGCGGATTCCTGCTGATCTCGCCGCGGGACCAGGTGTTCGTTGCCTCGTCGCGGCCGGAAATGGTACTGAGGCCGACGCCGGCACCCGGCGTCAACCCGCTGCACGACCGGGCGATGGCGGGTTACCGCGGCACCGGAGTCACGGTCAACGCCGCCGGCATCGAAGAGGTTTCAGCGATGGTCACCGTTCCGAGCACGGGCTGGTTTGTTGTCGCCCGCGTGCCGAGCAGCGAAGCCTTCGCCACCGTCGCGCGCACCCAGGACTTCCTGATCAAGGGCGGCCTGCTGACGCTGCTGCTGTTCGCCATCCTCGTGCCCGTCGGCCTCTACCTGGTGTTCCGCCATCTGCGCCAGGCCGCGGCGCATGCCGACCGCATGACGCTGGGCGAACTGCCGCTCGAACCGCTGCCGCAGTACCGCCACGACGAAGTGGGACACCTGATAGCAGCATTCAACCGGTTGCTGGCCAAGCTCAACCAGAACCAGGCCGAGCTGGCACGCATGGCGCACCACGACACGCTGACCGGCCTGCCCAACCGCGTGCTGCTGTCCGACCGGCTGCAACAGGTGCTGGCCCAGGCACGGCGCAAGGGAAGTGCGGTGGGACTGCTGTTCATGGACCTCGACGGCTTCAAGGACATCAACGACAGCCTGGGCCATGAGGCCGGCGACGAACTCCTGCGGCAGGTCACCGTTCGCCTCTCCGGCATCGTGCGCGGTGCCGACACGCTGGCGCGGGTCGGCGGCGACGAATTTGTGCTGCTGCTGAGCGATCTCGGTGACAACGCCGAAGAAGTGGCTGCAATTGTCGCGCGCAAATGCATCGGGACGCTGAAGGCGCCGTTCGTGATCTCCGGCAAACAATGCACCATCGGCGTTTCCATCGGCATCGCCGTCGGTGACGGAAACAGCACCGCGGATGCGCTGCTGCTCGCAGCGGATCACGCCATGTATGACGCCAAGAAGGCCGGCCGGGGCCGGCATGTCATTCGCGAGGTCGGTACCACTGCCCCGCCGGCGCCGGCGGCGTCGGGAGCCAGCGCGGATGCCGGCGGCATGCACGGACTGCGCAGCCGCCTCAAATAGAAATACGTATATATTGTCGCCGGACCGGATCACTCCGGCTGCCTTGCCTGACCACTGACGCCAACTGCCTGAACAAAGGAAACCCATGCTCACCATCTACGGTTCCGCCAACTCCCGCGGCCTCCGCGTCATCTGGATGGCCGCCGAACTCGGCCTGAAATACGAACACCGCGACTGGCTGCCGCGTTCGCCGGAAACCAAAACCGCGGACTATCGCGCGCTCAACACCGGCGGCCGGGTGCCGACGATCGATGACGACGGCTTCATCCTGTCGGAATCGATGGCGATCAACATGTACCTCGCTAAAAAACACAAGAGCCCGCTCTATCCCTCCGATCCGAAACTGGAGGCGCTGTGCTGGCAGTGGAGCCTGTGGGAAACCGACCTGCTGGACCGCCAGATCGTCAACTACGTGCGCCACTCCGTGGCGCTGCCGGAAGCGGAGCGCAAACCCGCGGTTGCGGAAAAAGCCTGGCTGGAAGTCGCGCCGGCTTTTGATGTGCTTGATGCCGCGCTGGGGAAATCGTCCTGGCTGGCCGGTCCGGCATTCTCGGTCGCCGACCTCAATGTTGCCAGCGCGCTTTACCGCGCACTGTCGATCAACACCAGCAAGTGGGCCAATCTCCACGCCTGGCTGCTGCGCTGCTGGGATCGCCCGGCGGCGAAACACGCCCGCGCCCTGCGCGAAGGATAAAAGCCGGCTGGCTGCCGTCAATCTTCGTTCAGCCCTGCAAACTCCCGGGTCAGATGATCGACCAGCGCACGCACCGCAGGCAGTTGCCCGCGGCGCGAAGGGAACACTGCATGGACGATCTCGCGCTGCGGCGTCCAGTCCCGCAGCAGCGGCCGCAATACGCCGCGCGCCAGTTCGTCCCGAATCATCATCAACGGCATCTGCACTGCGCCGACGCCGGCAACGGCTGCCGCGCGCAGTGCGACCATGTCGTCAGTGATGAATCGCGGCACGTGATACACCACGGCCTGTGTGCCATCAGGGCCATGCAGTGTCCAGGCATATTCCTGTTGCGGAGCGCCCAGGCCAAGACTCGGCCATGACGACAGGTCGGCCGGCTCCTGTGGCACTCCCATGCGCTCAAGCAGTTCAGGACTCGCCGTCAGGCATTGGCCGCGATTGGCCAGCACGCGCATGACAAGATCACTGTCCTGCAGCGGCGGAGGACGCACCCTGATCGCGACATCAATCGCCTCCCCCACCGGGTCGACACGGCGGTTGGTCGCATCGAGGTGAATGACCACGTTCGGGCAATGAGCCATGAAACCCGCCAGCATCTGCCCTACCCTTGCATGCAACAGGGCAATCGGACAGGTCATGCGCACGATGCCGCGAGGCTCCGCGCGATTGACTTCTATAAATTCCTGCGCAGCCTGCGCCTCTACCAGCATCGCCTTGCAGTGCGCGAGGTAGGTCCTGCCGATGTCGGTCACCGCGAAGCGGCGCGTCGAACGCTGGATCAGGCGCACGCCCAGTCGTTCCTCAAGCAGCGCCAGTCGCCGGCTCAGCTTCGACTTCGGAATGCCCAGCGCACGCCCGGCTGGCGCGAATCCGCCATGCGCAACCACCTGCACGTAGTAATACAGATCGTTCAGATCCTGCATGGCTCTATTGTTTCATAAATGGAACAATAAAACCAAAAAAAGCCGTCTATTCGGATCATCGTTCCGAATATAGTATTCATTTCATGATCACTCCCCGGATAGGAGCCTCCATGAAAAAAATTCTTGGCATTTACAGCGCCCCACGCACTCACTGGGTCGGCAACGGTTTTCCGGTGCGCACCCTGTTTTCCTACAACGGCAACGGCCCTGCGCTGAGCCCCTTCCTGCTGCTCGATCATGCCGGTCCAGCCGAATTCGGGCCGACTCCCCGGTCGCGCGGCGTGGGAACGCATCCGCACCGCGGCTTCGAAACCGTGACCATCGTCTACAAGGGGGAGGTCGCGCACCGCGACTCGACCGGACAGGGCGGCGTGATCGGCCCCGGCGACGTCCAGTGGATGACTGCCGGCAGCGGCATCCTGCACCAGGAATTTCATTCCGATGCGTTCACCCGCGCGGGCGGGACGCTGGAAATGGTCCAGCTTTGGGTCAACCTGCCGGCGCGCGACAAGATGACTGCGCCCGGCTACCAGGCCATCGCGGACGCCGACATTCCCGAGCTTGCGCTGGCGAACGGCGCCGGCACGCTGCGCGTGATCGCCGGCGGTTTCGACGGGCGCCGCGGTCCGGCGCGCACGCACACGCCGATGAACGTCTGGGACCTGCGGCTGCGCCGCGACGGTCGCGCCGGCCTTGACCTGCCTGAAGACTGGACCACCGCGCTGGTCATCCTGCGCGGCACCGTCGAGATCAACGGCAGCGCGCTTGCCCGCGAAGGCCAGCTCGTCGTACTCGACCGTCCGGGCACGGCGCTGTCGATCGAAGCCAACAACGAAGCCGTCGTGCTGCTGCTTGCCGGAGAACCGATCGACGAGCCGGTCGCCGGCCACGGCCCTTTCGTGATGAATACGCGAGATGAAATCGCGAAGGCCATCGCCGACTACAACAACGGACGCTTCGGTGCGATGACTGCCTGAAACCCCGCACCCCGGCACCGCAATTCCGCGGTGCCGCTTTTTCAACCCGAAGGAGACTGCAATGAGCAAACCCTACGTACGCCTCGATAAGGAGAACGCCGCCGTACTGCTGGTCGATCATCAGGCCGGATTGTTGTCGCTGGTCCGCGATATCGATCCGGACCGCTTCAAGAACAACGTGCTGGCACTTGCCGACCTTGCCAAGTACTTCAAGCTGCCGACCATACTCACCACCAGTTTCGAAACTGGCCCCAATGGCCCGCTGGTACCCGAACTGAAACAGATGTTTCCCGGTGCGCCGTACATCGCGCGTCCCGGCAACATCAACGCCTGGGACAACGAGGATTTCGTCAAGGCGGTCAAGGCCACCGGCAAAAAACAGCTGATCATTGCAGGTGTCGTGACGGAAGTCTGCGTGGCCTTCCCGGCATTGTCAGCACTTGAGCAGGGCTTCGATGTCTTCGTAGTCACCGACGCCTCCGGGACATTCAATGAAATCACCCGCCATTCCGCCTGGGATCGCATGTCGCAGGCCGGCGCACAGCTGATGACCTGGTTCGGCGTGGCCTGCGAACTGCACCGCGACTGGCGCAATGACATCGAAGGTCTGGCTGCACTGTTCTCCAGCCACATCCCCGATTACCGCAACCTGATCACCAGCCACAACGCACTGACTGCAAAAAAATAAAGCGGCACCAGCTGCGGATTGCCGGGGCGGAGTTGGCAGCGCCCCGGCAATTACCTACATGACGATGAATTATAAGTAATTGTTTTTATTGATATTTTCTTGAAACTTCTGCAGCGCCGGCATCGCCGCCCAAGACTGCGGCGATCCGCTCGGCGATCGGAAAATCGCTGCAGGTATTGAACACCCCTTCGCAGGTCCGGCCGACCTTGCGTGCCTCCAGCGCACGCGTGTAATAAGTTTTTGCGATCCCGGCGAAACCCAGTCCCGTTGCCGCCTCGCCGAGCAGGAAATAAGACAGGTCATTGAAATAGCCGACCTTGGCCACGGCCACGGCAAGCTCGCGCCACTGCATTTTTTCATGCATCGTTTTCCAGGAACCGCGCTGGTAGCCGTAGGCGAACATGCATTCCGTGGTGCAGCTAAGCACCACCTCGCCCTTGCGGAAAAGCTCGAACTCCTCCGCGACAAAAGTCATCACTTCGGGCTCCGCGGCCACGCGCGCCGCATACTCCTCGCGCGACACGCCGCCGACGGGACGTTCGTTCACCGCCATGCCGAGGAAGTCGGGCAGCGGTCCCGCGGTTTTTCCGGATCTTGCGGCCTGGTACAGCGGATCGACCTTCGCCACCAGCTCCTGCAGCCGCTGCGCGCGGTTCTCCGGTGACGGATGGGTCGAGAAAAATTCCGCGGGGCTGTCGCCCTCCTTCGCCATTTTTTCCCACAGGGTGACGGCGGCGCGCGGATCAAAACCCGCGCGTGCGGCCAGCTCAATGCCGATCTGGTCGGCCTCGGTCTCGGCCTCGCGGTTGTTGGGCAGCGTGATGGCGAGCGCCGCTGCCATCGCCATCGTGTTCTGGGTGCGGTGATAGGCCCCGGAGTCGCCGGAACTGCGCGAACTCGCCAGCACCGCCAGCAGCGCGGTGCTGACACCGACGGTCATCGCCATTGACATCTTCTCGCGGGTGTGGCTCGCCAGCGCATGGCCGATCTCGTGGCCCATCACGTTGGCTATTTCATCGTCCGTCGCCTTCAGCTTTTCCCAGAAACCGGTGTAGATGCCCATCTTGCCGCCGGCCATGCAGAAGGCATTGACCGTCTTCGGCTCGTCGATGACCTGCACTTCCCAGCCCCAGCCGGCGG
>LNFM01012230.1_pt1 | contig 11345 bp, 10 predicted proteins | sample 596031 | NCBI WGS metagenome assembly LNFM01 (sample SAMN04254537, study PRJNA301005) | activated carbon metagenome | isolation source: dual media filters at the Ann Arbor, Michigan drinking water treatment plant | place: USA: Ann Arbor | reverse complement strand
GCGCGAATTTCCTGTGCGATTTTCATGACGCTGTCCGTTGAGATCCGTGGGGTTGGCTTTTCGTGTTTCGAGGGTCGCGAAACGAAAAGCCTTATATTTTAGCCTGCGGATGGCTGGATTTGGCGTTGGCGAACGCCATCAGCTGAGTCACGAGGTCTGGTTGGGCCAGCAGTTCGGTACGCCAGTCTGTGCACACCCTGGCCCAGGCGGACATCGAGGACGGCGAGTGCAACATGCCCCAGGCGTCTGGGTCGTTCGTCTCGGACAGGCTGTTCCAGCGGAAGGCGGCGCGCCGGATCGATTCAGCCATCGCAGGGTCGGTGGCCTGTAACGCTCTGGCCAGAAACGCCGCGAGCTTTGCTGAATGGACCCCGTCGTCCTGCGGGTAGATCTGCCAGAGGAAAGGGCGCCCTGCCCAGATCGCGCGCACCAGCGAGTCCTCGCCGCGTACCAGGTTCAGGTCGCATGACCAAAGCAGGTGGTCGTAGTCGATTTGCGTGAGCCAGGGCAGGGCCTGCACGCGCAAGTTCGGATGCCCGCCGCTCTGGGCCAGCGCTTGCGCCACTTGATCGGTGGCGTGGCCGGGCGTGGTGAGCAGCAGCGTCGGGCGAGCGCCCAGCGCCTGCAACAGTTCCGGCACGTTCGGGTTGGCATAACAGAACAGGCTGACCAGGCGTTCGCCAGGCTGCTGTGTGATGTGGTGCTGGGCCAGCCAGGCTTCGGGGTCGACCGCGGCTTGTCGCTGCAGCAAGTCGGCTTCGCGCAACAGACCGCCGGTGCCTTCCGTGAAGCCGGGATAGAAGTACCAGCTCGTCAGTCCGCGGGCGAGACCGCTGCCTTGCAGGGACGGGAGCCCGTGGTTGCGCTCCACGTACGGCTCCGCACTGAGGTACTCCAGGTTGATCCAGACTGGTGCGGCCGATCGCTGGTGTGCGAATGCGATACGGCGCAGGCAAGGGTCGGGCAGGCCGCAGCCGAAGGCCTCGATCACCACTGCTGCAGGCTCGACGTCCGCGATGGCAAAGGCCTCGTCCGCCACCGGCCACGCCCATACCTCGACCTCGGGCCAGCCTCCAGGCGCCATCCAGGTCAGTGCGTGCGCGTCGTCGATCCAAAGGCGCACGGCGATGCCGCGCTCTGCCAGATCGGTTGCCAGCCGCCAGCACACACCCACATCGCCGTGGTTGTCGACGACGCGGCAGAACACATCCCAGGTGGCGCGAGGGCAGGGGTGTTGTGGCACGTTGAAGGGCATCGATGAATTATCCGAGCGTCGGCACAATCGCTGGTGATGTCTGACAGCCCTGAACACCCCGATCCAGCCCAGGCGCAACGCGAGCGTCTGCTTGCGGACGTGGCCGCGCTGCCCGGTCTGCCCGGTGTGTACCGCTATTTCGACTCGCAGGGCGGCGTGCTCTATGTGGGCAAGGCGCGCGACCTGAAGAAGCGGGTGTCAAGCTACTTCCAGAAGCAGCACGGGGGCACACGCATCGGCCACATGATCACGAAGATCGTGCGGATGGAAACGACGGTGGTGCGCTCCGAAGCCGAGGCGCTGCTGCTCGAGAACAACCTGATCAAGACGCTGAACCCGCGTTACAACATCCTGTTTCGCGACGACAAGAGCTATCCGTATCTGAAGATCACCGGCACCTCCAACTCGCCGTCGGCGTCGAGTGCCTCACGCTACCCGCGAATGGTCTATTACCGCGGGCCGGTCGATCAACGCCACCACTACTTCGGCCCGTACCCGAGTGCCTGGGCCGTCAAGGAATCGATTCAGCTGCTGCAGAAGGTGTTCCGGCTGCGTACCTGCGAGGACACGGTCTTCAGCAACCGCAGCCGGCCTTGTCTGCTGCATCAGATCAAGCGCTGCTCCGGGCCGTGTGTCGCCTTGATCTCGCCCAACGACTATGCGCGCGATGTCGCCAATGCCGAGCGTTTCCTTCAAGGCGAACAACAGCAGGTGATGGACACCCTGCAGGCGCAGATGATGGCGCATGCCGATGCGCTGCAATTCGAGCAGGCAGCCGAGTTCCGCAATCAGCTAGGTGCCCTGTCCCGGGTGCTGCACCAGCAGGCGGTCGAGGACAACACCGGCGCCGCGACGCGGGACGCCGACATCCTCGCCGTCAAGGTGCAGGGCGGTCGTGCCTGCGTCAACCTGGCGATGGTGCGCGGCGGTCGTCACCTCGGCGATCGGCCATTTTTCCCGGTGCATGTCGACGACGCGACCACGCTGGGCACCGAATCGGCGACCGACGATGCCGGCAAGACGGCGTCGTCGCCTGAAGCGCTGGTGCTCGAAGCCTTCATCGCGCAGCATTACCTTGATGGCGGCGTGCCGCCCTTGCTCGTATTGAGCCATCCGGTGGACAAGGCGCTGATCGACGCATTGACGGCGCACGCCGGGGTCAAGGTGACGGCGCAGCACCAGCCACGAGACGCCCGCCGGGCCTGGCTGGACATGTGCATCAAGGGCGCCGATCTGCGCCTGGCCCAGTTGCTGGCCGAAGAGGGCTCGCAGCAGGCACGAACGCGAGCGCTTGTGGACGTGCTGGACATCGACACCGAGGCGCTGGATACGTTTCGCATCGAGTGTTTCGACATCAGCCACACAGCTGGCGAGGCCACGCAGGCATCCTGCGTGGTTTTCGAGAACCACAAGATGCGCAGTGCCCAGTACCGCCGCTACAACATCGAAGGCATCACTGGCGGCGACGACTACGCTGCGATGCGCCAGGTGCTGATGCGCCGCTATGGCAAGTTGGCTGCTCAGGTCGGCAAGCGTGCCGATGGGCCTGAAGACTCGTTGCCTGAGGACACGGTGATCGCCAAGCCCGACTTGCGACTGCCCGACCTGGTGCTGGTGGACGGCGGCCGCGGCCAGGTCAGCATGGCTCGCGAAGTGTTCGAGGAACTGGGCCTGGATCTCGGGCTGATCATCGGCGTAGAGAAAGGCGAGGGGCGCAAGGTGGGTCTGGAAGAGTTGGTCTTTGCAGACGGCCGCAAGAAAGTCACGCTTGCCAAGGATTCCGCGGCGCTGATGCTGGTCGCACAAATCCGTGACGAAGCCCATCGTTTCGCCATTACTGGCATGCGCGCCAAGCGGGCCAGCGTGCGCACCGGCGGCAGCAAGCTCGAAGATATCGACGGTGTCGGGCCGAAGAAGCGCGCCCGGCTGCTGCAACGTTTCGGCGGGGTGCGCGGCGTGGCGAGCGCCAGTGTCGATGACCTGTCGACCGTTGAAGGCGTCTCGAAGGACCTGGCTGAGGCCATCTACCGTGCTTTGCACTGAACGGATTTCCATGACGAAGTGGTCGAAGTGGTGTGCTGGAAAGCGGCCGTGTGCCCTGCACTTCCCTTGTCTGGCTTTTGCATTCCTTGCGGGTTGCGCTGCCCCACCGTCCCAGCCGCCAGGCCCGGGCACGCAAGCTGCGGCGCCCCCATCCATTGCCGCTCGGGCGACCGAGCCACGCGCGGCGGGCGCGACGAGCGGTTCGATTCGCTTGTCGCCGCCCGGCCCTGTTCGAAGTTTTCATGAGCTGCATCAGCAGGCGGCACGTCGCATCGTGGCGGCCAACCCGCAACTGACCTACATGGATCGTCCGCCCGACGTGTTGCTGGCCATCCCGGTTTTGGCGATCGACCTGAACGCCGACGGATCGATCCACCGCATCGACGTGTTGCGTCCACCCAGACAGGCGAAGGACACCATCCAGATCGCCATCGAGGCCGTTCAGCGAGCGGCGCCATTCGGCGATGTGTCGAGCCTGCCGCGGCCGTGGCGGATCACGGAAACGTTTCTATTCAACGACGATCGCAGGTTCAAGCCCCGAACACTCAACATTCAATGACCGTCGGCCCCGGGCAACACGGCACAATCGTTCGCATGTTTTTCAATTTGCCGACGTTACTCACCTGGGCCCGCATCGTCGCGATTCCGCTGGTGGTCGGCGTGTTCTATCTGGATCTGCAAGCAGGCACCCAGAACACGGTCGCCACGGCGTTGTTCATCGTCGTCGCACTGACCGACTGGGCCGATGGGTACCTGGCACGCAAGCTCAAGCAGACCTCCTCCTTCGGGGCCTTTCTCGACCCGGTGGCCGACAAGTTCCTGGTTTGCGCAGCCCTGCTGGTGCTGGTGCACCTGAATCGGCTGCACGCGCTGGTGGCACTGGTCATCATCGGGCGCGAGATCGCGATTTCCGCCTTGCGTGAATGGATGGCGCAGATCGGTGCTTCGCGCAGCGTCGCAGTGCACATGCTGGGCAAGGTGAAGACCGTGGTTCAGATGGTTGCAATCCCTTTCTTGCTGTTCGACGGGACGCTGTTCTCCCTCATCGACACCCACACCTGGGGCACGGTGCTGATCGGCCTCTCTGCAGTCCTGACCGTCTGGTCGATGGTGTACTACCTGCAAAAAGCGTTGCCTGAAATTCGCGCCAAGGCGCGCTAGCTTCATCGTCGCGCCCTTCTCCAGCTGACGATGTGCCCAACGCTCATTCGTCTCGATAGAATCAGTGGGCGTGCTTGACACTCACCAATGGCGCAGCTGTAATGTCTTGATGTCCGTGTGGGGTGAGGCGCACGGTCACTGCCGACTCCAACCATACGCATCCAATTCGAGGGGGACACTTTGTGAACAAGTCAGAACTGATCGAACACATCGCCAAGCAAGCGGACATTTCCAAAGCAGCTGCGGGTCGCGCTCTCGAGGCGCTCATCGGCGGTGTGAAGTCGACGCTCAAGAAGAACAACAGCGTGACGCTCGTCGGTTTTGGCACGTTCAGTGTCACCAAGCGCGCTGCACGCAGCGGCCGCAACCCCCGCACTGGCGCGGCAATCAAGATCAAGGCCGCCAAGGTGCCCAAGTTCCGGCCAGGCAAGGCGCTGAAGGACGCACTGAAGTAACGCAAGTTCTTGGCACTCCGGGTGCTTAGCTCAGTTGGTAGAGCGGCGCCCTTACAAGGCGTAGGTCGGGGGTTCGAGCCCCTCAGCACCCACCAAACCCAGTGCCGCAGCCTCAGCCCTTGCTCTGGGGCTGCAGATAAAATCCAGGACAGTCATTAAGCAAAGGCGAACCATGGTTCGCCTTTTTCGCGTCGGGGAGGCCTTGTTTCCCAGCGTCTGATTTCTTGCTGCACCGCGACTTGCGCGTGCGTCCACCCGGGGTTCATCGATGTTCGACTTTTTCCGCAAGCGCATGCGCTTGTTCATGTTCGTGCTGGTTGTGCTCATCGTGCCGTCGTTTGTCTTCCTTGGGCTGGAGGGTTACCAGGGCGCTGGCGAGGGCGCAAAGCAGTCAGTGGCCAAGGTGGCCGGCCATACGATCACACAGGCCGAATGGGATGAGTCGCATCGTGAGCAGGTCGAGCGGATCCGCCGACAGAGCCCCGACATCGACCCCAAGTTGTTCGACACCCCCGAGGCCAAGCAGCAAACGCTTGAGGTGCTCATTCGCCAGCGTGTGATGTTGGCCACCGCCGAGCAGTTGCACCTGAGCACCACCGACGACCGTCTGCAGCGACTCTTTTCCACCGACCCCCAGTTCGCGGCCATTCGCAATCCGGACGGCAGCGTCAACAAGGATCTACTCGCCGCGCAGGGCCTGTCGAGTGACGAGTTCGCCCGCCGCCTGCGCCAGGATCTGTCGGTGAATCAGGTGCTGCTCGGCGTGTCGGGTACCGGCATCGTTTCGAACGGCGCTGCGGACCAGACACTCGATGCGTTCTTCCAGCAGCGCGAGGTCGTTCTGCAGCGTTTCGACGCGGCCGGCTATGCGGCGCGAGTCCAACCCACCGACGCCGATCTCGAGACCTATTACAAGGATCCGGCCCATGCTGCGCAATTCCAGGCGCCAGAGCAAGCGAGCATCGAGTACGTTGTCCTGGACCTCGACGCGATGGGTCATCAGGTGTCTATCAACGAGGAAGATCTGGCTCGCTTCTACAGCGAGAACGCAGCGCGCTACGCCACACCCGAAGAGCGCCGCGCCAGCCACATCCTGATCGCCGCAGACAAGTCGCTGCCTGCCGCCGATCGCGCGAAAGCAAAAGCCAAGGCCGAGGCCCTGCTGGCCGAGATCGCTAAAAACCCCGACGGTTTTGGCGAGTTGGCGAAGACGAATTCACAGGACCCTGGATCGGCGGTCAAGGGCGGAGACCTCGACTTCTTCGGCCGCGGTGCCATGGTGAAACCTTTCGAAGATGTTGCCTACGGCCTCAAGGTCGGCGAGACCAGCGGCGTGGTCGAAACCGATTTTGGCTATCACATCATCCGTCTGACCGACAAGCGTGGTGGCGACAAGCGAAGCTTTGAGAGTGTGCGAGCAGAGATCGAGGCTGAGGTGCGGAGCCAACTGGCGCAGCAGAAGTTTTCTGAAGCCGCTGCCGATTTCACCAACCTGGTCTATGAACAGTCCGACAGCCTGAAGCCTGTGCTCGACAAGTACAAGCTGGAGCTCAAGTCCGCGCAGGGCGTGACGCGCCAACCCGCGCCTGGAGCGACCGGCCCGCTGGCATCGCCGAAGTTTCTCGATGCGCTGTTTACCAACGATGCCTTGCGAAACAAACGCAACACCGATGCCGTGGAAACGGCGGCGAACCAACTCGTCTCGGGCCGCGTCGTTCAGTACGAAGCCGCGCGCGCCTTACCGCTGGCCGATGTGAAGGAGCAGGTGCGCGCTCGAGTCGTCAGTGCACAGGCCGCTGCGCTGGCGCAGACTGAAGGGAAGGCACGTTTGGCTGCGTTGCAGCAGGCGCCGCAGACCGATATGGGGATCGAACCGAGACGGATCTCGCGCCTGCAGATCCAGGAGCTGGGCAAGGCCACCACGACGGCGGTTCTAAGCGCCGATCCGAATAAGCTACCAGCCTTCGTCGGCATCGACCTGGGCTCCGATGGTTTTGTCGTGGCGAAGGTTCAGAAGGTCATCGGCCGCGATCCCATCGTGGCCGATGTCGCGCAAGCCAGGAATCAGTACGAGCAGGCCTGGAGCGATGCAGAGACCCAGGCTTACCTCGGCGCGCTGAAGGTTCGCCAGAAGGTCCGGATCGACGCCAAGGCGACCGCGAAAGTCGCAGCTACCGAATCCGCCGACGGGCGTTGAATCTGTTGCTCGACAACGGTGCGCGCTGTCTCGCAGTAGAGCGCATCGCCTATAATTTCTGTCTGCGGTGGCTGTAGCTCAGTTGGTAGAGTCCAGGATTGTGATTCCTGTTGTCGTGGGTTCGAGCCCCATCAGCCACCCCACTGATTTTTCATGACAACGGCCCTTCGGGGCCGTTGTTCGTTGGGGCGGCCCGCGCTGTCAATCCGAGGCGGACAACCGCTCCACGCTGATGCGGCAGCAAATGCCTCTCGGCAAGCGCTCCTGCCAGGTCACCCCGCCGCCCAGCTGCCTCACGCGCTTGCGGATGCCGCCAAGGCCGAGTCCAGGCGACCACCGCTCAGGCGCCGACCCCATGCCGTCGTCGGCAACCGTGATCACCAGCTTGTCTTCGATCAGGCTCACGTCGATCTCGATGGTGCGCGCCTGCGCGTGGGTGATGACATTGGTGACCAGTTCGCGCAGCACGCGGGTCAGCGCCGACCACTGCACCATCGACAGCACGACATCGACATCCTGCGCTGCCGTCCACTTCAGCACGATCTGCGCCGCCGCCAGACGTTGCGCGATGTCGGACTTCCATTCGGCCAGAGCGTGTGCCAGAGGTTGCTTCGAAGCGGCAAGCCCGCGCGTCAGCGTCTTCAAGTCCTGCAGGGTGTGCCGCGCATAGTCTTCCATCTCTGGCGACTGCGCCTTGTACATCAGCGTCAGCAGCCTTGCGCCGATGTCATCGTGCAGATCCTGCGCGAGTCGCCGACGCTCTTCACCGCGCCCGTGCTCGACCGCCTGATCGAAGGCGACGGTGCGCCTGAGCTGCTCGCTGATCCGCTCGGCAAGCCGAGCGTCATCGCTGGTGAACAGTCGACGGCCTTGCTGCGCGCGGCACAGCAGGATGGAAGTCGACTGGCCTGATGGAGAGCTGCCTTCAACCGCGGGCACGGGCACCAGCATCGCCGAACCGTCATTCACGGTATGGGCGCTGCTCACGACCGTGTCTACCAGAGTGACCTCGACAGGCTCGAACAGTTCTTCGAGCAGGCGTGACAGCGCTTGTCCCGCCTGTTCCGGATGGTTCTCGACTTCGCGGGTGGCGCGGAACAATTGCTCGAACAGTCGTTCGGTGCTGGCGACGCGCATGCCGTTCGTGCGTCTGAGCAGCCACTCGCGAACACTGGCATACACAGCCATGGCCGCGAACAGCGTCAGCGTCAACGCGGCGAAGCGCGGCAAGCCAAACACGCTGAACAACAGCAGGTCGAGCGCGATGGCGAGCGCGACGATGAAAGCGAACAGCGACAGCTCGCGCCACATGCTGACTGACTGGGAGAGAAACGGCACGCTCTTCAGACGCCGTGCGAACCGTGCCTGTCAGATCCCACAGTCATCTCCGAATTAAGTGCGTTCGCAGCGCAGGGCCCGTGCAGCAGCGTCGGCTCAGGCGTTGCACGAACGGACGCTCGGTGGTTCTGCCGCTGGGTGCTGCGAGCGACTAGACCAATCCCTGCTTGCTCGCCAGCACGGCGGCCTCTGCGCGGCTGGAGACGTTGAGCTTCTTGTAGATTGATTTGATGTGGTCGTTCACCGTGAACCATTTGATGCCCATCAGGTTGGCGATTTCCTTGATGGTGAAGCCCTTGCTCAGATAGGTGAGCACTTCGCTCTCGCGCGGTGTCAGGCGGTCCTGCTCTGCCGGATGCTGGCGGTCCGACGCCGACGGGCGACTGCTCTGGAAGGCCGACGGTGCACTCAGGGCGGTCGGGATGCCCGCGGCGCCACCGGGGCGAAAGTGCGTCAACAAGCGTCTGGCGATCGCGGGCGACAGCGGCGGTTGCCCGCGCACGATCTTCTGCAACTCCTCGACCAGCACCTCGAACCGGTCTTCCTTCAGCAAGTAGCCGTCAGCGCCGCATTGCAGAGCCGGAAAGAGGTGTTCGTCGTCCGAGTACAGCGTGGTGACGATCTTTGTAGCCGGATAGCTGGACAACTCGGCGAGCAATTCCATGCCGTTGCCGTCGGGGAGCTCCAGATCGACCATCATCAGCTTGAACAGGTTCGGCTGGTAGCTGCCATCGACCTCGGTGCTGGCGCTGCGTTCACGTGAATCGCTGATGCGCTGCCGGGCAGTTTCCAGATCGCTGGCTTCGCTGATCATCAACTGATCGCTGAAGCTCTCGCGCACGACCTTGGTCAAAAAGCTTCGCGCCACCGGGTTGTCTTCGACGATCAATACTTTGACGGGCATGGTGGTCGACTGTTCCGCAGGATTTCGAGAATGCTAGCAGGGCGTTTTTGCCGATTGGGGCTGCTCTTTTCCCGGTCAGGCGATGGCAGCGCGGTATCGCCAGCCTCACTTCTACAATCGTTGCGATGCGCATACTGATTGCAAACGATGACGGCTATCTCGCACCGGGACTCGCTGCGTTGGTGCGAGCCTGTGAGGGCCTCGGAGAGATCGATGTCATTGCACCTGAGCAGAACGCGAGCGGCACTTCCAACTCGCTGACGCTGAACCGGCCGCTGTCGGCGTACACCTCGGCCAATGGATTCCACTACCTCAACGGAACGCCGTCCGACTGCGTGCATGTGGCGCTCACTGGCCTGTTCGATCGGCGACCTGATCTGGTGCTGTCCGGCATCAATCAAGGTGCCAACATGGGCGACGACACGTTGTACTCCGGAACCGTTGCGGCCGCGATGGAAGGCTTTCTGTTCGGCATTCCTGCTATTGCGTTTTCGCAGGTAGACAAAGGCTGGGAGCACCTCGATGCTGCGGCGAAGGTGGCGCGCCAAGTGATCGAGCAGGTGCTTGCGCATCCGCCCTCGCGCCGTCCTTTCCTGCTCAATGTGAACATTCCCAATCGGGTCGACGCAGCCGATCTGCCCATGCATGTCACCCGCCTGGGAAGGCGGCACGCCAGCGAGCCTGTCATCCGTCAACAGAATCCGCGCGGTGAAACGATGTACTGGATCGGCCCGGCGGGCGATGCACGCGTTGCCGGAGAGGGCACCGATTTCCATGCAACAGCAAACGGCCGGGTGTCGATCACGCCTTTGCAAATCGATTTGACGGACCATGTGGCGGTGCCTGACTGGCAGTCGTGGCTGGCTGCGCCCACCACGCCGTGATCAACGACCACCCCAAAGACAAGCCCGCTGGCGCAGCCCGTTCCGCCAAGTTTCCGCTGCGGCTGGAAAGCATGGTCCGCGCACCGAAGAAGCTGGTTTCCAGCGAATTGACAGGTCGCGCGCCCGCTGCGGGTCTCGGGCTCGATTCGGAAGACGTTCGCCGGCGCATGGTCGAGCGCCTGCGAGCTGCCAACCCTCACCATGCCGGGGTTCTCCAGGCGCTAGCCAGCGTGCCCCGACATCGCTTCGTCGACGCGGCGCTGGTCACCCAGGCTTACGAAGACACCAGCCTGCCGATCGGGCACGGACAGACTATCTCCAAGCCATCGGTTGTGGCGCGGATGCTCGATGTGCTGATGGAAGGTTCCAACGCGCAGCGCACCGGTCAGCTGGGGCGGGTGCTTGAAATCGGCACCGGCTGCGGCTACCAGGCTGCGGTGCTGTGCAGCCTGGGTCGGCAGGTGGTCTCGATCGAGCGCATCCGCGGGTTGTACGACAAGGCGAGCGCCAATCTGGCTGCCTTGGGTCTGCAGCAGCTTCGGCTGGTTTATGGCGATGGGATGCTGGGGCACCCGCCGAATGCGCCCTACGACAGCATCATCGCGGCCGCCTGTGGTACCGAGGTGCCCGAGTGCTGGCTGGCTCAGATGGCCGTGGGCGGGCGTTTGATTTCGCCCGTGGTCGGAGCCGGCAAGCGGCAGATGCTGGTTGTGGTGGATCGAACCGAAGCCGGCTATCAGCGAACCGAGCACGAAGCCGTGCAGTTCGTTCCCCTAAAATCAGGTTCGATTTGAATGAGGTGTCGCTTGCGGATGAGAACGAAGTACGAAGCAGGGCGGCATTGGATGTCGGGTCTGCTGGCCATCACGATAGTGAGCCTGTTGACCGCTTGTGCTTCATCCAGCAACCGTGCGCCCGTTGAAGTGCGCACGGCGCCATCCAAGGCGCCTTCGACCGGATTTGCAGGTAGCGCCTCTGCCGGAGACGCCGCCAGCGCGCAATCATCAACAGACAAGCCTGGCTACTACACCGTCAAGCCGGCGGACACGTTGGTGCGCATTGCGCTCGACAATGGCCAGAACTGGAAAGACCTCGCGCGCTGGAACGG
>LNFM01012229.1_pt1 | contig 11345 bp, 10 predicted proteins | sample 596031 | NCBI WGS metagenome assembly LNFM01 (sample SAMN04254537, study PRJNA301005) | activated carbon metagenome | isolation source: dual media filters at the Ann Arbor, Michigan drinking water treatment plant | place: USA: Ann Arbor | reverse complement strand
CCTCGGCTACATCAGCCCAACGGCCTTCGAGGCAAGGCACGAAGCTGCGGCACGGATAGAGCGAATGGCTCTCCACTGAATCCGGGGAGGTCCAAGCAGCCATGCCGCCACCCCAGCGGTCGGTCGCATCCTCGCCGAGGAGGAGCGGCGCGGTTTCCGTCGCATCGAAACGTACACGGGCTTCGACGCCGAGGTTCGTGGCCTGAAGCGCGACCTCCTCGACCTGCTCATTCGCCTGAAGCGCGAGGGCAAGTCCATAGCCGGTTACGGCGCTCCCGGCAAAGGCAACACGCTGCTGAACTATTGCGGCATCGGCCCGGATTTCCTCGACTTCACGGTCGACCGCAACCCTTATAAGCACGGGCGATTCACGCCCGGCATGCATGTCCCGATCCTGCCTCCGGAGGCGATCGACGACGCTCGTCCCGATTACGTCATGATCCTGCCCTGGAATCTCAAGCATGAGATCATGCGCCAGATGCGCCACATCGAAAGCTGGGGCGGACAGTTCATCGTGCCGATCCCAGCACCGGCGATCGTATCGCCAGCCGAAGTGACCCCGCCATGAAAACCGTGCTCTTCTGTGGCGGCCAGGGCATGCGCATCCGGGAATACTCGGAGGCCGTTCCGAAGCCCATGATCCCGATCGGCCATCAGCCGATCCTGTGGCACCTGATGAGCTACTATGCCACCTACGGTCACAAGGACTTCGTCCTGTGCCTCGGGCACAAGGCATCCGTGATCAAGGAATTCTTCCTGTCCGGCCGCCCCCAGACTTTCGCCGACTGCGTCGTCTCGGGCTTCGGCCGCAACGTCGAGATCATCGGTGACGCCCGCGATGATTGGCGCATCGCGCTGATCGACACCGGCATCGCTCCCAACGTCGGCGAGCGTCTCACCGCCGTGCGCAGCCATGTCGAGAACGAGGAGATGTTCTTCGCCAACTACTCGGATGGGCTCGCCGATGTCGACCTGGCATCCATGGTCGAGACCTTCCGCCGGAGCAACAAGGTCGCCTGCTTTCTCGCAGTCCGTCCGACGATGAGCATGCACCTGATCACCATCTCCGCCGATGGCCGACCGCAGAGCTTCCGCAACGCGCGCGAGGCAGATCTGTGGATCAACGGCGGCTTTTTCATCATGCGGCCGGAGATCTTCGACTACTTGCGCGACGGCGAGGATCTCGTCGGAGACCCGTTCGCCCGCCTGATCGCTGAGGACAAGCTGCTGGCCTTCAAGCACGAAGGCTTCTGGTGTCCGATGGACACGCTCAAGGACCGCCAGTTTCTCGAGGAGCTGGTCGATCGGGGCGAGACGCCTTGGCTGCAAGGTGGGGTCTCGAGTTCACTTCGGATCGCCACCCGATGAGGGGTCTGCCACTCGCCGCGCCAGGAGAGAGGCTGCGCGTGCTCTGTCTGGGAGCCCATTCCGACGACATCGAGATCGGTGCCGGCGCGACGTTGCTCGGCTGGATTGCAGCCGGCATTGCAGTGGAAGCCCATTGGGTGGTGCTCAGCGCTGTGGGCCCGCGTGCCGACGAGGCCCGCAGCTCTGCCATGAGCTTTCTCCATGGAGCCGCCTGCAGCGAGATCGAGCTGTGTACGTTCGGCGATGGCTACTTCCCCGCGCGCCGCTCCGAGATCAAGGACTGGTTCGAAGGGCTGAAAGGCCGTGTCACGCCCGATGTCGTGCTCACGCACCATCGCGACGACGCCCATCAGGACCACCGCCTCGTCTCCGAACTCACCCAGAATACCTTCCGTGATCACCTTACTTTGGAGTACGAGATACCGAAGTGGGACGGCGATCTTGGCCGACCGAACATCTACATGCCTGCGACCGAGGCGATCATGGCCCGCAAGGTCGAGTTGCTGATGGCTCACTTCGCGACGCAACGCTCGAAGGACTGGTTTGACGCGGACACGTTCCGCAGCCTTGCGCGCCTGCGTGGAATGGAGTGCCGCGCGCCGGAGCGCTTCGCAGAGGCCTTCCACGTCCGCAAGCTGGTGATCGGATAGGGCCGAACACCATCGGGCAGGAGCACTTGTCGGATTGCCGGTAGCGCCGGCGGAAACAGAGAAATGAGGTTGCGATGCGTGTCGTAGTGACGGGTCACAGGGGGTACATCGGCACTGTGATGGTTCCGCTCCTGCTGGCGCGGGGCCACGAGGTCACCGGCTATGACTTCGATATCTACTCCCGCTGCGACTTCGCCGCTGGCGGCGGCATCGTCGACGTACCCACGATCCGCAAGGACGTGCGTGACGCTGTTCCGGACGATTTCAAGGGCGTCGACGCCGTCATCCATCTCGCGGCCCTGTCCAACGATCCTCTGGGCAACCTCGATCCGGATACGACCTACGCGATCAATCACCGTGCGAGCGTCCGCGTCGCCGAAGCTGCCAAGGCAGCAGGCGTCCGCCGCTTCCTGCTGGCCTCGTCGTGCGCCAACTACGGCCTCGCAGACACCGAGTTGCTCGACGAAACGGGCGCCCTGAACCCGGTCACGCCCTACGGCCAGTCGAAGGTCTGGGCCGAGCGCGACATCGCCCCGCTCGCCGATCAGAGCTTCTCGCCCGTGTTCATGCGCCCGGCGACGGCTTACGGCCTCTCGCCGCGCCTGCGGTTCGACCTCGTCCTCAACAATCTCGTCGCGTTCGCCGTCACCGAGGGCAAGATCTATCTCAAATCCGACGGCACGCCGTGGCGCCCGATCGTGCACATCCGGGACATCTCGGCGGCCTTCATCGCAGCGCTCGAGGCTCCGGTGGACGTGATCCACAATCAGGCCTTCAACGTCGGCCAGACAGCGCACAACTACATGATCCGCGATATCGCCAGCGTGGTCGCCGAGGTCGTGCCGGGCTGCAAGCTCGAGTACGCCGCCGACGCCGGACCCGACAAGCGCTCCTACCGCGTCAGCTTCGAGAAGATCAAGCGCGTGCTGCCGTCGTTCCAGCCGCAATGGGACGTACGGCGCGGTGCCGAGGAACTGTTTGCGGCCTATCGTCAGGCCCGCCTGACCAGCGCCGAGTTCGAGGGCCCGCGCTACCAACGCATCGACCAGGTGCGCCAGTTGATGAGCGAGGGCGTGCTCTCGCCGGATCTGCGTCGCGTCCGCCAGGCAGCGGAGTAGCCATGCGAGGCGGCGGCGGATTGCTGGACAGTCTGCCCGCGGCCGGCTTGCCGGGAGCCGCGATCTACGACCTAGCGGCCGAGCTCTTTCCGCTGAATCGCAGCCTGACCGGCGACGGCGTCCGCCAGACGCTGCAACTTCTGCAAACCGTCGCCCCGCTCGAGATCAAGGAGGTGCCCTCGGGCACGCCGGTTCTCGATTGGCATGTTCCGCCGGAGTGGAACGTCCGCGAGGCCCACATCACCGACGTATCAGGCCGTCGCGTCGTCGATCTGGCCGACCATACGCTCCACGTCGTCGGTTATTCGGGCCCTGTCGACCGCACCATGACGCTGGCCGAGCTACGCCCCCATCTCCACACGTTGCCCGATCGCCCGGACCTGATCCCCTACCGGACCTCCTACTACCGCGAGACATGGGGCTTCTGCCTGACGCAGCGCCAGCTCGAGGCGATGCCCGACACCAGCTACCGCGTCGTCATCGACTCGACGCTGAACCCGGCTGGCTCGCTGACGTATGGCGAGCTTTTCATCCCCGGCGAAAGCGACGACGAGGTGCTCCTTTCGACCCACGTCTGCCACCCATCGCTCGCCAACGATAACTGCTCCGGTATGGCGCTGCTCGCCTGGCTCGGTCGCCAGATCGCCGGACAGAAGATGCGGCTCAGCTATCGGATTCTCCTGATCCCGGGCACCATCGGATCAATCGCCTGGCTTGCGCTGAACCGCGACCGCATTGGCCGGATCAAGCATGGCCTCGTCATTTCCAACGTCGGCGACGGCGGCGGCCCGACCTACAAGCGCAGCCGGCGCGGCACCGCACCGATCGATCGAGCGGCGTCTCTGGTGCTGCAGGGCTCGGAAGGTGCGCCCCGGTTGATCGACTTCTCACCCTACGGCTACGACGAGCGCCAGTATTGCTCTCCGGGCTTCGATCTGGCCGTCGGCTCGTTTCAGCGCAGCCGTTGGGGCGAGTATGCCGCCTACCACACGTCCGCCGACAACCTCGAGCTGATCCGCCCCGAGCACCTCGAGCGCTCGCTGCGGCTTGTCGCTGGCATGTTGGACATCATCGATGCGGACGTCGTCTGGCAAAGCACGATGCCCTACGGCGAGCCGCAGCTCGGCCGGCGCGGTCTCTACGACGACGAGCACGGGCGCCCGCTACCCGAGGCCGTTCGCATGGCGTTGTTGTGGGTGCTCAATTTGGCTGACGGCCGGCACGGCCTGATCGACATGGCCGAGCGCTCAGGCCTCCCGTTCGCAGCGATCAAGGCCGCCGTCGAACGCCTGAGAGTTGCGGGCCTTCTGGTGCCGGCCCCACCCCGACAGTCGGCCTCGATTCTGCCGAGCCCCTAGACCAGCAACGGCCACTGCTCGTCGTTTTTCGAAATGGCGGCCACCAGCCGCGGCCAGCGGATCGCCAGCCGCGGATCGTCGTATCGCACGCCCGCGGCCGCCCCAGCCGCGTATGGCGACGAGATAAGGTAGTGCACGGCAGCATCGTCGCACAGCGTCTGACAGCCGTGCGCGAAGCCCTTGGGAACATAGACCTGACACCCATTCTCGGCGGTCAGATCGAAGGCCTCCCACTGCAGGTAGGTGGGCGAATCCGGCCTGAGATCGACGATCACGTCGCAGATCGCACCGGACACACAGCGGACCACCTTGACCTCGTCGTTCGGTGCCCGCTGGAAATGCAAACCGCGCAAGGTTCCCGCCTTCTTGGAGACGGAGATGCTGTGTTGGGGAAATCGCGTCTCCAACCCGTGCTCCGCGAACTCCATCTCGCAGAACGCGCGAGCGAACCGGCCCCGCTCATCGACGTAAGGCGTTAGCTCGATCAGCCAGGCCCCCGACAACCGCGACGGCTTGAAGAGCATTTGACGTCTCCGGCTACGCTGCCTCGCGCGTCGCAGACACGACGAGAGATCCGACGACGGATCGGATTGGCTCGTCTGATAGCAGGGGCACGTCGCCACCCATACCGAATGGCGGCAGGACGGTTAGCCGATTTGGTAAAAGGCCTCGTCGTTGCCCATCCCATGCGCCCTGAGCAATTGCCGTCGGGCCAGTACGCCCGCCTCAGTGGCTCTGCGCGATACTGTTGGACCGCGGCTCGAAATGGCCGATGAAACCCTCGGCAGCAATGCGCTCCCGCGCCATCTGGATCGCAGCACCATCCCCGAGATACTCGACGACCAGCACCGGCAGCCCATCACCGCGCGCCTGCCTCAGATATCGCAGGCTGGACTGCACCTCGGCCGCGGGATTTTCCCGCCCTTCGCTATCCACACCGTAGAGGAGATCCTCTTTTGCAACGCCGTCGAGCGCGCGCCTCAGACGCTCGTTCGCCAGCAGTTCCTCGGCATTCTGTAGCATCACCAGAAAACCAGGCTTCTTTTGCCGTGCGTAGGACGCGATCTCGGCAAGAAAATCGATCATGTCCGCCCTCGCCGACGGTTGCTCGCGACGCCAGAGGCTGTAGACGTCGGCCCGGTCCAGATAGACGCCGTCGAAGCCGGCCGCGATGATGCGGTCGAGCGCCGCCTCGGGTTGCCCGAGAACAAGGCTCTTCCAGTCCGGATGCCAGTAGCGCACGCTGAAGTTGCCGCGCCATTCGGCATTCTCGGCTCCGAGCCACGCGGGGGCCTCGGCGCTCGGCAAAAGCGGCGGCGTGTCCGCTTGCGCCGCTCCGTTATCGACGCGCGCGCGAGCCGGTGTCGCACCGACCGTTGTGAAACCGCCGAACCGCATACCAACACTGGCTTTTTTGGCAGGGGATACCCAGCTGGCGTGCCAGTAAGGCCGGGAAGCCTCGGCCTCCCCGACGGAGAGATAGGCCATCACCAGACGACGGCCACCGTCCGGCTTACGCTTCAACTGCCCAAGAGCCTTGTCCCGCTTCTCTCCGCGCGGCAGTCCGTCGAGCGCCTCGTCGAGGACGATGAGATCGTGGCTCGACGAAGCCGCGCGGGCAAGATCGATGCGTTGAAGCTGAGCGCCCCAGCTTTTCACGGCAGCGAGCTTGCCTCGGCCGTCGGCGGAAGAACTGACCGTACCATCGCCTTGCTCGATCGAGGCATCGAGCAGCCATGCGCTTCCCATGGCCACCACGATCATCGCGGCCAATCCTAGCAGAGCCCGCTTCACGATCGAGTGCGACATCGAAGCGGGAGCCACGGCAGCGGCCGGCGGCGTCGGTGCCACTGCGGCGGTACCGGAGTCCGGCAAGCTTTCACCCACGACCTTGGGCAGAGGCGGCGGTGTTGTGCGTGGTGACAAGGCTGATGTCCTTGGCGATACCGTCCTGCGGCTTCTGTTGCGGCAAAGTCGGCCGGGTCGCTTCGCTGGTCGGCGCGTCGAACACGCGCCAGCGCCTTCCCGTTGAGCCTCGCCTCGCAGCCAGATCCGCACCTGCGAACCGATCCGGGATCGGCAATTAGTGCGGCAAGGTCAAGGCGGCGTGTGTTCCGCGCAGCAAAGCAGCTTCCACGCGTGATGACGGGGCCACACTTCTCGACGCATCGCGCACAGTGTGCGAGACTTTCAGGTGCAAATCTGGAGAGAGATGAGAAAGGCCGGCCTGCGAGGTCGGCTTGCAAGGGATGCACCGCAACCGATGATTCGGTCCTCCCCAGCTCTCGTGAACATCAGGAGTACGGCATGCAGTACGTATGCGATGCCTCCCGCGATACCTGGTTTCGTCTCGAAACGCTCGCCGAGGCACAGGCGGAATCGCGCCTCATGGACCACGCCGTCGAGCGCTACTTTCGCGAAGCCTTCGAGAGGGCCCAGAAAAGCTACGTTCCACCGGCCGGTGGTCGCTTCATCGAGCAGAATATCGGCCTCAAGGACTTCATTCAGCGCTCGATGCCGATGTTCGTCACGCTGCGCAGCAACGACGGCACGCCCCTTGTTACGGGCATGTTACCGCCGGGTGGCAAGCCGCAGCCCGGCTTCCGGTCGATCATCGTCGGCCGGGCGAACGGCGACCCCTACCGCGAGCACGGCAGCGCCATCGCGGCGCTGGCCAAGCACTTGAGCCTCCCCCTCGACCGCGAGCGGTGCTTTCCGTATCAGCGGGGCTGATGCGAGCGGGTCAAGCGGGAGACGCGTGCCGGTCAACCGTGCGCCGCTCTTTTGGCGGGAGTAGTGAACCCGACAGGAAGGGGAGGGGGCGCGAGTTCACCCCCTCCAATTTGGACGCGAGCTAATCCAGCAGGAAGAGTGAGATCTGCGGGAACGCAATCATCAGGCCGACGATCAGCAATTCCATCAACACGAAGGGCCAACAGCCCCGGAACACTTCTCCGATCGGCACATCCGGCACCATGCTCTTCACGACGAAGGCGTTGAGGCCGACGGGAGGCGTGATCGCGCCGATCTCGACCATTTTGGTCACCAACAGCCCGAACAGCACCCCATCGAAACCGATTTTCGTGACGATCGGATAGACGATCGGCATGGTGATCAGGATCATCGAAAGTCCGTCGACGAAGCAGCCGAGGATCAGATAGGGAATGAGAATGATGAGGATTGTCGCCGTCTGGGACAGGTTGAGATCGCTCACCATCGCCGCGAGTTTTGCCGGGAACTGAGTGGTCGACAGGCCGAGACTGAAGAGGCCGGCGCCGATCACCAAGGCAAAAATAGAGCATGTCGCCGAGCCGGTCTCCTTGAGGCCTGAAAGCACGTTCGCCATGCGCCCGGGCCGCCTGAGCACGGCGATCAGCGAAAAGAACGCGCCCATGGCAGCCGCTTCGGTCGGCGTCGCGACACCGAGATAGATCGTTCCCATGACCGCCGCGAACAGGATCAGCAATTCCCATGTCTGCCCCAGCGCAACCAGCTTCTCCTTAATCGAGGGCCGCTCGGCGAGCTTGGGGTCCGGCGCAAGACCGGGCTCCAGCTTGACCCAGATATAGATGCCGATGATGTAAATGATCGCCGTCATGATCCCGGGCACGAACGCCGCAACGAACAGCCGGACGAGCGAGACGTCGGTCATGATCGAGTAGACCACGAGCACGCCGCTGGGCGGAATGAGAACGCCCAGCGTGCCGCCGGCCGCAACGCAACCGACCGCCAGTCTCGGCGCGTAGCCTTGCTGCAGCATTTGCGGAATGGCCACTCGGGCCATGGTCGATGCCGTTGCGACACTGGAGCCGCAGATCGTTGCGAATGCGGCGCATCCGAATACCGTCGCAGCCGCCAAGCCACCAGGAATGCGACCCAGCCATTTCTGGCCTGCGTCGAAAGCGGCCTTGGATAACCCGGCCGAGAACGCCATGTGCCCCATGAACAGGAACAGCGGCAGCACCACGTAAGCGAAATTCGCCGTCGTACTGTAGGCGAATGTCGAAAGCAGGAATTCGACGGCCCGCCATGGCCGCGCGTAAGCGAGCGCCACGATTCCTGCGCCCGCCAACGCGAAGGCTATGGGGATCCGCAGCAGCAACAGGACCATGAGCAGGCCAATGATCGTCAGGCCTGGACCGAGTTCGCCGATCATTCATGGCTCCCGGAATTTGAAGTGAGCGTTGAGGCACGCGGCTGACCGGCCAGATGGCGCAGAATGTCGCAAACGAGCTGAAGTCCGAGCAGCCAGAAGCCAAACGCCAGCACGAAGCGTGCCGGCCAGATCGGGAATGGAATAATCCCGAATCCCGCCTCGCCACGGCCCCACGAGACGAAAGCCTGGTTCGTGCTGAGCCAAGCCAGAATGCCTACGATACCTAGACAAACGAGATAGCCCAGCAGATCGACAAAGCCTTGCATGGAGGGCGGCAGGTGCCGGGTCGCAATGTCTATCGAATAGTTCTGACGACCTTGCTGAGCGGCAGCGAGCCCGAAGAAGACCATGCCGACGAGCAGAAGCTCGGCAAGCTCCGTCGCCCCGTGGATCGGGTGATTGAAGATTGACCGCCCGGCAACGTCGACCACGACGACCAAGGTGATCAACAGGGTAGCGATGCCGCTCGCCACGCCGAGGCGCATGAGCAGCCTTTCGATAACTTCTATGAGCTGGATCATGAGCCCTTCTGAGCGGCGAAGACGGGGACGACGGGACCTGCGCTGAGATCAGCGTGGGACAAGCAACCAGGAGGGCGATTGCCAATGCCGGCAGCGCCCTCCTACTGAAACTGCGTCAGCCCTTGCCGCACGCCTTCGCGTACCGCGCGAAGCCGGGCACGTACTTGCTCTGTGGCTCGTATTTGCGCACGTAGCTCACGAACTCGTCCAACATCGCTTTGCCGTTAGCCTTGGTTTCTTTGCCGACGCGCGCGACCCAGTCGCTCTGCATTGTCGAGACCACGAGCTTCTGCACCGTGGCCTTGTCCTCGTCATTGAACAGATTGACCTGGAGTTTCTCCTTCATGCTGCACAGCTTGGCAACAGCAGCGTCGAGGCTCACATCGCTGAAATGAACGGCCTTTTCGGTCGCTTCCGCGGCAACCTCATCGATGACTTTTCGCAGCTTTTCGCTGAGCCCGTTGTAGCGTTGGAGGCTCATGCCAACGACGGTCACAGCAAAAATGCCGGATCCACCGAGGTCCGAGCCGAACTTGGCCACGTCCTGCGCGTTGCCATGAACAGCAGAGTCGAAGGGTGCGCTCGAGAAACCATCGACGACACCGCGTTGCAGAGCCTCCAGGCCCTCGGTCCATGCGAGCGCCACGGGCGTGGCACCGAGTTTCAATAGGGCTTCGGACATGGGCGGCGGAGCGCGCACCTTGAGCCCCTTCAGATCAGCGATCTTGGCAATCGGCCGCTTCGACCACAGCGTATTCTCGGCCCACGCAAACCCGTACAGCCCCTTGACCCCTTTGCTTTCGAACTCGGCCCGGAATTCAGCATTGTTCTTGTAGAGGTCTCGCCACGCAAACATCATGGCGTCGCTCTTGTCGGAGATGAATGGCAGCGCCACGCCCGCGATTGGGTACTCTTTGACGTTGTAGGCATGGGGCGCGCTGTGCGCGACGTCGACTGCACCACTCTTCAAGCCGGGAAAAAGATCAGAGGCTTTCACCAGTGAGTTCGCCCAATAGCGTTCGAACTTGATCTCGCCGCCGGACCGCTTCTCGACTTCCTCCATGAACCAGATGTCGGTCTTGCTTCCGGCGTAGATGTCGGAAAAGTAGGTCGCGTAGACCAGCTTCTCGACCGCCCTGACCGGCGTAGCCAACGCCATCATCGTGATGGCCGAAAGTGCCGCGAGCGCCTTCGACCACTGCCCTCGTCGCATCATGGAATGCCTTTCTGGGGGTTGACTGCAATCAATCGCCTAGCGAGCTGCGGAAGAGCATGCGCCATGTCATCGACGACCCGGGGCACCGCTCTTCCGGCTTCACTTCACCTCAGCTGCCGCACTTCTTCTCATACCGCTCGAAGCCCGGCACATAAGTGCTGGCCGGCTCGTACTTGCGGATGTATGAAGTGAACTCGTCGAGAAGCGCCTTGCCGTCGGCTTTGGTCTCTTTGGCAACACGCGCGATCCACTCGCCTTGGATCGTGTCGGCTACGAGTTTCCTGACCTGGGCACGATCGGCTTCGTCGAGCTTCGAGATCGTCAGCTTCTCCTTCATGGCGCAGAGCTTATCCACGGCGGAGTTGATACTGACATCGTTGAAGTGCGCGGCTTTGACGGGCATCTCGGCGGACACCTCATCGATCACCTTGCGGTGCTTCTCGCTCAGTTTCTCGTAGCGCTGTAGGCTGATCCCGATGACCGTCACCGCGAATATTCCGGAGCCGCCGAGATCGGTTCCATGCTTCGCCACATCCTGCATGTTGCCGTGGACCGCGGAATCGAATGGGGCGGACGAAAACGCATCCACTACCCCGCGCTGCAGCGCCTCGATGCCCTCCGTCCAGGCAATACCGACGGGCGTCCCACCGAGCTTGAGAATGGCGTCCGCGATCGGCGGCGGGGCGCGTACCTTGAGACCCTTCAAGTCTGCGAGCTTGGCGACAGGCTTGCGCGACCAAAGGGTATTCTCGGCCCAGGCGAAGGCGTAAAGGACCTTCACGCCCTTGCTTTCGTACTCGTTTCGGAACGTGGCGTTGTTCTTGTAAAGGTCCATGTAGGCCTTCATCACAGCATCGGACCGCGTGGTGATGAAAGGCATCATGACGGCGGCGAGCGGGTACTCCTTGCCGTTGTAGGAGACCGGCGCCGAGTTCACGATATCGGCCGCGCCGCTCTT